>CERX01000137.1_pt1 | contig 17251 bp, 15 predicted proteins | sample 350251 | NCBI WGS metagenome assembly CERX01 (sample SAMEA2621044, study PRJEB7988) | marine metagenome | biome: marine biome (ENVO:00000447); feature: deep chlorophyll maximum layer (ENVO:xxxxxxxx); material: "saline water (ENVO:00002010), including plankton (ENVO:xxxxxxxx)" | depth 50 m
GCGCCACCCTCCAGCAGCAACTCACGCACCCGCCCCGCCAACCCGTCACGCGCTCGATAGCGTTGCAGCAACTGATGGCATTGCAGCTCGCAGGCCTCACGCATGGCGGGGTTGTCGCCGGGCAATGCCCGGGCCAGCAGTTCCGGGTCCAACTCCAGCAGGTGCTCTTGGGCATTGAACTGTGGCGTGCAGCCATAGGCCTCGGTGTAGGCCGCCAACTGCTCAGCGGGTGGCGCAGGCAATGCCAGTTGAACCGACTTGAAGGGCTGCCGCAGCCCGGTCAGCTCACGGTGAATGCGCGCAATAGCGGAGCTGTCGCGCAGCAACAGAAAACGGCGTACTGACGGCTCAACCCAGCTGTCATCCACCACCAGCCAGTGGCCAGAGGCATCCTTGCGGGCATGGATGCGACAGAAGGCAAAGGTCAGATCGAGGTAGCGCAACCCCATATCCAGCGCCTCGCCGAGTGAGGCACTGCACAGCAACGCATATCCCCAGATTCCGTAACGGCTGAGCTGGTAGCGGCGCCCGGCCAGCAGCCCCAGCAGCGGCTGTTCGGGCAAACCGGCCAGCAGGTTGCTGACCACCTGCAGCTCCTCTGAAGCCTCCACCTGCGCTTGCCCGTCGGCCAGCGCCATCACATCCAGCCCGGTCTGGGCGAGGCATTGCGGCACCGTCAGGCCCAGTTCCGTGCCCAGCTGGGTCATCAGTTGCACGCTGCCAACATTGCGCAGGCGTGGCCAGGGAGGTGTCGAGGCGGTCATGGCGTGTCCGAAACTCACAATTTTTTGACCGACTATGCCATACCCGCAGCGATAGACAAGGCCTAAGATCAAACGCACAGGAGGAAGCACAATGACAACAAAAAGCTCACCTGCCGCACCACTCGAAGCCATCATCATTGGCAGCGGGTTTGGCGGCCTCGGCATGGCCATCCAGCTGGATCGCGCCGGCATCAGCCAGTTTCTGGTGCTGGAAAAGGCCGCCGACATCGGCGGCACCTGGCGCGACAACCACTATCCGGGTTCGGGCTGCGATGTGCCCTCACACCTGTACTCCTACTCGTTTGAGCCGCGTACCGACTGGCCGCACAAGTACGCACGCCAGGACGAAATCCACGCCTACATCCGTCACTGCGCAGACAAATACCACCTGCGCCAGCGCATTCGGCTGAACTGCGAAGTCAGCGATGCACGCTTTGATGCCGATAGCGGCTGCTGGCAGGTCACCACCGCCAGTGGCGAGACGCTGACCGCCTACAACCTGATCGCCGCCACCGGCCAGCTCAACCGCCCGCTGCTGCCGAACATCGATGGGCTGGACAGCTTTGCCGGCCCGGCCTTTCATTCTGCCCAGTGGCAGCACGAGGTTGATCTCAAGGGCAAGCGCGTGGCCGTGATCGGCACCGGCGCCTCAGCCATCCAGTTTGTGCCGCAGATTGTGCCCGAGGTTGCCCAGCTCGACCTGTACCAGCGCAACGCCGCCTGGGTGCTGCCCAAGGATGATGCCGAGTACAGTGACAACCGCCGCCGCTGGCTGAGCCGGCTGCCGCTGCTGCACACGCTGGACAGGGCCTGGCAGTACCTCAGCCATGAAGTACGCGCCCTCGGCTTTGTGCACTTCACCTCGCTGGTCAAAAGCAGCGAAAAGGCCGCGCTGCGTCACCTGGCGCGGCAGATCAGTGACCCAGCCAAACGCGCGGCGCTGACGCCGGACTACCCGATGGGCTGCAAGCGCATTCTGATCAGCAACAACTACTACCCGGCGCTGAACCAGCCGAACGTCAGCATCGTTACCGACGGCATCGAGAAGGTGGTGCCTGAAGGCGTAGTGACCCGCGACGGCACCCTGCACCCGGCCGATGTGCTGATCTACGGCACCGGCTTTGCCGCCACCGAGTTTCTGGCGCCAATCAAGGTCAGCGGGTTGGACGGCAAGGACCTGAACGACACCTGGCGCGCCGGAGCAGAAGCCTACAAGGGTATTTCCATTGCCGGCTTCCCCAACCTCTATGTGCTCTACGGGCCGAACACCAACCTCGGCCACAACTCGATCATCTACATGCTGGAAAGCCAGTTCCGCTACGTCATCAACTGCATCAAGGCCCGACGCGACCGCGGCTTGCGCTATCTTGACCTGCAGCCGGAGGTACAGGCGCGCTACAACCAGAAACTGCAAGATGCCGCCCGCGACACCGTCTGGGCGCAGGGCTGCCAGAGCTGGTACCTGACCGCCGACGGCAAGCAAACCGTCAACTGGCCCGGTTTCACCTTCACCTACCGGCAGATGACCCGCAAACCGACGTGGAGCGACTATGTCCAGGTACGTTGATGAGCTGTACCAAAGCCCCGGCCAACCCGGCCTGCGCGCCGTGCTGCGCGGTATGTTGAAGCTGCTGTTTCGCGGCCTGATACGTCCCCCCGTGCCTTTTGCCGTACAGGCACTGGTGCTGCGCCTGCTGACCCTCGGCATGCCGCTGGCCAGTGGCGTGACCCGCAGCGTTGAGCAGATCGCCGGACGGCCGTGCATGTGGCACCGCCCGGCTGCCGGCGGCAACGGCCGCGTGCTGCTTTATATGCATGGCGGCGCCTTCGTCATCGGCTCACCGCAAACCCATCGCGGCATCTGCTCGGCATTGGTCAGTCGCGGCCAATTCGATGTCTGCGCGCTGGACTACCGCCTGGCCCCGGCATACCCGGCACCGGCCGCCTGCGACGACGCAGTCGCCGCCTATCAGGCGCTGCTGCAACGGGGTTACACGCCCGAGCAGATCACCCTGATCGGCGATTCAGCCGGCGGCAATCTGGTGCTGGTCACCGCGCAAAAACTGGCTGCGTTGAAACTGCCGATGCCTGCCACGCTGGTGTGCTTTTCGCCGGTCACCGACATGACCGCTGAGCAGTTGCACACGCCTGCAGCGGGTGATCCGCTGCTCCACCCCTCCTGGCTCGACAGCGCCCGCGACGCTTACTGCCCGGCGGGGCTGAGCCGCGCCGACGCGATGGTGTCGCCGCTATACGGTCAACTAAAAGGCTTGCCGCCGCTGCTGCTGCAGGTAGGTGAGGATGAGGTGCTGTTGAACGACAGCCTGCGCCTCGCTGACGCTGCTCGCGCCGCCGGCATGGATGTGCGGCTGGAGCGCTATGCAGAGCTCTGGCACGTGTTCCAGGCCCACGCCGGGCTGCTGCAGGCCTCGGACGAGGCGCTGCAGCGGGTGGTGGACTTTGTGGCTGCTGCCGACCCGCTATGAGGTCGGCAGCGCGCTGCTGTAACCGGGGACAAAACGCTCCAGCAATTCGATCAAGTGATCGAAGTAGATCGGCTTGGGCAGAAAGTCGACAACGCCGCTACGAAACAACGTGATGACGTCCGCCATATCGGCATGGCCCGAGGTTACGATGATCGGCAGCGGCTGTTCGGCGCGACCGTCCTTGAGCATCTGAATCAGCCGCAGCCCGCTTTGTTCCGGCATGCGTAGGTCGGTGATGATCAGGCAGATATCAGCATTTTGCTGCAGGCACTGCATCGCCTCCGCCACGCTGCTGGCACAAACGCACCTGACCCCCATGGTCGTCAGAAACTCATCCAGTTCCAGGAGGATGTCGGCCTCGTCGTCAACTACCAATACTGATTTATATGACATATAAAACTCCTCCGTCCAGGATCAGCGCCGGCCCGTCTTGGGCAGACAACATCGCGGATTCACTATAGCCCGCAGCGCCACAGCACCCAGTCTTCTGCACGACGGTAGCAACCCACATACTGCAGTCTCAACCTCCCTTTGGTATTAATCCGCCGACGTCTCAGGCTCAGAGTCAGCAGTGCTACCCAAGGGCAACTCAATGACGAAGCAGGCTCCGTCGCTGCGGTTTTCGGCACGCAGTTCACCGCCCATCTGCTTGATGATTCCATAGCTGACGGACAGCCCCAGGCCGGTACCTTCACCAACCGGCTTGGTAGTAAAAAATGGCTCAAACAAGCGATCAATGACATGCGGGTCGATACCACCGCCATTGTCCTCAACCTCCAGACAGACATGCTCTGCAACCACCTTGGCCCGCAGCCATATCTGCGGCTTGAAGTCGGCGTCCGCCTCCTGCCGTTTTTGCAGGACATACTGGGCGTTGAGTACCAGGTTGATCAGCACCTGCTCCAGCCTGTCGCCATGGCCAACAACCGAGGGCATCGGCGGCACATCCAGCACGAGCGCCACGCCGCGCTTCTCCAGCCCCTCAGTCAACAAAGACAAGGCGCCCTCAACGGCCTGGTGAGGCTCAAAGGCTGCGCCATCGACGTCCGAGCGCCGCCCAAACACCCGTACGTGCTCAACAATCTTGGCCGCACGGGCAACCTGGCTTTCAATACGCTGCAACTTCTCGCTTAGGTAGTCGTCGTCCAGGGTTCCTCGCTGCCGCCGCGCCAGCAAGTTAGCTACCGCCATGCGCATGACGTTCAACGGCTGGTTGATTTCGTGCGCAAGGCCGGTCGACATCTCGCCCAGAGTTGCCATCTTGGCGCTTTGATACAACTGCTGACGGGTACGGTGCACTTCGGTGTTGTCACGCCCTACCGCCTGCACTTCTACCAATACCCCGGTCTCGTCAAATAACCCGCGATCGGCCCAGACCAGCCAGGCGTGCTGCTGACCCGGCAGTTCCAGCCTCACCTCGGTTATGCTGACGGGGTGCTCTGGCGTCAGCTCACGCAGGCGCTGACAGAACATCGTTTGCTGCTCGGCGCTGAGGTACCGGGAGAGGTTGAAGTCTTCAGCGTCCTCGCCAAAGGAGGCCAGCACCTTGCGCATCGTCTGGTTGACAAAGCTGACGCTCAGGTCAGGGCGGTAGCGGCAAATCAGAGCCGGCGAGTCTTCTACCAACACCCGGTAGCGCTCCTCGCTTTCGCGCACTTTTTCGGTGGCCTCGATCACCTCGGTGACGTCCAGCAACAGCCCCACTACCTCCAGTGGCAACCCCTTCTCGTCACGCAGCAGCTTGGCTTCATCGAGCATCCAGTGATATCGGCCGGCACTATCACGGAGCCGATAGCGGCCATGGGAAACCCCTTCCTGCAGCAGTTGGCGGGTGCGCGCGAAAAAGCGTGCCTGGTCCTCCGGATGAACCTTGGCCGACAGCGGCTCTTGCTCGAAGTCAGAGAGCCGCCAACCCAGCACCGCCTGCAAGCTGTCACTGCAGTAGCTGGTTTGCAGCGCACCATCATCACAGAGCTGCACGTAGATAAAGGCAGGTGCGGTATCCAGCAGACTGCTGAGGCGCGCATTTGCAGTCGCAGCCTCTGCTTCCTTGCGTTTGATGTCATCGATCTCAAGGGCATAGCCGATCAGGCGGCGATGGCGGCCGCTGCCAGCAAACTCAGCCTGCAGACGGTACCAGCGCTGCGCGCCGGCTGGGCCCAGTCGCAGGGACAGATTAAGCGTGCCGCGCTGCTTCTCGGCGTCGGTCAGACGCACTAAAAGCTCCTCGCGGTCTACCGGATCAATCAAGGCCAGCCACTGCTCGCGACTGATCGCCATGGAGGTCCGCCCCAGGTTCAGTTGCTGCACCAACGCATCAGACAGCAGCAGGCTGCGTTCAGCCGGATCGTATTCCCACCAGCCACTACCCAGCACGCGCTGCAGCACCGCAGAGCGCGCCAATTCGTTGCTCTGGCGCTGCTGGTAGCGTTGCTGCAGCAGTGGCCCGACAAACCAGCCAAGCAGTTGCTGCCAATCGCCGGCAGAGAGTTGAGGCGCCTGCCTGGCAGCGTCGTATTCAGCGCACACCAGCCAGGCCTCGACCATGCCGTGGGACCCGTACGGCACAATCCAGCAACCGATGTCACCGATCATCACCTGTTGGCCACCTTGCCGCTGCCACTGCAGCGGCCGGACCAGTGACGCCAGCTGCCGATCATCGTAATGCGCTACCGGGCCGCCGTTCCCCGTGCCCATGCTCTGATACAGTCTTACATCCTGCCCTTCGGCCAGACACAACCCCAACCAGGGTATGTGCAAACGCAGCACGAGCCCTTCAAGCCAGTCACAGGTCGCCTGTTCCAGTTGCAGCGCCGACAGCTCTCGCAACCTGGCTGACTGGCCCAACACCTGGTCCAACAGTGCTGCTCTGGACTCCCGTCGCTCCAAGGCGACCGCCAGATCAGATACATCAAACAGCAGCATGTACCAGCCATTGGCATCGCAGCGCATGCAGCCGCGCGCATGCAGTTCGCCATTATGACGGTCACGGAATACCAGCGTCGGCAGCTGCGCGGGCCACTGGGCCGGGTCGCCATCAAGCCAGGGCGCCGGCCGCGCCAGGTAGCAGCTCAAGTCACCCGGGGAGTGCATCACATCCACACTGAGCAACTTGAGTAGCGGCATGCTGCAAAACACGACCCGGCCCTGCTCATCAAAGCGCAGCACCAGATCCTGCGCCTCGGGGCCATCGGTGCACGCCTCCTGCGAGACCGCACCGGGGCCAAGACGCCCGGTCGCCAGCTTCAGCCAGTTCATCACCACTGGCTCCGCTGCGCACAGACTGTGAGTGCTGGTAACATGTCTGCCTCTCCTCTGCCGCCGGTTGCGCACATGGATGTTGTACTTATTCTTTGGATGGCGCTATGCGCCTGCCAGGACGCTCGGCAAAAGCGCATTTCCAACCTGTTGACACTGGGCGCTAGCGCCGCCGGCCTGCTGTATCTGCTCGGGTTCGGCCAGACCCTGCTCGGGGCCTCGCCGTGGCAGGCAGCGGTGGCGGTAGCCGCGGCGTTGGCCTTGAGCCTGCCGGGATACCTGCTCAACCGCCTGGGCGCCGCCGACGTCAAACTGCTGCTGGCCGTTGCTCTGCTTGGCACACCGCACACGCTGCTCTGGAGCGTCTGCGGCGCGGCGCTAGCGGTGCTTATCTGGACCGCTGTCGCCGGCACGCTCTGGCCGCACCTACCTGCCACCCTGCAGCGGTGGATACCCATGCTGGGGCCGCAACATCTCAAGCGGGCACCGTATGCGCCTTTTCTGTTCATCGGCTTTGCCGTCTCGGTTCTGACCCTGACCTGAGTCAGCGCTCCAGCTCACCTTCCACATCCTGCTGGAAGTACTCGGGTATCGGATGCTGATTATCAAGCCAGCGCTGCAGTGCCAACTCACGCTCGGCAGGCGTTGCCGCCTGCGCCTTGGCTGACGCCTGCAGGCCACTACGCTGCAACTCGAGCCAGCGCTCGGTGGCCGTGCGCTCAGCGGCTTCCTCCGCCATGAGCAACGGGGACAGCAGCAGCGCGCTAACCAGGGTAACCACTGTTTTGATGGCGGTCATACACCTCTCCTCGGGGCTCATTACCCCTAATCCAGACGACTCAGTTGATTGCTGGCAACGCGCGCATCGGCGACGCTCGCGTCGCGGTCCTGCTGTCGCATACGCTCGGCTTTGGCTTGCGCGGCCTGAAAGCGGCTAGCCGGCAATGCGTAGTCATTTGCCACCGATCCAGCCTCTTGCCAGCGGTCCTGGTACAGCAGCAGCGCCAGCAGGTTATCTGCCGCTCGACTGCCACCCTTGCTCAGTTGCAGCGCCGTCATCAGCTCGAAATAGGCCGCGTCGAGCTGGCGCTGGCGCATCAGCAGTACGCCCAGGTCATTGCGCATACCGCTGTCGGTTGGCGCAAGGCGCACCGCCGCCTGGAGCTGCTCAGCCGCCTCCGGCAGCTCGTTACGCGCCGCCGCCAGCAAACCCAGTCCATGTTTGCCCTGCGCCACCAGGCAAGTATCAAGCAGACTGCGATACAGGGGTTCGGCCTGCGGCATGTCCAGGGCGCGCATCAGGCGAGCCTTGCGCATGCGCACTTCGGGCAAAGCCAGCGGCAGTTGATCAAGGGTCGCCAGCGCGGCGTGCATCTGTCCCTGCTCAACCATCTGCTGAGCCATGTTGGCGACCAGCTCCTGGTCACTGTCCAGCGGCTTGCACGCGGGCACTGAAGGCGCCGACGAGGCCCAATCCCCAGTGTGCGAACCGCCAGCAGCGCAGCCGGTCAAGACCAACAACGTCAACACCATCAACACAGGCTTCATCACATTGCTCCCAGCGCTTTGAATATGGCAATAAATCCGGGACCGGCCAGCACAATCAACAAGGCCGGAAACAGGAAGGTGATCATCACAACGGACATCTTTGCCGACATCTTCGACACGCGCTCCTGCAGCGTGGTCATCCGCCGGTCATCCAGCAACTGCTTGAGCGACAGCAATGAGGCCATGGCGCCGCCGCCCTGCCCAACCAGCTGCTCCAGGATTGCAAAACAATCGGTCACCGCATCCACATCCAGCAACTCGGCGCTGCGCCGCAGCTCTTGCGACAACCCCATGCCGCCGTCCACCCGTTGCAGCATCCACTGCAGTTCGCGGGTCATCTGGGGCAGGATATGTTTGCCGTCACGCACCAATACACGCAGCGCCTGTTCAACCGTCATGCCGACCTCGAACAACATTCGCAGCAGCGGAATCATGGTCGACACCTCGTCTGCCAGCTGCTGTTGCCGCGCGGCGACAGCGCGCGCCAGCAAGCGCTTGGGAATCAGGTAGCCAATGCCCAGGGCTGCCAACGGGCCGATCCACGGCATCTCCGTGTGGTTGCCCAGCAGCTGCCAGAGCACCACCAGCAGCATCAGCAACACCGGCAGCGCGTACTGAACCGTATAGAAGAGCGTCCGCTCGCGACTCTTGCGCCAGCCGAGGCGGTCCAGCAACAGCAGGGTTTCGCCATCCAGACGCTTGGCCTGCGCCGCCAGCGCGGCGCTGTTGATGCCTTTGCGCCTGACCGCAGCGTGACCGGCACCGCTGGCCAGGCGCTGCAGCACATGGCGGCTGGACAGGTATTCGCGTACCTGCAATCCCAGCATGAGCAGCGCGCCAACAAACAGCAGCAGGGCCAGAATCAAGACCGGATGCATCTCAGATACTCCTCAGCATGCGCCAAAGAAACAGACAGCCCAGACACTGCAGCAGCAGTGCACACAACAGCAGCAGGCGACCCTCGGCGGATTCCCACAGGCCCAGCATGAAAGCTGGATTGGACGCCAGAATGTACACGGCCAGCGCCACCGGCATCCCGGCCAGAACCACCGCACTGACGCGGGTCTCGCCGGTCATCGCCCGCAACTGGCGAGAGGCACGGTCTCGATCTCGGATCATTGAAATCAGGTTTTCCAGCAACTCGCTGGCGTTGCCACCGTACTGCTGATTTACCTGGACACCGAGGGCCAGAATATGGAACTCGTCGCGCTCATAGATACGCGCAAAGTCTTCAGTAGCCTCGGCCAGCGGCACGCCCATCTCCACGCTGTTGCGCGTGCGCACCAGGGCATCGTGCAACGGCGCCGGGCTATTGTGCATGGCCAGTAGCATGGCATCGCCCAGCGTGCGCCCGGACTTGAGGCTGCGAATGATGTGGTCCAGCAGCGCCGGCAATTGCTGAATCATGCGTCCGATCCGCCGCCGATAGCGTACGCTGGCGTACAGGTACGCCAGCAGCGGAGGTACCACCAGGGCCAGCGCTGCTGCGCTCAGTCCACCCAGTGCCAGGCCAAGCAGCACCAGCACCAACCAGCCACCCAGCAGCGCCACCACCGCATAGAAAGGAAGCTGCATGCCCGCGCGCAACAGCAGGCGCTCCCAGCGACCCAGTCGCCGCTTGCCTGCCGCGGTCGCACGGGCTCCACTCAAGCGCTGCAGCACGCGTTCCATATCGGCTTGACTCGCGCTGTGCTGCAACAGCCGCACGCCGGCCAGCAGGCAGAGCACACAACACAATCCCAAGAGTATCGGCAGGTTCATAGTCACCTCCGTTCTAGAGCACCTGGCGCAGCTTGTCACCGGCTGGGTGGGCAGCATCGCGCAGGAACTCATCACCCCGACCATCCAGTCGAAACAGTGTGTTGATGACGTACTGGTTATCCCGCAGGCCAACCACCTCGACAACCTCGCTGACACAGCGCCGGCCATTCGCCTGACGGGTCAGCTGAATGACCACATCAATTGCCGAGCAGATGGTCTGGCGCATGGTTTGCTCCGCCACCCGCACCCCGGACAGCCCCACCAGGGTTTCAAGTCGCAGCAGGGCGTCCTGCGCGTTGTTGGCATGCAAGGTGCTCATCGAGCCATCGTGGCCAGTGTTCATCGCCGTCAGCACATCGAGCACCTCCACGCCGCGAATCTCACCCAGAATGATGCGATCCGGGCGCATGCGCAGCGCGTTGCGCACCAGATCCCGGGCGGCCACTTCACCATGCCCGTCGGCGTTCGGCGGCCGGGTTTCCAGCCGCACCACGTGGTCATGCTTGAGCTGAAGCTCGGCGGTATCCTCAATGGTGACAATGCGCTCACGGCTGTCGACCAGTTGGCTCAGCAGATTCAGCATGGTGGTCTTGCCGGTGCCGGTGCCGCCGCTGACCAGGACATTGCAACGCCGCGCCACGGCATGGCGCAGAAACTCCAGTATCTCGCTGTTCAATGAGCGCGAGGCCAGCAGGTCAGCGCTACGCAACAGGTCCTGCCGAAACTTGCGCACCGACAGACAGGGCCCATCCAGGGCAATGGGCGGTATCACCGCGTTGATCCGGCTGCCATCAGGCATCCGTGCATCTACCATCGGTGATGACTCATCCAGCCGTCGGCCTATCGGCGCCAGAATGCGCTGGATAACCCGCAGCAAGTGCTGATTGTCCATAAAGCGCAGGTCGCTTTGGTGCAACACCCCCTGACGTTCAATGAACAGGCGATGCGGGCCGTTGACCAGAATTTCCGTTACCGCCGGATCGCGCAGTAGCACCTCCAGAGGACCAAAACCGGTCAGCTCGTCAGCCAGCTCTTCGGTCAGCCGATCAACCTCGTAGCGCGACAACGCCAGCTGGCGCCGCTGCACGAAGTCCGCCACGTTGTCGCCGATAAACTGCATGAGCCGCCCGCGCTGTCCCTCCAGCAGGTTTTCGTCCTCGTCTTCAAGGACGTCAATCAGGTAGCGATGCAACCGTGACTTGAGGCTTTGCGTCTCGCTGGCATTGCGGGTTTCACCAAACACCGTGTCCATCATCATCTGGCACTCCCGAGCAAGCGGCCCAGCAGCCCAGGCGATCCGGCCGCGGCGGGCTCAGCACCCGCGCGCGGCTGCGCCAGCGTAGCGGCAAACCGACTGAGCGCCTTGCCCAGCGGATCACGTGGCGCCAGATCAAACACTGCCCGTCCCTGATTCTTGACGTTCAGACGCACCGCAGGGCTATGCGCGAACGAGGCAGCCACCGGCAGTTCGTAGGTGCGCGCCAAGGCCTTGAGGTCGGGCGCAACGCCATCCAGATAACGGTCGACCAGCAGACGCGCACTGGCCATCTTCAGGCCCTTGTCACGCCAGGCTTGCAGCAACTCTAGATTGCGACGGCAGTTGGACACACTCTGGTCGATGTACCAGTAGAGCGCCTCACCATTGCTGATGAAGGTGCGCAGCACCTCGCTGTCACGCTGCCCGCAAAGGTTGACCACGACCTGGTCAAAGTTTTGCCGCAAGGCTCCCAGCAGCAGGAACAGCTCGGAAGAGTTGAAGTGCTCCAGCTCAGTGTTGTCACGCCCCAAGGGCAGCACGCGCAGCCCGCTTGGGTGACGGGTAAAGGCGCTGTCGATCAGGTTCGAGTCCAGGCGGCGCATGTTGCGCACCGCGTCGGCAAAAACAAAGTTCATTTCCAGGCCGAGGATGTCCATGCTTTCGCCATGGGGCACGCCCAGATCCACAAACAGAACGCGCTGCTCGCGCTGCAACCCGAGCGCCAGATGCGATGCCACCAGCGCGGCGTCCGGATCGGGCTGTGCGCCATAGAGCAAGGTCAGCGCCCCTTGGTCCCGACTTACCGGCAGTTGCGGCAAACGCCGGGTCAGCCGCCGTACCAGGCCCAGCACTTCGCTGCTGCGCAGTCCAAAGGTAATAAAGTCACGGGCACCGGCGCGCATCGCGCCAATCACCAACTGGTTGTCAAAGCCATCGCCCAGCGCCACCACCGCCAGCAGCGGACGGGCCTCGATCAAACTTTCGATCAACGCGCACTGGGCTGTCAGATGGTCACGATCAACACCGATGAACACCAGCGACGCGCCAGTCGCGTCCAGCATGCCAAGCAGCTCATCGAAGGTTTCGCCAACCCGCAGCAGCTGGCCCAGCGGCGCCAGCGCGGCTTCCAGCCACTCCAGATCGGCATTGCTTGCGGTACAACTGAGAAAGGTGTGTTCCATACAACTTCTCCTTAGCGAAGCAGGGGCGTGCGCTGATCAAAGTCGCCGTTCTCGAACAACAACAGTTCAAGCGCGGACGGGTCATAGTTGCGCAGCGCCTCTCCCGGCAGCTCCGGCAGACTCGCATCCACCGCCAGTGGCTGGACCAGCCTGGGCGTTACCACCATCAACAGCTCGCGCTCCTCACGGTCAACACTGGAGGAGCGAAAGAAAGCCCCCAGCACCGGCAAGTCGCCCAGCCCCGGGAACTTGTCCACCGCCGACACATTCCGTGCACTGATCAGGCCGCTGATGACAAAGCTCTCGCCATTGGCCAGAGAAATACTGGTATCGGTACGCCGCACATTGAGCGAGGGAACGGTGGTGCCGGCAATAGAAATGCCGTTGTTGAAATCGAGTTCACTGACCTCTGGGGCGACCTTGAGCAGGATGCGATCTTTGGATACGACCGTCGGCGTCAGACTCAAGCGCACGCCGAACTCCTTGTAGTCGATCGACAGCGAATCACTGCCGGTGCTGGGAATCGGCACCGGAAACTGTCCGCCAGCCAAGAAGCTGGCGCTTTGGCCGCTGATGGCAACCAGACTGGGGCGCGCCAGGGTGTAGGCAAACCCGCTGTTCTCCAGCGCATTCAAGGCGCCCAAGAACTTGCTGCTACCACCGCCCCAGACGATATTGAACCCGGACCCGGAGAGCGGCAGATTCGGCGATATCGAGCCTACGCCGCCAACCGGTACGCTGCCCGGCGCAGCTCCCGGTGAGCCAAACAAGGTGTTGTTGGAGGCCGTCCCTAGAATAGACACGCCGATTTCCTTCAACTTGGTGCGATTGACCTCCACAAAGCGGATGTCGGTCTGCACCTGACTGGGGATCAGTCCGGTGACGTCACCCTCTGCCACCGCGCCGGTCATCGCGGCTGTCGCACTGCCCTGCACAAACAACATGCTTTGGCGCGGCGCGCTGCCACAACCCGTCCAGACCGCCAGGCTGGTTACCCCGCCCTGACGCGGCGTAATCAAGAAACCGGTGCGACTGGTCAGCTGCACATCCGCCACCTCAGGGTCGCCGACGGCCAGCCGTGTTACCGCGACCGGCAGACGTACTTCCTGTTGTTGCCCGGCCACCAGATTAAGCGTCGCTGCGGCCGGCTCCAGCTGGTCACAAGCGCCTGCCGCCAAGGTGTTAGCGGCGCAGGCCAGTGACAGCAAACCCAGTAACCAGCGGGCAGGGTAAGTAATGCGTGAGTTGTTGATGTTCATGTCGTCTGCGTCCTTGCTGGTCAGGGAGTTTGCTGGGACAGGTCGCTGCCACGAAACACCGGCACGCGGGCGGGCGCCCGCGGTGCACCACTGCGCACTGCCACGCGCGGCAGCGCCAGCTGTTGGAAGCGCACCAATTGGCGATCAATACGCTCCAGGTCCTGCTCGCCTTCAGTACCGGCGTAATAGCTGGCCAAGCGTTTCTCGTCAGCACTGCGAACGGCCAACCGCAGGTCACCGGCTTCACTGGCCAGTAGCAGGCGCGCCAGCAGCTTTTCTGGCACGGCCAGCACCACCGAGCGCACCTTCTCCGTATCACGGCGCGCGGCGTCATCGTCCACCGGCGGCTGCGCCGCCTGACCGTTGTTGGTCGGCCCCAGATCGCGACCAACACTCAAAACCCTGAGCGCCGGCACCACCACCTGAGCAGTCTGCTCCCGGTTGTTCTGGTCCTGACGCAGGTACAGCATCACATCGACATAGTCGGTTGGTGCCAGGTGTCCACCGCCGCCCACCACCTCGTTAACCTCGATGGCCATCGCCCGCTCGCCGGTGCGAATCATGCGCGCCAGCGGGCCACCCGCGATGAAGCTCTCTGCGGTGAGCACCGAGCCGGCCGCCAGGTTACGACCTGCCTGCCGGCCAATCAGCTGTTCGGCTTCGGTGAAGCTGCCCGGCGGCGCAATTTTCAGGTACTCCAGCTGCAGATCCTCGTTCTCCAGCGCCTGCCAGGCCGGTACGTCACGGGCAAGCACAACCACGGCGGTCCGCTGTTCATCGGCCACCCGTTGCTCGACCTGCTCGACCACCTCCTCAAGCACAGGTGCGGCGGGCTCCTGCGCTGGCGCCACAACGTCCGCGGCTGGCGCTTGCGGCTGACTAAGAGAAATACCCCAGTACCCGGCAATCAGGGCACCCAACAACAAAACAACAGCCAGTATCAGGGTCAGTCGACTACTCATGCCGATACACTCCTTGCAGACAGAGGGTTGCCAACCAAACCGGCGGTGCAGTCACGCCGGCCCCACCCCAAATCGCAGCCACGAGCCGACCCATCGCAACAACGCAGGTTGCAATGCGGCGGAGCATTGGAGGGAAGTTGCGGGCGGGAAATGACGTTGTCCATGTCGAGCTACACCTTTGGCAAACCACAGGTTATGAAGCATTCCGTTGCATTGAGTTATACGAGAAATTAAGTCGCGCCCACATCCTTAGTTAGGGTTAATACTTTCTCGATATTTCCCATTCGTTATCGCTGACCTACATTTATTAAGCGTTTGTTCAAACTCTCAACAGCAAAAGGAATGCAACAATGAACAACATGCTTCGTAAACTGCACATCAAGCTTCAACTGTTCATGCAACGCGAAGAGGGCGCTTCCGCGATCGAATACGCCATCATCGCCGGCCTGATCTCGCTGGCCGTCATCGCCGTTGCTACGCCCCTGGGCGCCAAGGTCGCAGCCGTCTTCTCAAGCATTACTGAGCAACTGCCTGGCAGCTGATAAAGCGGCAACTAAAAAGGCCTCGTGCGCTAAGCGACGAGGCCTTTTTTGTGGCTGCACCTTGGTCAGAGCCAGTAGCTGAAAGACAGGGAGTAACGCATGCTGCGCTCACCGGTATCGATCGCGGGGTCACTCAAAGGACGGGCCGCCTCAAGCCCCACACGATAGTGTTTCTGATCGCTCAGGCGCACGCCCAGCGCGAAGGAAGACAGCTCTGATCGACCAGATGACTCATTGAACCAGGCTTTTGCGGCATCGACATACGCGTATGGCTGAACCAGCTTGAGCCAGCCCGAGTCAGACCTGAAGCTGGCATTGAGTTCATAACCCACGCCCCAGCCCTTATCCCCGTTGGCCTGATCATCCGGGTAGGCGCGCGCAAAGTTTTGCCCACCAAAGATGGCCTGCTCACTCTCAGGGAGGGTATCGGCAGACCAGTAGGCGGTTGCCGACATAACGCCCTGCAGCAGATCGGTGTATTGATCGCTCTGGACCCCGGTCAGCCGCACCCGCGTGAAGTCCAGATCATGCACCGGCGCCTCGCCGGCACCGACGACCCGCACCCGACTTTCGGCCCCCATCGCGTCCAGCCCTCGGTAGACGCCGGCGCTCACTGCCCGCTGACGGCCCTCCTTTGCCTGCTGCCAGTCCAACTCTGCCGCCAGCACCCTGATACGACTGTCCACCTGCGCGATACGCGGCCCGCCAGGCACGCTTTGATGAAATTCACGGCTGTCATCCACGGCATAGAGCCGCAGGTTGCCGCTAAGTCGCTGGGAGTGCGACAGGATAAAAGGATGGGACAGCACCAGCCCATAGCGGCGGTTGTCACGCTCGGCCTCGGTAGCCACGCCCGCTACCGTGACGCGATCATTCGGCTCGCTGCGATAGCGCGACGCCGACACCCCGAGACGCGTGCCTTCCAGGTGTATGTACTGGCTGTATTCCACGCTGAGGTAATGCTCGCGATCCTCGCCGGGCGGCACCAGCGTACTGACTGCAAGGTTGTCCCCCCAGCGTGTCAGGCTGCGCGCAGACCCAGTAAGAAACACCTGGGCCTCATCCTCATTGTCAGTATCAAACCCGGCGGTGGCATCAAAGGTTTTTCGTTTCGCCTCCAGCAGCATTCTGCTGGCGCCATTGGTAGTGACAGCAGGCGCGACCCTGGCAACCACCGGCACGCCCGGAATCTGCGCCAGCAAGGTGCTGTAGCGCTCAAAGGTCGCCAGGGTCAACGGCCGCTCGGCTGTCAGTTGCTGCGCCAGAGCGCGCACCCGTGGCTCCGCTGCGCCGAGGTCACCGTTGACCTGATAGTCCGCGATATACCCCTCAACCAGCACCACCCTGATCTGGCCATCCAGCAGATTCTGCTCAGGCAGATAGGCATACGATAGTGCGTAGCCGTCAGCCCGGTAGCGCGCGGTTATCTGCTCGGTCACGGCCAACAGTTGCGCGATGCTCACCCGCTGACCGATCAAGGGCTCGAACAACGCTGCGGTCTGCTCAAAGGGGTACTGGGTGCCGCCCTGCAGTTGTACGCCGCTGAGCACGATGGTGCTGTTGAGCGACAGCCGGCCTGCTGGCGTAGACGGCGCGTCCAGACCCGGCGTGACTTCCACACCTCGTTGACCCGGTGAGCTCTCGGGTGGCAGCAGGCGGTTGATATCGTTGCTATTGAGGAACGCCGGATCGGCGCCGTGAACAACATTGGGCAGGCTGACAAGGCATCCTGCCAGAAGAATAGAACCCAACTTGCGCATGATGACTACTCCCTATCCGACGCTGCCCACAGAACAGGGGCAGCTGCTGGAACACTCCCTGCAGGCAGTCATCACCCGAGGGCGATGACTGCCCCTACTCCTGACTACTGACCTAGCACGCCACCCAACACCGGCACACCGGTCAAACCACCCTGGTTTGCACCGCCAGCGCCACCCAGCGCACCATTGAGCTGCTGCACGACCGGCGTCAGAACACCGTCCTGCGGGCCAATCAGCGCGTTGGTCAGGTCGCCTACCGGCGCCAGCGCACCATCAGGTGATGTCAGTCCATCGACGGGGCCGGTTACCGGCTCAAGCGCGCCGCTCACCGGATTGATTACCCCGGATACCAGCTCACCGACCGGATTGAGCGCAGTACCTCCAACCAGTGTAGTCACAGTGCCATCCACATCGGTCACGGTGCCGTCACCAGCTGTGCCCAGCGAGCCACCCGCCGGCAGGCCATTAAGCA
>CERX01047841.1_pt1 | contig 17167 bp, 16 predicted proteins | sample 350251 | NCBI WGS metagenome assembly CERX01 (sample SAMEA2621044, study PRJEB7988) | marine metagenome | biome: marine biome (ENVO:00000447); feature: deep chlorophyll maximum layer (ENVO:xxxxxxxx); material: "saline water (ENVO:00002010), including plankton (ENVO:xxxxxxxx)" | depth 50 m
TGCTAGCGCTCTTGTTCGTCAAGGAAAGGTTCTGATAAAAGAATATCCAAATTTAATATTAGATACAGGAAAAGATTTTCCACAATCTCTTCCAAATATACCTCAAGTTTTACCAGCTGATATCATAAAAAGACGTCCTGACTTAATCGCATCGCAGTATAACTTACTGGCATCTAAAGCGCTTAACAAGCAGGCAATGCGATCACTATATCCTTCATTCAATTTAGTAGGATCAACAGGAACATCAAGCAATGTTCAAGATTTATTAAATGATGATTTCAGCGTTTGGAGTAATGGCGTTAATTTATTTGCACCTATTTTTAATGCTGGAAAACTCATAGCAAATAAAAAAATTGCTAAAACTAAACAAGAAATTGCAATGCTAGACTTTGTTGATAATTTATTAACTGCATATAAAGAGGTAGAGTCAGGTTTAGAATTTGATCAAAGCGCACAGCTATCAATCAATCTATTAAAAAGCAATGTTGCATTATCTGAATTTATGTACAATACAACATTTGATGAATTCGCTCGAGGTGTAGCAAGTATCGAAGAAGTAATCAATGCCAATAATACATTATTTGAGAATAAGAATATGTTAGCGAGCGCAGAAAGGATTCGCATTGAACAAAGAATAAACTTAATATTATCACTTGGAGGAGGCTTCAATTACAAACGATGATTAAATATTTAAGACCAATACTAATTATAGCAGGTGCAACACTGATTGCTTCTGCTTTATATGTGCTAGGTAGAGTATCTCCACAACCCATAGAAAAGCCATCTCCTATGGATGTAAATGTTCAAATATTGACACCAGTTAACTATGAAATAAAAATCAAGTCTACTGGTACAACCACCCCCATTACTCAGACTATTCTAACATCTGAAGTAGGTGGAGAAGTTATTTATCGTTCAAAAAAATTTTCTGAAGGATCATCTGTTATCAGCGGTGAGATATTAGCCAAGATTGATGATACAGATCTACAGCTACAGTACAAAAATGCATTATTCCAACTAGCAAGCGCTGAGGTACAGCTTGCTGTACAAGAAGCAGAAGCAGAAATTGCTCAAGAAGCTTGGGGGAAAGTTGGAGAAGGTATCGCAAAAGAATTGGTAGCTAAAAAACCTCAACTGAAACAAGCAAAAGCAGCGCTAGAAGTGGCAAAAGCTCAAGTAGATTCAGCAGAAAAAAAACTAAATAAAACAGAAATCAGCGCACCATATACTGGTCGTATACAAAATATAAATATTGATTTAGGTTCTACTATTCTTCCTGGACAGCCAATAGGTTCCATGTACACATCTAATGAAATTGAGGTAACACTTTCGGTTAAAGATAGTGATTTACAATTTCTGGATATACCAATGGATGGTAGAAAATTAAATCCAGATCAGAAGTCATTGGTAGTCATTAAGTCTCTTTACAAAGGTAAAATGCAAGAATGGGAAGGAAATTTAGAGCGTGTTGATGGAATCATTGATCCAATGACTCGTATGATTAAGCTTATTGCAAACTTTAAAAATAATTTTATTGAAGATTCGCAACCTATATTGCCAATTGGTTTATTTGTTGAGGCAGAAATTAGTGGTAAAAAACTGATGGATGTTTTTATTGTGCCTAATACAGCATTAACACCTAATGGCGAACTCTTATTAGTTAATAAAGATAATGAACTAGAAATCAGGAAAGTAAATATCATTACTCAAACAAAAGATTATATATTGATTAAAGAAGGAATGATACCTGGCGAAAGAATAGTTGTATCAAAACTTAGTATTGCAACGAATGGAATGCTAGTCAACCCAAGATATCAGTAATGAAAGGTATCGTTACCTGGTTCGTTAAGAATAGTGTCCCCGCAAACTTATTTATGTTTTTTCTCATTTTTGGTGGATTCTTTGTATCCTATCCAACAATGAAATCTGAATTTTTTCCCGTTCCAGAGCTAAATATTATCGTAATATCAGTACCTTATCCTGGAGCTTCTGCGAAAGAAATAGAATCTTCAATATGTTCTAAAATAGAGGATAGACTTGAAGGAATATCTAATATTAAAAAGCTAAGATCATATTCTCTTGAAGGAAGAGGATTGATTAGAGCGCAGGTTTATGACACATCTGAAATTGATACTACAATAGATGACATCAAAACAATCATGGATGGTATTACTACATTCCCTCAAAATAGTGAAGCACCTATTATTAGAAAGGCTAAACCAACTGAAAAAGTTTTAGATATTATTATATATGGAGATGTAAATGAGCAAGTACTCCTAAATCTTACTAAAGAAGTAAATAAAGAAATTAAAGAGCTAAGTGAAGTATCATTTACAGAGATATTTGGAAACAGAGATAAGGAAATTACTATTGAAGTTTCTGAAAAGAATTTAGAAAAATATAATCTTAGTTTTGACCAAATAGCTGTAGCAATTAATTCAGGATCAATTGATTTGCCGGGAGGACTTCTTTCAAGCAATAGCGGTGATTTACTTATTAGAACTGTAGGACAATCATATAGCGCCAGTGAATATGAAAATATTGTTATTAAAAGTCAGCCTTATGGAAGCCAATTACTCCTCAAAGATGTTGCTACTATTACTGATGGATTTGTTGATGTTGAACAATACTATCGATGGGATGGTATTAAAGCAATGTTCATAAGTGCCAACCTAGCTGGTGATCAAGATGTACTTACTGCGGCTGAACAATTAAGAACATATGTAAAAAATAAACAATCTGATATGCCTGCAAATGTTAGTATTGATTATTGGTATGATCAGGCCCGATATCTACAAGATCGTATAAATTTGCTCTATAAAAATTTTGCAATTGGAATGATTCTGGTTTTATTTTTATTGACCATGTTCTTGAGGCCATCTGTAGCATTTTGGGTATCAATGGGAATCCCTATTTCTTTTGGTGGTGCTCTGATTATTCTTCCAAATATTGGTGTAACTGTAAACGTCTTATCAGCATTTATGTTTATTGTTGTGTTAGGGATTGTTGTAGATGATGCAATTATTGTAGGAGAAAATGTCTTTAGAAGACGTATCAAGCTTAAAGAAGATAATATGACATCAACCATTAAAGGTACAATGGAAGTATTGATGCCTGTATTTTTTGGAGTGCTTACAACGATTGTTGTATTTGCTCCTATGCTTAATTTAGCTGGAAATACAGGGGATATATGGAGAACTTTTCCTCTCACCGCTATTCCAATTTTAGTATTTTCCTTAATAGAATCGACTACAATTCTACCTGCACATTTAAATCACGCAGGTGAATGGTTTCAAACTAGCTTTGTAGGTTTTGGTAAAAGGCTCCGCAAAGCAAGAAATTACTGCTCTACAAAACTATATACTTTTGTAGATAATTTCTGGATACCTCTTGTGAAAAAATCTATTATCAGTCGTTATGTAACTGTTTCCGCATTTATAGGTATGATGATTATAGCAATATCCTTGCTTGCGGGCGGATTAGTGAAATGGCAGTTTTTTCCTACATTGGAAGCAGAAGAAGTAGGAATTGTATTTGAATTACCTGAAGGATCTCCAATAGAAAAAACACAAGCAATAACAGAAATTATTGAGCAAGAAGCCTTGACTCTTAAAAATGAATTAAATACGTCTGAACCGGCAATAATTATTTCTCATGTACTCACTACTGTTGGCCAACATTATTTTAGCAATTCAGAACAAGAAAATAGTCCAACAGGCCCTGCAGTACAGTCTTCATCTACCCCTCATTTAGGTGAGGTAGTTGTTGTCTTAACTCCTGCAGATAGTAGATGGGGTATGACTGGAGCTTATGATGTTATTGACACATTACGTGAACGTATTGGCACAATACCAGAAGTCGAAAGACTCAATTATAGTGCGAATATCTTTACTGCAGGTAAATCAATTCACTTTGAATTTTCAGGTGACAGTTTTGAAAAATTAAATCAAGTAGTAGATGATACTAAAACCCTGTTATCAAGCTTTTCTGGCGTCTATGATCTTACAGATACAGACACTAAAGGTAAAAATGAATTACAAATAGAATTATTGCCTTCTGCAGAAGTTTATGGCATAACTACTATCGATATTGCACGTCAAGTAAGACAAGCATTCTTTGGAGAAGAAGTTCAGCGTATTCAACGTGCAGATGATGATATTAAGGTGATGCTCAAACTTCCAAAAGAAGAGCGTGATAACCTCGTTACATTAGAAAATATGAGAATACGTACATCACAAGGCATCAAGGTTCCTCTTTATACTGTCGCTAATGTCAAAGAAGTTCAAGGAAAAGCAACAATTGTTCGTGTTGATGGAAAACGTGTTGTAGAAGTGACATCTGATGTAGATGTTTCTAAAAATACATCTTCTATGATCTTGCAGCAACTAGTTTGGCCAGGAGGCCCATATGAAGGACAACCAATGCGAAAGATGAAAGCAGTTATGGATAAAACACCTGGAGTAGAATTTGCTTTGGCGGGAGAGCCTGCTGAACAAAGCGAGCAACTAGATGATATTATGTTAAAATTTGGTCTTTCACTCTTTATCATTTATGTGCTCCTAGCAATTCCATTAAAATCATATTTTAAACCACTGATTGTTTTGTCTGCTATTCCGTTTGGTGTAGTAGGAGCTATTATTGGACACTTAATGTTTAATCAACCGATGTCTGTATTATCTCTTCTAGGTGTGGTGGCATTGTCTGGTGTGGTAGTTAATGATAGCCTCTTACTGGTTGTCTTTGTTAATAGAGCAAAAGAAAAAGGTGTAGAAACCAAAAAAGCAGTTCTAGATGCAGTTCGTACACGATTTAGACCTGTTGTTTTAACTTCAATGACAACCTTCTTGGGAATTTTGCCATTATTATTTAATCAAAGCACCCAGGTTCTCTTTTTAAAACCTATGGCAATATCTTTAGGTATTGGAATTCTATTTGCAACGACTATTATATTGTTATTAGTGCCAGTTGCTTATGTAATTATTGATGATTTTATAGAATTTTTAAATAGAATATTTAAAAAAGCTACATAGAATAGCTTATGCTTCAAACTGTGCGTAACTAGGGTAGCCAGATCTAGCGGGGTCTTCATAATCAATCTTAATAATTGCCTTCTTTAATATTCTTTTCAACACAATTAAGCGATCATTTTCAGATTGACTCTTTAATAAAATTTTTTTTGCTCTTTTATCTATATCTAACATAGAAGCAATTTCAAAAGAACTTTTTGGCATATTGATTTGTGGAATTTTAGAAGATGCTCCCAATTTGAGTAATACTTCATAGAGAAAAACATTTGCTTCTTGTAATAAAACTTCATCAATAGTATCATCTATATCATTCCATGTTTTAACATATGCCTGTTTATAGTCTTCTGAAGTATTATAGCTCTTTACAATAAATCTCTCTGCGCCAGATACTAAAATATCATATTCTCTGCTTTCATTCTCTGCACTAACAACCTGCTCTATAGATGCTGTGCATCCAATAATCAAAGAGTCGTTATTTTTTGAATTAATAACACCAAATTTTTTATTGTTCTTTAGACAGTGCTCAATCATTTTTTTATATTTTTCTTCAAAAATATGTAATGGGAGCTTTTCACCAGGAAGAAGTACTAAAGGGAGTGGAAAAATTGGGATTTTATCATTCATACTGCTATCAAAATACATATAGTTTTATTAATATTCACTACCAATCTTATGAAAAAAGATATTATAGATCATCTGGCTGTATGTACTGATAATATTACTAAATCAGTAGCATGGTATAAAGATAACTTTTCTTGTGATATTCTTTATCAAGATGATTCATGGGCTATGCTGGAATTTGAAAATATAAAACTAGCTTTAGTCCTGCCAGAACAACATCCATTTCATTTTGCAATTCTAAAGGATGATGTTGAGAAGTATGGTGCACCTATAACACATAGAGATGGGTCTGTATCAGTATATATAAAGGATCGTTCTGGAAATAATATCGAAATATTAAGATATGATTAATAATAAAAAAGGGGAATAATAATGAAAAAAATACTAATCGCATTACTCGCACTCATTATAATTAATTGTGGTGGCGGTGAAAGTCAAGAAGCTCAAGTAGTAACTATTAGCTCATTAGGATCAGAAATGAAATTTGATGTTGAAGAATTCACTGTAAAAGCTGGATCTAAAGTTAAAATAGTGATGAAAAATAATACTCCATTGGACTTCATGGGCGAAATGCAACACAATGTAGTAATCTTTAAAGATGAATCAGCAGCAGCAATGATTATTGGATTAGCTGAAGGCAATGGTGGAGAACCATACGCTGATGGAAGAATTTTAGCAATGACTCCATTAGCAGATAAGCAAGAAGAAACATTTGTGGAGTTTACTGCACCAAAAAAACCTGGTAAATATCTATATGTATGTACTTATATAGCTCATGCAATGTCAATGCGTGGTTATATGATTGTAGAATAGAATTAGCTAGTTTAGACTATTGAATGATATAGAAATTCTCTATATATTTATGAATCAACATTGAGATTTAATCTCACAAGGGGGTTCCTATGAAAATCAATAAATTTATATTACTAGCTTTACTGGCATTGCCGATAGCGCTAATAGCTCTTTTCATGGAAAATGAGGAAGTTCAAAATCAGGAAGTAAATATTTATACATCCAGACACTATGATGCGGATGATTTGCTTTATGAAGAATTCACAAAAAAAACAGGGATTAAAGTAAATATAATTTCTGGTAAAGGAAGTGCTCTTATTGAGAGGCTAAAAGCTGAGGGAGTCAATTCGCAAGGGGATGTTTTTTTTACAGTAGATGCAGGAAACTTAGCTAATTTTCAAAAGCAAGGTTTTCTACAACCAATTCAATCTGAAAACATAAAAAAAATTGTACCAGCTGAACTCAGAGGCGAGAATGATGAATGGGTAGCAGTAGCAAAAAGAGCAAGAGTGATTTTTTATAACCCAGAACTTGTGACTGAAGACGAAATTAAAGATATTAATTATGAAGACTTAGCAAACGATATGTGGAAAGGTAGAGTTGTAATAAGAAGCTCATCAAATATGTATAATCAGTCTTTAGTATCTTCTCTTATTTCTAATTTAGGTATCGATCAGACAGAAAAATGGGCGCAGGGCTTAGTTTCTAATTTTGCTCGCAAGCCACAAGGAAATGATAGATCTCAAATAATGGCAGTAGCAAATAAGGAAGCATCGATTGCGATTGCTAATACTTACTATATCGGAATCATGTTATCTGGCAAGGGTGGAGAAGAGCAATTGAATGCAGCGCAAAAAGTTAAAATAGCTTTCCCGAATCAAACGAATCGAGGGGCCCATATTAATATTAGTGGAGGCGGAGTTTTAAAACACTCGCCGAATAGAGAAAATGCTGAAAAATTTCTGGAGTTTCTTTTAAGCGAAGAAGCACAAAATCATATTGTTAACAATACTTTTGAGTATCCAGTTTTAGAGCCTGTTAAGCCACACCCATCAATAGAAGGTTTTGGTGATTTTAAAATGGATAAAAAATCTGTATCTGATTTTGGTAAATATAACCCTGATGCAGTTAAACTCATGGATAGAGTAAATTGGCAGTAAATCTTGGCTAAAATAAAAAATCTGACGCTATGGCATGTTCTAATACTGATAATTGCGAGTATCTTTTTAATACCAATATTGTTCATTGGAAGTAGTATATTTTTAGGATTTTCTAATAATTTCTATCATTTATACGAAAATTTATTACTTGAATACTCTCTAAATTCAATTTATTTGGTTCTAGGTGTCTCTTCGCTTGTAACTATCTTAGGAGTTTCAACAGCTTGGCTAGTTACTTTTTTTGATTTTTATGGAAAAAGATTTTTTCAATGGGCTCTTATCTTGCCATTGGCTGTACCTCCATATTTATTAGCCTATGTTTTTACTGAATTTTTTGATTACTCTGGGACAGCTAATAATATTTTAAGAAATTTTCTAGAAACTGAATCTAATGTTGTTTTTTTCCCGAACATAAGAACAGTAATTGGAGCAATAACAGTATTTGGTTTCACTCTTTATCCATATGTATATATGGTTTCAAGAGTTGCTCTTATGAATATCCCTTCATCTGTCATCGAAGCTTCAGCATTGTTGGGTAAAAACTCTATTTCTACATTTTTTAATCTTTCCATACCTTTAATTAGGCCAGCAATCATTGCTGGAGTTTCCTTAGTTGCTATGGAAACTCTCGCAGATTTTGGTGCAGTTCAACATTTCGCAATACCTACGTTTACAACGGGTATTTTTAGAACTTGGACAGGCCTATATGATCTAAGCACAGCACTACAATTATCAACAATGCTTTTATTGGTTATCTTTATATTTTTAGCGCTAGAGAGGCGAAGTAGAAGCAAAATTAGATACGTTAATTCAGTGACTACCAATAATTCTTATAAACCAATCCAATTAAAAAAATTTAAAAATACTGCTGCTTTCTTAATTTGCTTTATACCGGTATTCATAGGGTTTTTTCTTCCTGTGCTTGAGCTAATTCATTGGTCGAGTCAAGTAGATACTCTTGTATCATCCAAGACAATTATTGCTGCATCTAATACATTATATATTTCTCTATCTGCTGCTTTATTAACATGTTTTATAGCGTTATTAATTAATTTTATTGTGAGATCTTTTGGTCTCCCGCAACTACTTAATGATTTGTTATCACTTGGTTATGCTGTACCAGGACTAATATTGGCTGTAGGAATTACAAAAATGTTTACCAGTGTTGATGCTTGGTTAATTAATTTTGACACTTTTATTACAGGTAGCATCTTAGGCTTGGTCCTTGCATACATAATAAAATCATATGCGATATCTAATAATGTGCTGAATTCAGCCTTTACTTCAATACCACTAGCAATAGATGAATCAGCTCAAACCTTAGGAGCAAGTAAATTAAAGCTACTTAAGAATATACATCTCCCTCTTTTAAAAACAGGATTGCTTACTGCTTTTTTGCTAGTCATGGCTGAGCTCATCAAAGAATTACCAGCAACACTAATCTTGAGGCCATTTAATTTTGATACCTTATCGGTGTCTGTTTACTTATTAGCGTCAGAAGAAAGGATGTTTGAAGCTGCGTTTCCTGGTTTAGTGATTATTATTTTCGGTTTAACTCCAATTTATTTTTTAAATAAGCTAATTTTAAGTAACAATAAATAGAATGAAAGAATTTTTAAAAGTTAAAAATATAGATCTATCTTTTGACAAAAAAGACCTAAAGATAAGAATATTAAAAGGTTTAAATCTAATAGTAGAAGAAGGTAATTTTGTTGCTATCACAGGAGCGTCTGGTTCAGGTAAAACAAGTCTTTTGAGGGTAATCTGTGGCTTAGAATCACCAAATGAAGGTGAAGTCATGCTCGACAATACTATATTATTTAACAAAGAAATTTCTGTCCCTACAGAAAAAAGGAATATAGGCTTAGTCATTCAAGAAAAAGTTCTTTTCCCGCACTTAAATGCAAGGAAAAATATTGAGTTTGGGATATCTAGAAAAACAGATAAGCAAAATCTAAGTAATGAAATTATGGAAAAACTTAACATTGAACAATTATCTGAAAAATACCCTCATGAATTATCGGGAGGAGAATCTCAAAGAGTTGCTTTAGCCAGAAGTATTGTGATGAAACCAAAGCTATTGATGCTAGATGAGCCATTCACTGGACTAGATAAAGAATTAAAAATAAAAATATATCCTGAAATAAAATCAATTCTTCAAGAAAGTAAAATAACTTCCTTAATGGTTACTCATAACTTAAATGAAGTAAAAGCTTTAGCAGATAAATGCTTTAATCTTGAATCTGGAAAATTAACAGAGATATAGCTTTAAATATAATTTAGAGCCCATTCATTCAACATATCAAAAACTGGAACAAGCGTTTTACCTTTTTTTGTTAAAGAATATTCAACTCGAGGTGGTATTTCCGCATAGATTTTTCTTGAAATAATATTATTCTTTTCAAGATCTCTTAATTCTCTAGTTAGCATATTTTTGCTAATACCATCTATCCCTCTATGCAGAACTCCAAATCGATTAATATTTTGAGAAATTCTCATAATAATAATTGGTCTCCATTTTCCACCAATCATATTCATCGAATAAGTTATTGGGCATGACTCAACTGTGCATCCACATATGTCTTCAAAACATTGCTTTTGATTCATAATAGTCCTCTTTTTGTTACTATATTAAAAAATTGTGCCTACTTGCAAAATTTAATATTACTCAATAATTTTTCATATAATTTTTTAAAGGAGAAAAAATGAATAAAAAACCACATTTAGTAAAAATAGAAAAAGGAAAGAATTACGCATGGTGTGAATGTGCAGAATCAAAAAATCAACCATTTTGTGATGGAAGTCATAATAAAGTAAAAGAAAAATATAACAATATTATTGAAACTCTTCTTGAGAAAAATCTTATTTCAAATGCTGAGGAATTGCAAAAACTGATCACTCATAATGATAAGAAACCTATATTGTTTAAATCTGAAAAAGATATTGAAGTTAGTTTGTGTGGATGTAAGCAATCTGACAATGCTCCGTATTGCAATGGAACACATTTAACATTTTAATCATTGATTAATGATATTGCATTAGATCTCATCTAAAATATCTTTTAATTCTGACAAAATCATAGCAGTTGCACCCCAAGAGGTGCAGCTGTTAAATTCAAAACTTGGAACTTCCATGCTAACTCCCTTTATTTTTATGGGTTTAGTAGATAACAAATTCTTATCTTTTAACTCATCAAGATTAACATCATATACAGACTCAACTTCATCTTCATTAATTCTCGTATTTGGTCTTTCTTGAGCATACCAGACATATGAATGAATCAAAAACCCAGAAACGGGTATATAGAGAGGTGTTAATGCGCCGAGTAAATCTAAATCAATATTAATTCCAATCTCTTCTTCAGTTTCACGCAAAGAAGCATCCTGAAATGACTCATCCTCATCTTTTGCACCTCCAGGAAAAGATATCTGCCCTTTGTGATGATCAAGATTAGATGTTCTTTTAGTTAAGAAAAATTTTAATGTGTTTTCTTCGTGAAATAATATGATAGCAACTGCTGCTAACTTTGCATCTGCTGGTGGAATAAAAGCAAGACGTGTCATAGGATTAATAGACATTACTGCCATTTTCTTTTGGCTTTCCCATCCAGGTAAGGGCTGACTAAGTCTTTTCTTTATTAATGTAATTTTTTTATCTATTTTCAAATCCATGAAATATAAGCATATAATATGGGATTGGAATGGGACTTTGTTAAATGATACATCGCTTTGTGTATCACTTCTTAATCAATCGCTTAGCAATCGCAATATTCCTAAAGTCACCATTCAACAATATCGAGAAAAGTTTCTTTTCCCGATTAAAACGTTTTATGAATCAGTTGGGTTTAATTTTGAAAATGAGCCATTTGAAAAAACTAATAAAGAATTTCATGATGGATTTGAGGAACAATTTAGAAAATTAGCTCTTCAGCCATTTGCTAAGGAAACTATCATTAAAATAAATGAAAAAAATGCAATTCAAAGTATTCTTTCTGCCACCGTACAACAAAGACTTACAGAACAAGTAGGATTTTTTGATCTGCAAAGTTACTTAGATAATATTGTAGGGATAAGCAGTACTCCCTCAGGCTATGGAAAAGAATATGAAGGCAGTGAACTAATGATGGCTGTAGATATTCCAGTATCTGAAACTATTATTGTCGGTGATAGCGTATTAGATTTCAGTGTCTCTCAATCATTGGGCATTGATTGTGCTTTAGTTTATAATGGACACAATGATGTAGATAGATTAAAAGCGACTGGTGCTTATACTTTTGAGCATATTGGTGATTTCTATAGTTGGCTTACTGATTAAGTAGTCAATCCACCATCTACTGCAAACATCGATCCGGTAATAAAATCTGAAGCATCTGAAGCTAAATATAATGCCATACCAGATATATCTTCTGGCTCTCCCATTCTTCCTTGTGGAATAGATTTAATAATTTCATTATATACTGACTTATTTTCCCATAAGGCTTTACTAAAATCAGTTTTAATTATTCCTGGAGCTAAAGTATTTACTTGAATATTGGATGCGGCCATTTCTTTTGCTAAAACCTTTGTTAACATTACTACTGCAGCTTTGCTAATATTGTAAACTCCTAAGCCATCTAATGGAGTCTTTGCTGCTACCGATGAAACATTAATAATCTTGCCATATTTATTTTGCTCCATAGATGAGCTACACGCTTTAATGAAATTAAAATACCCTTTTACGTTAACTTCCCAGATTTTCTCCCAATGGCTATCTTCAGAATTTAAAATTGGCCCATAATAAGGATTAGCAGCTGCATTATTGACTAGAACATCTATCTTTCCAAATTTTTCAATCGTGCAATCCACAACATGTTGAATAGATTTGATATCTCCAGTATGACATTCAATGCCAACTATGTCTAATCCCGATGATTTAGCTTCAGCAACAGCGCTATCGAGATTGTCTTTTTTTCGACTACAAATAACTACATTTGCACCTGCTTCGGCATACTTGAATGCGATAGCTTTTCCTATACCTTTAGATCCACCAGAAACAATGGCTGCCCTATCTTTTAAGCTAAACATTTATTTTTTCTTTCTTCTTTCTGCCATTGCTTTCCACATAGAGTCTGGTAATTTAGTAAGCTCACTGAACTCTGCTGCACCTGCAATCCATTCACCTCCATCAATGGTGACTACTTCGCCATTAATATAAGCTGAACCATCGCTCATTAAATATGATGCAAGATTTTCTAGTTCATGACGCTCGCCAAATCGTTTCATTGGAATTTTCTTCTTCATACCATCTTCAAAATCATCAAATCCTGGTGGCATCAAACGTGACCATGCTCCTTCTGTTGGAAATGGCCCCGGCGCAATTGCATTAAATCGAATATTATGCTTACCCCATTCTACCGCTAACGATCTAGTCATTGCTAATACGCCTGCTTTCCCAGCAGCAGATGGAACAACAAAAGGTGAACCTGTCCATGCGTATGTTGTAACAATACTTAAGACATTTCCTTTTTTATTTTTAATCATTTCTTTACCAATCGTGCTAATACAATTCCATGTTCCCATTAATACAATATCAATAACCGTCTTAAATGCATTTGGACTTAACATTTCTGTCGGAGAAATAAAATTCCCCGCTGCATTATTTAATAAATTATCAATTCTACCAAACTTATCAATTGCTTGCTTGGTCATTAGCTCTACATCTTCCAACTTTCTAACATCGCCTGGGCAAGTTAGTACATTGATTCCTAAATCAGAAAATTCCTGTGCAGCTTCTTCTAGAACCTCTGCTCTTCTTCCGCTGATAACAATATTAGCACCAAGCTCTCCAAAGCGTCGTGACATACTTTTTCCTAAACCAGTACCACCGCCAGTAATAACAATTGTTTTATTTTTTAATAAACCATCTTGAAACATATTAATTCCTTTATTTTAAGCTATTTAAACTATCTTTTATTTCATCTTTTTTTTCTTGAAACTTTGCAGCATTCTCTTCAAAAATACTCTCAGCAGACTCTTGTAATTCCTGTACTTGGCTTGGAAGATTGTTGAATTCTAATGGCTGTTGATCAGTCAATATGATATAAGCATAATAAATAATAAGCAATGTAATTCCCAATGTTACTAATTTATACAAGCGCTTTATGACACTAAATGCAATCATTGACATTAAAACAATGGTTACAGCTAGGTATGCTGGATTACTAGAAATGCTCTTTAACAGATCCTCTAACATTGTAGCAATTTATACATTAGATTCCTACTTTACAAAGATGAAACAAAAATCAATAAGATTCGTTAAAGATTATATGGTTAATAAAGGATTTATTTTATTGTTTCTATTTTCTTTTCTCTTTAGCCAAGACAAGCTTTTACTTAAACAAGCTGACACCCTTATTTCTTCTTCTATTAAATCGGAAACTATTACAAAGCTGAATGGAAATATTATTTTTCAAAAAAAAGATGCAATTTTAAAAGGTAATTTTGCAACCCAATCGAATCAAACTCCAATAATTAACCTATATGGGAATGTATCTATTGAAGATGCAAATCAAATGATTTACTGTGATTCGCTTTCATATAATAATGACACTGAATTTTTCTCAATGTATGGTAATATTAAAATACAAAATGGTTCTCGATCTATAAGCGCAAAAAAAGCTACGCTAGATCAAATATCTAATCAAATGACTTTATTGGAAAATTGTGAAATTGATGATCAGCAGGGAAATAGAGTATATGGTGATAAGATACTACTGGGCTTTAAAGATAAATCTTTAGAGTCATTAAAAGTTATTTCAAACGGAATAATTCTTTCACAGAACTCTGGTTATGAAAAAATAGATGATAAACGTCAATTAGTGGAAAACGAAGATGTTTTAAAAGGTGAAACTATATTTGCAAGTTTGAATAATGATAAAATTGAAAATATCGAAATTCTAGGAATGGCTTCTACTTTAATCCATCTATATAATGATTCGCTTTATGATGGTATTAATGAAGTATCTGGGGATAAAATTATCCTAAATATTAAAAACGATTCTGCTCAAAAATTAATAGCTGAAGGTGGGACTATTGGTAGATATACTCCCAATGAATCGAATGAGAAGGTCCAAGAAGATATCAACTACACTTCAGATAGAGTAGAATTTGAGGTAGATACAAAAATTTCTGAAATGTATGGTGGTGTTAAGATTATTCATGATAATATGGATCTTTCTGCTGCGCATATTAATGTTAATTGGGAAACAAACATTCTAGAAGCTTTTAGCAACAATCCATTTGATGACGAAGAAATAAATAGACCTATCCTAGTAGAAGATAATCGCGAACCAATGACAGGCAATACTATGGTTTACAATATTAAATCCAGAAAAGGGAAAATATTAATGGGAGAAAGTCAAGTACAGGAAAATGTATTTATGGGTAGTCAGATTACTAGCGTCACTGATAGTACTTTTTATATTGATGACTGTATATTTACTTCTTGCGATCCATCTAAATTTTATCTTGGCAGTAAACAGGTTAAAATTATTTATGGCGATAAAGTTATTGCTAAACCCTTAAGTGTTTTTATTGGGGGTGTGCCAATTATAGGCATCCCAATTGCTATCTTTCCTCATTCATCAAGCGAAAGAAGGTCAGGCTGGATTATGCCATCCTTTGGTTCATCAGATAATCGTGGAAACTATCTAGATGGGCTAGGATACTATTTTGCTCCTAATGATTATATAGGCTCTGAAAACTCTGTTATCTTTGCAGACAGACAAGGCTTAATTTTAAAATCAAAAAATCAATACCGCGATCGATATCGATTTAATGGTATGTTTAATTTTGAGATTAGAAAACATTTAGGAGATGGGGAAACTGATATTGCTCAAATTGGTGAAAATAATAAGACTGATTATTCTTTTAATTGGAATCATAATCAGATCTTGAGAAACAATCAAACATTTAAAGGTTCAGCTAGTTATTACAGCAACGGAGAGTACAATAGAGAAACAAGCATTGATCCTATTAAAAGACTTAATCAGCAGGCTATCTCAAATATCACATATACTAAAAGATGGAAAGAGCCCAATGTCTCAATTAGCATTAATGCATCCAATAAACAAGATTTAATGTCTAAAAGCAAAGTAGATGTTACATCATCTTTTTACCAAGCTCCATTGAGTCTTTCTTCAACTATTACAGAAGATACTAGCACTTTACCTTCGATAAACTTTAGAGTAGCTAGAAGAAAACTATTTAAAAATCTTTCTCAAGATTCATGGGCAGGAAATATTCAATGGGACTACAGTGCACGTATAGTAAATAATTCTAAAAACTTTTATGAAGCAAACGAAATCACGGATGAAGATGGAAATCTTTCTTATGAATGGAAACAAAATGAAGATGGAAATCCTGAAAGTGCAAATAAGCTCGATGCAATGCTTAAAAATGCTTTTTCTATTAATGCACCCTTTACTGCTTTTAAATATCTAGCTATTAATCCAAGTATTCAACTGGATTCAGATTTTGTAAATCGATATAGGATTGCAGAGTACGATGAAGCAAATACTGTAAGCTTTAGATATAAAGATGCAATAAAAAATAGAACAACAGGGAATGTAGGACTATCATTATCTACAAAAATTTATGGAGTCTTGCCAATACGATTTAATAAAGTTCAATCTATAAGACATGTGATAACTCCGAGCATCCGATTTAACTTTTCACCAAATTATTTAGATAATGATAATTATTTTCAATCATTCAATGATGAATACTATGATTATTTTAATAGCTCTATTATTGGATCTACACCTACTGCCAGTACTAAAAAATTAAGCTTATCCTTGGGTAATGTTTTTCAGGCAAAAATGGAAGATGGAGATAAAGAAGAAAAGATAAATATACTTTCGTGGGGAATCTCTAGTGGTTATAATTTTAATGCAGAACAATTTAAATTATCTAATATTAGCTCATCTATTAGAAGTAATTTAAAAAATGGTGTTTCCATAGATGTTAATTTGACACATGATTTATATAAGTTTGATGATTCAGCACAGATGAGAATCAATGAGCTAGATAGCTTTCCTAGATTAACTGGCATTAGATTAGCAACTAACTTTACATTGCTAGGAAAAACAAATAAACCAAAACCAGAATCTGAAAAAGAATTTTCAGATAGAACAAAAGAATTTTTAACAGACTTATCAAGTAATAGTTGGCAAAGCAAAATAGGGATTAGCTATACTGCAAATAAGATTAACCCTTCCAATACGATTGAAAACTTTTGGGTCAATACGAATACTAGTATGAATGTCACTCAAAATTGGAAATTAAATTATAACGCACGTTTTAGCATTAGCGATAAAAATATTGTTCGACATAATATTACTCTATATCGAGAAATAGACTGTTGGGAACTATTTGTAGATTGGACTCCTACAGGCTATGCAAAAGGTCTCTACTTTAGACTAAATTTAAAGTCTGATATACTAAAAGACTTGAAAGTGGAACAGAAAACAGGACTATATAACACTAGGTCAAGTTTTTAGGTGTTATTGCTTAAAAAAATTATTAATGT
>CERX01013396.1_pt1 | contig 17073 bp, 18 predicted proteins | sample 350251 | NCBI WGS metagenome assembly CERX01 (sample SAMEA2621044, study PRJEB7988) | marine metagenome | biome: marine biome (ENVO:00000447); feature: deep chlorophyll maximum layer (ENVO:xxxxxxxx); material: "saline water (ENVO:00002010), including plankton (ENVO:xxxxxxxx)" | depth 50 m
GCCATATAAAGAACCCACTGATTTCAGTGGGTTTTTTTTCGTCTTTACGACACGAAGCCTGATGACAAGGCTAAAAAAGTGCGTATAATTCTCCCCCACAACGCACTCGTAGCTCAGCTGGATAGAGTACTCGGCTACGAACCGAGCGGTCGGAGGTTCGAATCCTCCCGAGTGCGCCATATGAAAAACCCACTGAACTCAGTGGGTTTTTTTTCGTCTTCACGAAAGTGCAGCTGAGTTGCCGGATAAAGCCTGATAGGCTGATTGGCATGTCGCTGTGGCCTGCCTGCTCTGGCGGGCGTCGATTGGTCAAAGCCCACCGTGGGCGATCGGGAAGTCTCGCCATGTCGGAACTCAACAGAAAGTCGCCAGAAAGCCTGCAGGATCGCCTTGAGCAGGTGCAGGAGCTGTTGAGTCGACACCGCCTGGTTGAAGATCTGGTGCACAAGCAGGAAGGGCAGCATCAGGCGTTGGTGGAGCATCTGGTGCACCAGCAAAATCTGGTTGAGCTGCAGCGCAAGCTTGATGAGCTGCATCCGGCTGATGTCGCCTACGTGCTCGAGTCCTTGCCGTTGGAAGAGCGCTTGGCGGTCTGGCAGTTGGTCAAGACCGAGCGTGACGGCGAGATTCTGCTGGAAGTCTCGGACGCGGTCCGCGAAACCCTGATTGCCGACATGGATAGCCACGAGATCATCGCGGCTGCCAATACGCTGGATGCCGATGAGCTGGCCGATCTGGCGCCCGACCTGCCGCGTGATGTAGTGCGCGAGCTGATGGATAGTCTGGACGCGCAGCAACGTGATCGACTGAAGTCCGCGCTGTCCTACGACGATGATCAAGTTGGCGCCTTGATGGATTTTGACATGCTGACCATTCGCGATGACGTCAGCATGGAAGTGGTTAGTCGCTACCTGCGGCGGTTTGATGCCCTGCCAGACCATACCGATAAGCTTTTTGTGGTGGACACCGGCGGCCTGCTTAAAGGCGTATTGCCAATCAAGAAGCTGCTGGTCAGCGCGCCGGACGCTCTGGTTGGCGATGTCATGGCGGATGATCCGGTGGTGTTTGATCCGGCCGATGATGCTGGTGATGCAGCCCAGGCCTTTGAGCGCTATGACCTGGTGTCGGCGCCGGTGGTCGACAACCTGGGTCGTCTATGCGGGCGTCTGACCATTGATGCAATGGTTGACTACATTCGCGAGGAGAGCGAGGCAGAAGTGCTTAACGCCGCCGGTCTACGCGAGGAAGAGGATATCTTTGCCTCGGTATGGAAATCGGTGCGTAACCGCTGGGCCTGGTTGGCAGTTAATCTGTGTACTGCACTGATAGCTTCGCGGGTAATTGGTCTGTTTGAGACGGCGATCGAGCAGCTGGTAGCGCTGGCAGCACTGATGCCTATCGTCGCGGGCATTGGCGGCAACTCCGGTAACCAGACCATCACCATGATTGTGCGCGGGATTGCGACGGGGCAGGTCCAGGTGGCCCACGGCAAGCGCCTGCTGCGTAAGGAGGTGGGCGTAGCGCTCATCAATGGCTTGTTTTGGGGCTTGGTGTTGGCGGCTATCGCTTACCTGCTGTATGACAGTATTCCGCTGGCCATTGTGCTGCTATCGGCCATGACGCTCAACATGCTGCTTGCGGCCTGTATGGGGGTATTCATACCCTTGATCCGTCTGCGGTTGGGCGGTGACCCGGCCCTTGGTGCTAGCGTGCTGATCACCGCTATTACTGACAGTGGCGGCTTTTTTATCTTCCTTGGACTCGCGACGCTCTTCCTGCTTTGATACTCCTTACTGCTCGGCGGTGAAGTGTCGCCTTGATTGCCTAAAATGTCACATCAGGATACATTAGGCCGTTTTTTCGTGTGGGAGGTCCGTCCGCATACGGGCACTGTTTGAACACCCACTGAGCTTCAACTACTAATAAAGCAGCATGGATCCAACCATGCCCAGAGCTGCGGGGAGAGAAAATGGAATCGAGCAATCTGGTTCTCGAGGGCGTCGAGCTGATGCTCCTAGGGATGGGGGCAGTGTTCTCCTTCCTGGTTTTGCTGGTCTGCTGTACCAGCCTGATGTCTATCATCCTGTCACGGTATTTTCCTGAGGCGCAGCCGGCACCCAAGCCCGTGCGCAAAAAGCCCAGCGCTGCGTCTGCCAGTGTGGACCCCGATGTCGTTGCCGCCATTGGCGCTGCTATCAAGCAGCACCGTGCGCGTCAGCGTTCCTGATTCCGTTTCGCGGTTTTCACCATTAAAAATCATATAAAGGCCATGACACTATGACCGACAACAAACAGCCCCTGGGCATTACCGACGTCATCCTGCGTGACGCACCTCAGTCTCTCCTGGCCACGCGCGTGCGCCTGGAGGACATGCTGCCGATCGCCGGCAAACTGGATCAGGTCGGTTTTTGGTCCGTTGAATCCTGGGGTGGTGCAACCTTCGATGCCTGTATCCGCTATCTGGGCGAGGATCCGTGGGAGCGCATTCGTGCGCTGAAAAAGGCCATGCCCAACACTCGCCAGCAAATGCTGCTGCGCGGCCAGAATCTGCTGGGGTACCGTCATTACGCCGATGACGTGGTCGAGAAGTTTGTCGAGCGTGCTGCCGTTAACGGCGTAGACGTGTTCCGCGTGTTTGACGCCATGAACGACCCGCGTAACCTGGAGACCGCGCTGAAGGCTGTCAAGGCGCAGGGCAAGCATGCTCAAGGCACTATTTCCTACACCACCAGCCCGGTGCACACGTTGCAGAATTGGGTTGATCTGGCTAAACAGATTGAAGACATGGGTGCCGACTCCATCGCCATCAAGGATATGGCCGGCATTCTGACGCCTTACGTGTGCTTCGACCTGGTCAGCCAGTTGAAGGCGACCTTGAGCATTCCGGTTCACATGCAGTGCCACGCAACCGCTGGCCTGTCTACCGCCGCTATCCTCAAGGCAGCCGAAGCGGGTATCGATAACGTTGATACCGCGATTTCTTCCATGTCCATGACCTATGGCCACTCGCCGACCGAATCCGTGGTTGCGATCTTCCAGGATACTGCTCGTGATACCGGCCTGAATCTGGAGTTGCTGGAAGAAGTTGCAGCGTACTTCCGTGAAGTACGGAAGAAATACGCCAAGTTTGAAGGCAACCTGCGTGGTGTTGATTCGCGCATTCTGGTCGCTCAGGTGCCCGGTGGCATGCTGACTAATATGGAAAATCAGCTGAAAGAGCAGGGCGCCAGCGACAAGTTTGACGACGTGCTGGCTGAGATTCCGCGCGTGCGCGAGGATCTGGGCTTTATCCCGCTGGTTACACCAACCTCGCAAATTGTCGGCACTCAAGCGGTCATCAATGTGCTGACCGGTGAGCGCTACAAGTCGATCACCAAGGAAACTGCAGGTGTTCTCAAGGGTGAGTATGGCGCTGCGCCGGCCCCGTTCAACAGTGACCTGCAAGCCCGTGTACTCGATGGTGCAGAGGCTATTACCTGCCGCCCGGCTGACCTGCTGGACGCAGAGATGGACAAGCTGACTGCCGAGCTCAAGGGGCTGGCGAGCGAGAAGGGTATCAAGCTGGCCGAGAACGAGATTGACGACGTTCTGACCTATGCCTTGTTCCCGCAGATTGGCCTGAAGTTTCTGGAAAATCGGGGCAATCCTGACGCCTTCGAGCCGGTGCCGACCGGTAACGAGGCGCCGGCTGCGTCGGGTAAGTCAGACGCGCCGCAGGCTTACACCGTTGCCGTTAATGGCAAGGAGTATGTTGTTCAGGTGACCGAAGGTGGTGACATTGCCGGTATCAAGCCAATTGGCGACAGCGCCGCCGCACCGGCCGCTGCTGCAGCGCCGGTCGGCGAGGGCGATGCTCAGGGCGCGCCGCTGTCGGGCAATATCTTCAAGGTGCTGGTCAGCGCCGGCGATGAGGTGGAAGAGGGTGATGTGGTGATGATCCTCGAGGCCATGAAGATGGAAACCGAAGTGCGTGCCGTACGTGCGGGCACGGTGGTGTCGGTTGATGTCAAAGTTGGCGACGCAGTAGCGGTCGGCGACACTCTGCTGACCATCGGTTAAGGGGGGCGAGTAATGGATAAGCTCCTCCAGCTATGGCATACCACGGGCATTTATCACATGACCGCGGGTCAGGCGGTGATGATCCTGGTGTGCTTTGGTCTGATCTACCTGGCCATCCGTAAGGGTTTTGAACCGCTGCTGCTGATTCCTATCGGCTTTGGCGGTGTGCTGGCTAACCTGCCGGTGGCAAACATGGCAGAAGGTGCGGGCATTCTGCATCTGATCTATGAAATTGGTCTGCCGACCAGTGTGTTCCCGCTGCTGATCTTCATGGGCGTAGGTGCGATGACCGACTTCGGTCCCATGTTGGCCAACCCGCGTACGCTGCTGCTGGGTGCTGCGGCTCAGTTTGGTATTTTCGGCACGCTGCTGGGCGCGCTGGCGCTGACCTCGGCCGGCATCCCGGGCTTTGAATTCACCATGAAGGAAGCGGCCTCCATCGCCATTATTGGTGGTGCGGACGGTCCGACCTCCATCTTCGTGACCTCCAAGCTGGCACCCGATCTGCTGGGGCCGATCGCCGTGGCGGCCTACTCCTATATGGCGCTTGTGCCGCTGCTGCAGCCGCCGATCATGCGTGCACTGACCAATCAGAAAGAGCGTGGCATCGTTATGACGCAGCTGCGTGTGGTCAGCAAGGCCGAGAAGATCATCTTCCCGCTGCTGCTGCTCATGCTGGTTGCCCTGCTGCTGCCTGATGCGGCGCCTCTGGTGGGTATGCTCTGCTTCGGTAACCTGATGCGTGAGTGTGGTGTGGTTGAGCGTCTGGCGGACACTACCCGCAACGCGCTCATCAACATCGTCACCATCGGTCTGGGCCTGGCGGTTGGCTCCAAGCTGTCTGCAGACTCCTTCCTGCAGCTGAAGACCTTGGGTATTCTGGTGCTGGGTATGTTGGCGTTCTGTGCGGGTACAGCGGCTGGTGTCCTGATGGCCAAGCTGCTTAACCTGTTCAGCAAGAACCCGATCAACCCCTTGATTGGTTCGGCCGGTGTCTCGGCAGTACCGATGGCAGCGCGTGTATCCAACCGTGTCGGTCTCGAGGCTAACCCGCAGAACTTCCTGTTGATGCACGCCATGGGCCCGAACCTGGCTGGTGTTATCGGCTCGGCAGTGGCAGCAGGTATCCTGCTGAACTTTGTTGGCTGACATTAGGCAGGCAACAAAAAACCCGCTCAACTGAGCGGGTTTTTTGTGCCACGAAGGAAGTGATGTTGCTTGCGCCGCAGAGCCGGCGAGCAGATGGCGGCTTACTGCTGTTCGTTGGCCAGCAGGGCCAGCAGAGCATTTTGCTGGCGACGGCTCATTTCCCGGAAACGCAGCAGCAGCTCACGCTCGGGGCTGCTGAGGCCGTCTACGTCCTGCTCGTTGAGCATTTTGCGCGACGGCTGGCTGGTTTCTGGCAGCGTCGGCAAATCAAGCAGGCTGTGTTCCAGCCGGGCGATGATCTCCGAATTCATGCTGCGGTGATGTTGTTTGGCTACATCGGCGATGCGGTCACGCATGCCTTGGGGCAGACGGACGACGAACTTGTCGGCAGTGCGGCTGGTGTAGTGTTGGGTCGCTGTTTTCATGGGGCAATAATAATCGCTTGGCTGAAAAAATCGATGCTGGCCAGTTGCCTCAATGCGGCTGGGAACCCGTCGGCCGGCGCTTTCTTGTCTTCAGGTTAGACAAGTTTTGCTTTCATGGTGCCACTAGTAGACCTTGTTTTTTTTGGTAGCGCCAGAGCGCGACAATAAAATGTCTGTAAAATGTGACGGGTTTACGACGAATGGCCTTTTGCTATTGTCGCTCTCGGCCCCTGCCTCGGTGGAAATAGCCCCCTGCTTTGGTTAAGATGCGCAGCGTCTGACAGCCAGCAGACGGCTCGTCACAGGGATACGCGCTTGTAGCTCAGCTGGATAGAGCAACCGCCTCCTAAGCGGTAGGTCCCCGGTTCGAATCCGGGCTCGCGCGCCAGATGAAACAAAGGCTTGCACGGTTTCAATCGGCAAGCCTTTTGTGTTTTTAGCATCCAGTGAAAGCTCTGATCGCAGTACCAGGTCGCGTTTCTGCATTCCCCCTCAAAACACCGATAACTTACCCACACTGGTAATGCCGCCAGACCAGATCATTTCGTAGGCAGCGGTCTGAACGCAGCTGTGTACGATCTTCGGGGTAAATAGGCCCCAGCAGAGCGCGCGCTGAGCCTGGTTGCGCACCGACCAGTACTTTACGCCGTTGGCGCCGTCCTTGCGCAGCTTTGCGCCAAAGGCTTGGCTGGCGCTGTAGTCTGCTGGTGCGTACACCGGGTCGCTCATTGGGCGGTCGGTCAAATCAAACAGGTTTTCGTCTACGAAGGTGCAGCGCAGACCGCGGAATAGCATGCGCTCATATTCGAGTGCCGGTACGTTGTGCCAGTACAACTGTTGGTGGTGTCTGACTTCTAGGACGGCGGTTTCGATGGTGTCAGCGACATAGAGTACGCCGTAGTTGCCGCTGCTGAATCGGGAGCCAGCCGGGTTGACGTGGGTGAAAGGGGCGGTGGCCATGTTGCAGCCTGTGATGCCAAAGGGGATATCGGCGGTGTTAATCAGTTGCAGGTTGCCCAGTTCATTCTGCAGGCGCGGGTTGGTGAGTTCCTGTATCAGGAACAGCGCATCAAAGTCGTCGGCGTCAGCGACATCATCGAATAGCGACGTAGGCCGATATTTGCTGTTGATCAGGCGATAGCCCGTTAGGATCTGCGCAGCGCCCTTGGTGCTTACCATTGGGCCCCGCGCAGGCTGTCGATGCGGCGGAAGGTTTCGTACAGAGCGATCATGTCACCGCCTTGCACGACGTCCAGCGGGCTTCTGCCATTGAAGAATTCGTTGTGGTTTTCCATTCGCATGAAGCCGTAGACGTTGGCCGGATTATCAAACAGCATGCGCAGCGCGCTGTGGATGTTGAGAACCAGTGATACGCGTTTGAGCTGGTCTTCGTCCAGCGATACGGCCTTGTCTGTGCGGGCGCGGCTGATGGTGCTGCGCGAAATGCGCAGGATGTTGCCGGCCTGATCGGTGCTGGTTTGCCATTTACCCAGAATAGTCAGCGCGGTACGCAAGCCGACCACGGCCATATCGTTCTTTGCGGCAGCAGGTGCGGTGGTCATGGCGGTGCCTGTTAGGTTGTGGGTTTACCTTATATTGCGTCTGCTGAGTTGTTTTTTCAAGTTTTGTGTCTCTAGATGTTTTTTCCGGGGCCGGTATGCAAGGGTCTTTGCGGAACAGGGCGCGTTATCGCCGGTCCACAGCTGCAGTGCAGCCGAATCCGCTATTTGTGGGCTCTGTTTCATGCAGTTTCGGCTACTATTGGCAGGCACTGATCCGGTTTTGTAGCTTTTCGGCCTGAGCACCGGATTGATGGGTCAGCGCCTTTCGGCAACACATGTACTGCAATCGCTATGGAGTTTGGATGTCTCGCGCACTTGCTGCCTTTTCTTCCCTGTATTTCGCCACGCTGTTGATGCTGCTCGGCAGCGGTTTGTTGAGTACCTATCTCGGCTTGCGGTTGGCGGCTGAGGGGGTCAGTGAGCTGTGGATTGGTGTGCTCATGACCGGGTATTACGGCGGCCTGGTAGCGGGCGCCTCGATTGGTCACCGATTGATTGCTCGCGTTGGCCATATTCGCGCCTTTGTGGCCAGTGCCGGACTGGTAACAGCGTCGGTTCTGGGGCACGCACTGACGGAGTCGGTACAGATATGGCTGGCGCTGCGGGTGCTGGTCGGTATGGCGATGATGTGTCAGTACATGGTGCTGGAAAGCTGGCTGAATGAGCAAGCCGAGTCGCATCAGCGGGGCATGGTGTTTGCCAGTTATATGGTGGTGACCTTCCTTGGGTTGGTGCTGGGGCAAGTGGTTTTTGCGCTCAAGCCTGACCTGGCGGTTGACCATCTGCTGTATGTCGCAATGTGTTTCTCGCTTTGTTTGGTGCCGGTGGCGACCACTCGCCAGATTCACCCTGCGCCGCTGCATCCGGCACCGCTCAAGGTGAAGTTGTTCGTGCAGCGTATTCCCCAGGCGTTGACTACCATCGCGGTGGCCGGCTTGATGCTGGGCGCTTTTTACGGCATGGCGCCAGTGTTCGCCGGCGCGGTCGGATTAAACAATTCCGAGATTGGTATGTATATGGCGGTCACCATTTGTGCAGGCCTGGCGGCCCAGTGGCCCGCTGGCTGGCTGTCCGATCGCGTGGACCGTAGCCATCTGATTCAACTTAACGCGATGTTGCTAACGGCGGTGTCGGTGTTGATGGCGATTGGCTTCATTCCGAGCGGCGCGTTGATCGTGTTGACGGCGCTGTTCGGGCTGATGGTTTTTACCCTGTATCCGATGGCGGTTGCACTGGCTAATGACCACGTGGAGCCGGATGACCGAGTGCCGCTGTCGGCCATGTTGCTGGTGACGTTTGGCCTGGGAGCCAGTATCGGGCCGCTGTTGAGTTCGGCGATGATGAAACTCTGGGGGCCGCAGATGTTGTACATCTTCATGGCTGCCTGCAGTGCGATTCTGGTTGTACGCGTGCGGGCCGATGCGGTAACCGGTGAGAACCTGGTTGAGGCCGCGCCGCTGCAGTTCATGCCGGCAGCCGGTAACTTGGCCAGTTCGCCGCTGGCGGCAGCATTTGACCCGCGGGTCGATGAGCAGGCGGTTGCCGAGCAAATGCAGGAAGAGAATGTCGCTGAGGCAGAAGAAGACGCCGATCAGGATGACCACCGCCCGGCCTGAGCGGGCTTTTGGAGCCGTAGGGGCACGGCCGGCCGTGCGCCCTACGTGAGGTGCGAGATGGAGGGCTGTGTTAGAACAGGTCTTCTTTTTCCATGCGCCGAGCTTCGCGTTGCAGAAAATTGACGAAGCGATCGATGCTGCGCTGAGCTAGGGCGGTGGGTTGCTTGAACATCATGCCAGCATGAGTTTCGTTAGCTTCTTCACGGTACTCGACATGGCGCACCTCCATGGCTACCTCAACACGTCCTGCGTCCGGAAGATGCAGTGTGGCAGGGGTGTACAGCTCTCCAGGGCTAAGCGAGCGGCTCATATCGCCCTCTAGCCGAATCTTGCAGCCGGTGGCTGACAAATCCATCAAATAGGCGGTGAAGCGACGCTTGCGCTCCGGATGGGCCAGCTCTACGGCAATATCAGCCGTGCGGCGGACGCTGGCGCGAAAGGCGCCGCGCTTCTGATGGTAGAAAAGCTCGTCTGGCACACCAGCGGAGTATGCCGGGGCGTCGTCCAGCTCAACCTGGGTTGCGCCGGGGCAATCCCAGCGCATGTGTATGCCTTCGTGCCAGGCGTCGATGCGGAACGATTCGCCTTGGCTAGCGTACTTGTCGCCTTCTCGAGGGATGAGTTCGTCGATCCATAGCTCGCCCTGATCGGTGTCGAGCTTGACGATGAAGCTTTGGAATTTCTGGCTGCGATCGGTGAACGTGACGGTCAGAGGGTCGCGGTTCTGCATCAAGGTCTTGAGCAGTGCCATGATTTCCACTTGGGCGCGGATTTCGCGGGGCGGCTGTGGGCCTGCTTCTTGTGAGAATAGGTTGGGCACTTCAGCTACTCGGTTTCAGTAGGAAATTGATGACTATACACAGCGTGGTGGCTAAATGGCATCCCGCGCTCAGGCTTTGCTCAGATCTCGGGTTTGGCCTGTGCGGCTGCGATTGCCAAGCTGGTCATAGATGCCGCTACCCGGTTCGCCCTGATTGCGGAGCAAGTCCAGCAATGAGCGAGTGGCGTGTTGGCTGTGGTGGACCAGGCGAGCGTTGCGGTCATTGGCTTGCTGGCAGCGGGTCAGTGCCTGCAGAAACGCCTGATAGTGCGCTTGCAGCTCGGCGTCCTGTTGGGCATTGATGTGCTCAGCCAGTTGGCCTAGTTGCAGGTTATTCTGCTGACAATAGTGTTTGAGCTGCTGGTCGTGAGTGATCAGCTTGTCGGTGTAGGGGCGTTTTTGTTCAAGTAACTGCTCCAGCTGGCCGACATCCTGACTGGTCAGCGCATCGCGCTCTTGGTCGAGCAGGGCCAGGTAGGCTTGGCAGTCTTGTTCTGCTTGCTGGAAGTGCTGTTGCAAGGGGTGCATGGACTGCCTCCTGGCTGCGCGTTGTTAATTGAAAGCTGCAGCCAAGAGTACAGGCAGGGAGGGCATTGTGACTACTGGCTGTCAGCCTTCCAGGTTCAGCAGCTTGTCGGCGATACGACCGCTGTCCGGCTTGTAGCTGCCATCGGCGATGGCCTGGCGCAGTTGACTGACACGTTCGCTGTCGACTTCCGGCAGCTCGCGCAGTTTTTCTTCAATGGCCTGCAGCTGTTGCGCCTGGGCGCTCAGATTGACCGAAGAGGGGGCGTCACCCTGTTCTGCCGGTTGCGCTGCGGTTTGGGCGCTTTGATCGTTTACGGCGCCGGCTTCGCGCTTGGCGGCGGCACTGTTGGCTTGGCTGTTTCGGCCGACGCCATTGGCTCCGTTGGGCGAGTTGAAGTCGATGACCATGATGCATTCCTCAAGCTGTTAAATCTTCTCTAACCGCTGTAACGGCAGCGCGCCAGAAAACTTTAGGGAAAATTTGTGTGACGCCGGTCACGTCTTTGCCCGGGTCGAGTATATCGCTTTTGCCGCCATGTCACATGCCTGCCTCAACTTGCCCAGGCCCTGTGACCCGTGCGCGTATGACCCTCTGCGAGCGCGTGTTGCGTACGCGAATCTGCTGGCCCTGGGTGCCGTCCTCCAAGGCTTCGCCTGGCATCTTGACCGAGATGTTGCTGTTGCCGGAGCTGATGACGACCTTGTCGCCGCGCTGCACGATCCGGTTGCGCTCAAGTTGGGTGTAGCTCAATACGCTGTCGGCTGAGACATTGCGCTTGAGTTGCATGCCGATGGCCTGCGCCGGGTCGAGCAGGTAGTTGTCGCCTAGCAGGCCGGTGTCGCGTTCGGCCAGATGCACATCCTGGGCGCTGACCACTGCGCGCCGGCTGAGTGGCCGGGTGCTGACTACCACTGGCTGGAACAGGCTTACCTGCGCTGGCACGAACAGCCGCCAGGGTGATGGCCCACTGCAGCTGACGCGCACTGTTACCCGGCCTACCGGAATGGCAGGGCTCTCCAGTTCGGCGCTGATGGCGTCGTCGGCGCACAGCGGCAGTCGCAGTCGTTGGTCCAGTCGGCTAAGACGGATCTCATGGCGTGCCTCTAGCCCGCTGCTGGCAATATGCTGCTGCACTTCCTGCTCAAGAAAGTCCGTGGTGGCGCCGATAAGCTGATCAATGAGCGGGTTTGCTTGGAGGCTGGCGGAAAAAAAAATCGCCATCGCCGCGCACCCGGTGATAAAACGCATACAATTACCTACATTCCTGATGGGGTCTTGCCTGTCGGATTGCTGTCACATGCTGACAGTTCCTGCAGGAAACATGCCGCATCGCCGTTATGATGACGAGGAGCAGCCCATGGCTGGTGTGATGGATTCAGTCAATCAGCGGACGCAGCTGGTTGGGCAAAACCGACTCGAATTGCTGCTGTTTCGCCTGGCAGGCAATCAGCTCTATGGCATCAATGTGTTCAAGGTCAAAGAGGTGTTGCAGTGTCCTCGACTGACCGCCATGCCGAAGCTGCACCCAGTGGTGCGGGGCGTGGCACACATCCGTGGAGGCACTCTGCCGATTCTCGACCTCAATCGCGCAACCGGCGGGCCCGGGCTGGACAATATCGACACCGCCTTTGTGATCATCACCGAGTACAACTACAAGGTGCAGGGTTTTCTGGTGCGCTCGGTCGAACGCATTGTCAACATGAACTGGTCTGAAATTCATCCGCCGCCAAAGGGTACGGGTCGCGAGCACTACCTCACGGCGGTCACGCGGGTTGACAATCAGATGGTAGAAATCATCGATGTCGAGAAGGTGCTGGCAGAGGTGGTGCCCACCAACGAGCAGGTGTCGGCCGGCGTGGTAGATGCCGATACGCAGGCAGAAGCTGTTGCGCGCAAGGTGTTGATCGTCGATGACTCAGCCATTGCGCGCAAGCAGGTGATGCGCTGCCTGCAAGAGGTAGGTGTCGAGATTGTGGCGCTTAACGACGGCAAACAGGCGTTGGACTGGCTCAAGGCCCGGGCCGAAGCTGGTGAAGATGTCAGTCAGACGTTGCTGATGATGATTTCAGACATCGAGATGCCGGAAATGGATGGTTATACGCTGACCGCCGAAGTGCGTAATGATCCGCGCCTGAATCGTTTGCATATCATGCTGCATACCTCGTTGTCCGGGGTGTTCAACCAAGCGATGGTCAAGAAGGTGGGTGCCGATGACTTTCTTGCCAAGTTCAAGCCGGACGACCTTGCTCAACGCGTGATCGCTCGGCTGCATTTGCTGCGTGACGGCAGCGTGGGTGAGGGTTGAGCGCTTGATTTTAATTGATACAAGGCAGACGTCGTGACTTTGGCGAATCAGGATTTTCAGCAGTTCCGGGACTTTTTGGAAAAAGCCTGCGGTATCGTGCTGGGGGACAACAAGCAGTATCTGGTGTCCAGCCGCTTGAATCGCCTGCTGGAGCAGGAGGGGATCGCCAATCTCGGCGAGCTGGTCAAGCGAATCCAGGCACAGCCGCGTGGTGGCTTGCGGGAGTCGGTCATCGACGCCATGACCACCAACGAAACCCTGTGGTTTCGTGACATATATCCCTTTGAGGTGCTCAAGACTCGGCTGATTCCCGAGTTCATCAAGCAGTCACCGGGCCAGCGGTTGCGGATCTGGTCTGCTGCCTGCTCGTCCGGACAGGAGCCGTATTCGCTCAGCATGGCGATAGACGAGTTTGAGCGGGCTAACCTGGGGCAGTTGCGCGCCGGTGCCCAGATTGTTGCGACCGACTTGTCTGGCGGCATTCTGAACGCGGCCAAGAGCGCAGAGTACGACAGTCTGTCGGTGGCCCGTGGTTTGTCTCCCGAGCGCTTGAATCGCTACTTCGATCAGCATGGCCCCGGGCGCTGGACGGTCAAGACGCCGATTCGTAACCGGGTTGAGTTTCGTGCCATGAATTTGCTCGACAGTTACGCGATGCTCGGCAAGTTCGATTTCGTGTTCTGCCGCAACGTGCTGATCTACTTTTCGGCAGATGTTAAGAAAGACATCCTGCGCCGTATTCACGCCACACTGAAGCCCGGTGGCTACCTGATGCTGGGTGCCTCTGAAGCCCTCAATGGCCTGCCAGAGTTGTACCAGATGGTGCAGTGTAGTCCGGGCATCGTGTACAAGGCGCGCTAAGTAAAGGGCCGCGCTACGCCAGCCAGCAGCTCACAGGGTAGCTGGCTGGGTCAGCCCTTCGCTCTCACCTTATTTTTGCCCTCATCGCTAGCTTGCCGCCACCTTGCCGGTGGCGCTGCAGTCTTGCCGTTCAGCGGTAATGGCTTGCCGCTTTTCTGACGCTATCCTGCGTATCTTTTTGAAAATTAAGCAATTATTTATTTGGCACGTTGATTGCTTTGTCTTGCCCAGTGACGTCTTTTGGTCAGATGACCGGAATGAGGAAGGGTGAGATGAGCATCAGTTTTGACAATGCATTGGGGCTGCACGAGGAGGCACTGCGTTTCCGCTCGCAGCGTGCTGAGGTGCTGGCCAACAACATTGCCAACGCCGAAACCCCCAATTACAAGGCGCGGGATCTGGATTTCAACGCGGTGCTGGCTGCCCAGCAGGGCGCAGATGCCGAGTCTACCGCTTTGGCGGTGTCTCGTACTGATCAGCAGCATATCGCCATTGACGGCCTGATTGATCAGGTGGCCGGGCTGCGCTACCGCAACGCGCTGCAGCCAGCGGTAGACGGCAACACCGTGGACTCGGAGGTTGAGAAGGCCGCCTACACGCAGAATGCCATCGACTTTCAGGCCAGCTTTACCTTCCTCAACAGCAAATTCAAAGGGCTGATGACAGCCATCAAGGGAGAGTAAGCATGTCCCTCGACAAGGTATTTGATATCGCCGGATCTGGCATGAGTGCGCAATCGCTGCGCCTGAACACCGTGGCCAGCAACATCGCCAATGCCGATACCGTCTCCAGCAGCGTGGATGAGACCTATCGTGCGCGTAACCCGGTGTTTGCCACTATTTTCAACAGCCAGCAGGCCACGGGCGGCTCGCTGTTCAGCTCGGATCAGCAGGCTGGTGATGGCGTCTCGGTGCTCGGTATTGTCGAGTCCGATGCCAGTCTGGAGCCGCGTTATGAGCCGGACCATCCGATGGCCAATGAAGAAGGCTATGTGTATTACCCGAATGTGAATGTAGTCGAGGAGATGGCCAACATGATGGCTGCGTCGCGCTCTTACCAGACCAACGTAGAAGTCATGAATACCGCCAAAACCATGCTGCAGCGCGTTCTGACGCTGGGTCAGTGAGCGGAGAGAAATAGACCATGAGCATCAGCAGTGTTTCAACCGGCGCCAGTGCGCTGGACCAGTACCAGATCGACTCGGACCGCTTTGCCACCGGCGACGAGCTGGGCAAGGATCAGTTTCTTGAGCTGTTGGTAGCGCAAATGAACAACCAGGATCCGCTCTCGCCACAGGAGAACGGCGAGTTTATCGCTCAGCTGGCGCAGTTCAGTACGGTCGAGGGCATCGGCAATCTGAACACCTCGATGGAGTCGCTGCTTAGTGGCTACCAGTCGTCGCAGGCGCTGCAGGCCTCGTCCATGGTCGGGCGCACGGTCATTGTGCCGGCGGATCAGGCCGTGGTGGATACCACCGCTGGGCTTGAGGGGCAGCTGGCGCTGCAGCAGAGCAGCACCAATGTGTTCGTGAATATCTATGACAAGGCAGGCAGCTTGGTCAAAACCATCAATATGGGCAGTCAGGAAGCCGGCATGCTCGACTTCACCTGGGATGGCACCGACAGCAGCGGCAACCTGGCTGAACCGGGCATCTACACGGTCGAGGCCATGGCATCTATTGATGGCAAGAATACCCAGATGGCCACTCTGTTGCCTGCCAACGTGGACAGTGTGTCCATTGGCGCCGGCAGCAGCGGTGAAATGCTGTTGAACGTGGCGGGCCTGGGCAGCATCAGTCTGTCCAATGTCTACGCAATCAAATAAGTGTCGTCCGACATACAGTAGGTGAGGAGATAAACCATGGCTTTCAATATTGGCTTGAGTGGTATCCGGGCGGCAGCTTCCGATCTGAATATCACCGGTAACAACATCGCCAACGCCGGCACAGTCGGCTTCAAGAGCTCGCGCGCCGAGTTTGCCGATGTGTACGCGGCGTCAGTGCTGGGTTCCGGCAGCAATGCCACTGGTAGTGGCGTGGCGTTGTCTAACGCGGCGCAGCTATTCAATCAGGGCAACATCAGCTTTACCGAAAACAGCCTTGATCTGGCCATCAACGGTAACGGCTTTTTCGTGACCAGCAATAACGGCGCGATCAGCTACACCCGCGCCGGCTACTTCGGTACCGACAGCAGTGGCTACATCGTCAACAATGCGGGTGAGCGCCTGCAGGGGTTTGCGGTGAACGCCGTGACCGGGCAGATTAACCAGGGCGTGCAGACCGACTTGCGGGTGGATACTCGCTCGGCTGATCCGAACGCTACCTCGACGGTGGAGTCCACGCTGAACCTGAATTCCACGCAGACTCGTCCGGCGGTCTGGAGACAGCAATATGACGCGGCTTATGCCACCTCTATTGCTACCGCAGCCGACCCTGCCAACCCGACGGCGGCCGAGATCGCGACAGCCGAGGCGGCAGGTCAGGCCGCTGCGGCAACGACCTTCGACCCGACCAACTCGGCGACCTATAACAGCTCTACGTCGGTCACCATCTATGACAGCCTGGGTAACTCCCATGTCATGACCAAGTACTTCGTGAAGAACGATGCCAACAGTTGGGATATGTACGTGCTGATCGATGGCCGTGACGTGCAGAGCGGTGTAGAGGCGACTGATCCGGCCTTTGATCCGACCACCACCACCCGCTTTGATGTCGACTTCAACAGCGTCGGCGAGCTGACCACCGACCAGCCTTACACCCTGAGTGGCTGGGTGCCGCTGGACAGCGAAGGTCAGCCCACGGGCGCCGATTCGCCGGTCAATAACCTGACGATCAACCTGACTGGCTCATCGCAGTATGCCTCCAGCTTTGCTGTCACCGCAGTGAACCAGGATGGCTTTACCACCGGCGAGCTGGCAGGTCTGGAAATTGACGACGCCGGCATGCTGGTAGCCCGTTACACCAACGGCCAGACCCGGGTGCAAGGTCAGGTGGTGTTGGCGACTTTCGCCAATCAGCAGGGGCTGACCCCGCTGGGCAACACCGCCTGGGCGCAGTCTTCCGCTTCGGGTGAGCCAGTGATTGGCGCGCCGACCACTGGCACGCTGGGTGGCATTCAGTCTGGTGCGCTGGAGGAGTCCAACGTGGATATCTCCGAGCAGCTGATCAACCTGATTGTGGCGCAGCGTAACTATCAGGCTAACGCCAAGACCATCCAGACCGAAGACGCGGTGACCCAGGCGATCATCAACCTGCGTTAAGCGCTTGGGCGGTGACGCCAACAAGGCGGCAATACCGGCAAAGGGATTTGCCGGTATTGCCGCCTTTGTTTTTTTAAGCGACTGAAAATAAAGGACTAAATTATTGATTTGAAGGTTGGCATGATCTCTGCTTGATACTCCCTGAGTAAGCAAAAGCGGCAAATCCTTGTCGCGCAAACGAAGCGGAGCAGGGCATGGACAAATCCTTGTACATCTCCATGACGGGGGCCAGCCAAAACGCGATGGCGCAACGCGCGCACGCGAACAACCTGGCCAACCTGACCACGACTGGCTTTCGCCGTGATTTCGAGCAGGCGCGCTCCATGCCGGTGTTCGGTGACGGTTACGCCACCCGCGCCTATGCGATGACTGAGCGCCCTGGCACTGACTTGTCGGCCGGCACCATGATCGAGACCGGTCGGGAGCTCGACGTGGCCGTGCAGGGCGAAGGCTGGATCGCGGTGCAGGCACCGGACGGCACCGAGGCCT
>CERX01049403.1_pt1 | contig 16962 bp, 10 predicted proteins | sample 350251 | NCBI WGS metagenome assembly CERX01 (sample SAMEA2621044, study PRJEB7988) | marine metagenome | biome: marine biome (ENVO:00000447); feature: deep chlorophyll maximum layer (ENVO:xxxxxxxx); material: "saline water (ENVO:00002010), including plankton (ENVO:xxxxxxxx)" | depth 50 m
CTTCAAATTGCAGGCATTCGTTTTCGACTTGGTGCAGAGGTAGGAACGTTTAATTTTAAAAATTACCTTCCAAGAGGTGGGGAGTATAAAGGCATTCATGCTACAGGAATTCTATCCTTTCCTGCAGGTCCCGGACAGGTAAAACTTGGAGCAGGTTTAGTGGGAGGTGGAATGGGTATAGTTGCTGAAAATACTTATGGTATGTCTATTGGTAGCGCCCTTGACTTACGCTTTGGCCTTAGATCCACAACCTCTTTTGGAGCAAAGGATAGTAAAAAATATGACCTAGGTACTGTTTCATGGATGGATGGCATTATTGCTTTAGGGTTTAGTCTGTAGTATTTAAATGTCCTTTATTAAGCCAAGCCATTTATTATTTGTAGTATTTTTTTCAACTACTAATTTTATTTTTTCTCAATCTGCAACTGCTATACCTGTTGGAAGATTAGATGGCAGCTTTAATGCTGCAGGTATCCCTGATGGCTATTACAATGTTAACGCCTCTAATTCAAACAGCGGCAACGGAGGTTTTCGTCTTACATTCTCAAGTTTTGATGCTGGTGGAGAATACAAGGTAAAAGTAAGTAATGACAATAGCTCCTATCCCTGGTATCACACTGATTGGCAATCAAATCTAGGAACGAGCTTTACTATTGACTTGGATCAGGCAAGTCTTGGAGAAAAAATAACTTTCTCATCTGGTCAAGAAATATGGTTTAAGATTGTTCATAAAGATGGAAGTAATAATCAGTCTACTATTACTGCTTCTGTAAATAATGGATATGGTGGAACAAATAAACATTACATTGATATTACGCGCCCTACAATTAGCAGTGTTGATGATGCCTATGTTAAGACTGGAGCCACAGTTACTGTCACGGGAACTGGTTTTAGTACGCCTGCCGCTGCAACCGCAGCTATCAAAATTGGCACGGATGATGATTCTGGGCAGCTCTCTTTTGCAATTGCAAATGTAGCTTCAAATACATCTTTAACCTTTCAAGCGGGTGCGGGCAATAAAAAAGATAGATTGATAGTGACTGACAAAGCTGGAAATCAAAGTACTAGTAGTATAACCATGACCATCGATAATAGCGTACCTGTCCTCACTTCAGTAGATAAGAAGTCGATTAAGCAGGGAGGTATTGCAACCATAACTGGATCTGGTTTTACCGATAGCTATGAAAGCCCTATTGCTGCTCTAAAAATTAATAATGCAACCACTGGCGTTGGTAGTTTTAACGTTGATAATGCAACAACAATCAAACTAACTGCTGGATCTGGAAATGTTGCCCATACTAAAATTACGGTTACTGATGAAGCAGGGAATGTTAGTACTAATGATGTTAAAATAGCGATTGATAATACAGCACCAAGTATATCAAGTATTACAGACACTGGTGGTAATGCAAAATCTTTAGGTAAAAACGGCGATCAAATTGAGATCAGGGGAAATAATTTTGTTTTATCAGGCACAGATGACTCAATTGTAAAATTTGGTGGACAAACCACTGCAGCTTTAGGTATTACCGTTAACTCTATAACCAATACAAAAATAACACTTACCCTAGGAGCTAGCGAAGTGTCTAGCGCTCAAGTTACAGTAACCGATGAAGCTGAAAATGTTGGTACCGGTAGTAATTTTACTATTGACAATACCAAGCCCACAGTATCTAGTGTTGCCACACGTTATATCAAAAATGGCGCAACATCTGTTGTAACTGGAAGCGGATTTACTACGAACGGTGATGCAAGCGGTGTTAAGCTTGGAAATACATTGATTGAGTCAGGCAATGCATCCTACACTGTTGATTCAAATACGCAGATTACTATTACAGGTGCAGCTACAGATTTCACCGATCAAAATGTAGTTGTTCTTGATGCAGCCGGCAATGAAAGCGCTGAAACTGGAAAGCTTTTAACTATTGATCCTACACGGCCAAATATTACTGGCATTCAAGGTTCAGCCCCATATATTATTAAATCCGGCGCTACTGTTCAAATAAATGGGGATAATAATAAATTTACTTCTGGTTCTGGAACTTCAAGCGCTGAAGCAGATGCTAATATTTTAATTAATGATACATGGCCAACCGGGATGACGGCAACAGTTTCAGGCAATGCTGTAGTGATAACAGCTGGTGCGGGCGAGATTAATGGAGTGGTTAAGATAAAAGATAGAGCTGATAATGAACATACCAATAATGGTCCTGTAGTTATTGATAATACTGCACCTGTTGTAAATAGCATTGGCCCTGATAGTGATAGTGATAAACTGGTACACATGAAAAATGATGGAACTATCACGATCCTGGGAAGTGGATTTACAAATTCTGGGATTGCAAGCTCAGATGGAAGCGTGAAGCTTGAAGCAGATGATTGGGCTAGCACATATGGCACTGTTACGGTAAACAATGATGGACAAATAACACTTGCAAACGGAAGCGGTGGTGATGGAAGTGGTAGAATTACAGTCTTGGATTTTGCTGGCAACGAAAAACTCGTTAGTGATTACACTATTTACGTTGACAATACTAAAGCGGTTTCAACAAGTATATCAGTAGGCGTCGTCAAACAGAGTGTAACAGCGGTACTTGCTGGAACAGGATTTAAAAATGGGGCAGCAGAGTCAACGATTACAATCGGCGGACAAAATTCTGGCTCAACAACATTTACATACACAGTTGATTCAGGAACTCAAATTACAATTACAGGTGGAAGTGGAGATATAAGCGATGGAGAGATTGTCATTACAGATCCCGCTGGAAATGTTTCAACAACTAATAAAAAATTAACCGTTGATAATACTAAACCATCTGTTTCTTCTGTTGGAACTGCTACAATTAAAAGCGGCGCCACATCTGTAATTACTGGAAGTGGATTTTTTACACAGGTTGCTGGAGTAAATGATGGCACTGATGTAAATATCACTGTTGGTGGCTCAACTCCAGCTGGGATGTCATGGGTTGTTAATAGCAATACACAAATTACAATTACCGCTGGTTCTGGAGAGGTTACTGAAGGAAATATTGTTGTTTATGATAGAGCTGGAAATGCCAGTACGGATACTGGAAAGTTATTAACCATAGATAACACCGCTCCTGAATTACGCGGTGTTACAATTGCATCTATAAAATCTAGCGGTGAAACATATCTTTCTGGTACAGGGTTTTTAGTTGGCGGAGATATTCAAAATGTTAAAGTTGGCGGCTCGGTTCCAACAGGAATGACATATAAAGATGTCACAGCAAATTCTCTCATAATTACTGCTGGATCTGGTGAAGTTGCAGATGGTTTAATTACAGTAACAGATGCTGCAGGAAATACCAGCACTAGTTTAGTTTATTTAACTATTGATAATTCATTACCAGCGATTAGTGGTGTTGGTACTGGAGCAATCAAGTCTGGGCAGACCTCTGTGATCAGTGGTTCTGGATTTAAGAATACCACCAATAATTCCAATCAAACCATCATTATACAAGAGATTTATGTAGATGGCTCAAGACCAGCTGGTCTTACTTGGGCTGTGGATGCTGCAAATAAAATTACAATCACCGCTGGGTCGGGTGAAGTAACCAATAAAAATATTACAGTAAGAGACTCTGCGGGAAATTGGAGTACAAGCACTGGACAATTCTTAACGATTGATAACACCGCTCCAGTATTAACATCGATTACCGATCGGTGGATTAAAAATGGTGAAACTACAGTAATTAATGGCTCTGGGTTTCAAAGTTTTGGCGGCGATGCATCCGCGGTTACGATTGGTGGTAAAGATTTAGTAACAGCAGTTAATGCAGGTGGGCTGGGTGGAAGTTTTGCTGTGAATAGCGATACAAAAATTACTGTGACCGCTGGCGCGGGAGAGGTAACACGTGGAATCGTAACCGTTACTGATGCGGTTGGAAATGTCAGTGGATCAATTAAAGCAATCTCGATTGATAATACGCGACCTGCAGCACCTGAGAAACTATGGCTTTGGACTTCAGATACAGGTACGGATGAAGACCAGATTAGTTACGATAGTAATCCACATTTTTATATTAAAGGTGTTAGTAGCTCAGATTCTATTGTTGTTAGGGTAACCAAGGCAGGCACAGCAAATAACGCAGCCTGGATGGGCAAACCTTCCTCTTCAAATGGTACGCAGACATTAAGGTGGTATGAAAGAACCAATGCTATTATGGCCGATCCAAATCATGTCCGTTATACTACTTATGCTCTTCTTACTGTAAATGGAGCTCCAGAAAATTTAACCGATAATGGTGAATATACCCTGACCGCGTTTGCGGTTGATAGCGCAGGGAATGAATCAGCTACAGGAGCTACTACGATTTATACGTTTGATAATATACCGCCAGATGAAGCATCCTTTACCAAGATCACAGCCGAAACAAATTCTGGTCAATCCGATACCGATTGGATCACCAATAGTAAGCGACCTGCATTTGTAATAACCAATGTTCCTGTAGGGCATCGCATAAGACTGTACGCAAATGACACCGATGATGTTGATGCAGGAAGATATATAACATTAGATGACGATACTACACGCTCTGTTCCAGATACAATCGTTGTTGCTGAAGATCTTCCGCATGATCCAGTTCTAAAAAAAGTTAATGGAGTAAATGTTCATGATACTGGTGGTATTGACTGGTATTACAGGCCCTATGTGTATGACATAGCCGGTAACAGCACCTCAGGAGATGATCAGGTGATTGAGATAGATCAATTGGCAGATACCGCAGCGATTACCTATGGAGATAACCCAGTTTGGTCTGGAGATAACACGGTTGATATCAGTGTCAAATTTACCGATAACATGAATACGGTAATCGCGCCAAAGATTGATATCTACTGGCCTGGCGACACGGATCCAACTATTGATGACGCCGTGATGACTCAAGGCGCTAATGATTCGTTGTGGACCTATCAATTAACGCTTATTGATGATAAAACGGGCAATGTTCGCGTAATTCCTAATGCGTTCGATAAAGCGGGCAATTTTTATGATCGAGTTGCAACGCAAGATACGCTAACATTATTTTTGGATAATACACCACCTGATTCTTCCCATATTGGTCTGATCACTGCTTTTGGTGATACGAGCGTCACCGGCTGGTTTAATGATTATACCGATTCATTAAAGTTTTTAGTACCGTTAAATGCTAACGACTCTACTTTACTCAGAGGTGGAAAGTTACGTATTGAATCCAATGTAAGAGCCAAGCTTGGCGATAATACCTGGCGCGTTGTTAATAATCAAGAAGGAAGTGTAGAAGACAGTATAATTCAAAGAGGCAATAGCGTTCCTATTGTAAGGTCAAGGCAGAATATATTATCCTCCTTAGACGGTACCCTTTTTCAAGGCGATACGATTCGCTTTAGAGCAACCGTTTTCGATCGCGCGGGTAATTCTACGAGCGGTGATGCTAGTGAATCTGTATTTGTTCTGGACACCATCCCACCGTCAGAGAGACCTTTTATTAATGATACACTATTCACATACAATGGAGCGGTAAACTTATTAAGCGTCAACCGAGATACAATTTGGACCAACGACTCGCTTCGTTTTGCTTGGTTAGGCTGGCCAGATTCAGTATTAGTCAATGAAAGACCCTCGGGACTATCTTATTACCGTTATTCTATTTGGCAGAGCACCAAAAAAGACCCCGGAGTTAATGATTGGGCTGAGCGAAGAACTTTCACAAACCTTTCTCAAGATACACTATTTACCGCGATTGACTCATTAATACATGAAAGAAAATATTATACCACTATTTCAGCTGTTGACTCTGCAGGAAATAGATCAGATACAGTACGCTCCTCTATCGTTGTACGTCAAAATGTAGAACCAGTAATTACCGCAATCAATGACACAACAATCAAAGAAGATATTGAGTGGAAATGGTTAATAGAAACCAAGGATGATGATGCCAAAACACTAAGGGGGGATGCGTTTACTTATGAATTGATTACGATGGCTGTAGACACAATTAAGAAAGATTCTGCGGTTGTAACAAATCTAAACGATGATAATACCAGTACGTTCAAAGCAAAGGTTTCTACTAGTGGAGAGCTAACATTCACCCCATCGCCATTAGATTCAACAGGGAAGGATACACTCTATTTATTTAGATTGGTTGTGACTGATGCATGGACAAAGGATGACACTTTTGATGTAAACGTAAAAGTATTGCCAGTTAACGATGAACCCATCATTAATTTATCGTCCTTTACAAAATTTGGATCGTGGGGCTATAAAGAAGGTGCACGAAGCGATAGTATTCCATTGACGCGCTATGTTTATGATGAAGATAATGATACTACAGACCTAAAGTATACATTTAAGATAATAGGTTCATCTCAAAATAATCCAGGATATCCAACAGCCAAGCTTGGCTTTCTATCCCCGGTAAGTATGGATTTTAAAAAGAAATTTTTGAATAATTTAATTGATGAATATCCAACCTCTACCATCATGCAGAAAGACAATTCTTTTCTTGTTTACCCGGCTGGGGTAACCGATTTAAAGGATCCGGTAAAAGTAGACTCTACCAGTAAAATAGGTGATGTATTTACCGATACTACTTATGCTTGGATCATGCCTACCGATACTACTTCTTTAGATACGAACTATTATACGATCGATAGTATGCGCGTAGAATTTACCGTTATTGATCCTGGAGGGCTTACCGGTAAAGATACCATTCCATTTTTTATTAATCCTAAAAATGATCCCCCAGTATGGTCTGGTTTAAGAGATACAGTGGTTACTGAAAGCGACTCAATATCTTTAGACTTTGCCAATTATTTAACCGATACAGATGATACACTGCTCACTGTTTCAATATTACCTTTAACCTATACAGATAAGGTCAATATTAAAACACCTAAAGATAGTATTATTGGTGATACGGTATTTTATATTTCAAGGGGAAAGAATGAACCTGTTAATTTTAAACCACAAGCTTTATGGTATGACTATCAACCAGCCGATCAACCATCGCAAGTAGGTATTCTTAGAGAAGGTTTGTGGAACCCCCAAGATACATCAAGTAATCGAATACAATTTGAAATTACGGCCGCTGACGACTCAGGAAGTGTAGCTAAAGATACATTTTCTGTAAAAATCCAACGTGTACCTCGTCCTGAGATCCGCATGTACGTTGTCCAAAACAATGCGTTTTCTGACTACTATGAGATTTTTCTTATAGATTCGTTAGCTTCTACAAAGGACATCAGTTTGAAAGTTCAATCTGAAACAATACGCTTGGATACAGCGGCCGAACATATTTATGTAGGTAATCACTATATCAGAGGATCTGTTCTTCAGCGTGAATTTGATATTTACGCTAAAGGTGCCGTTGGCGATACAACTCTACCTACCAAGATTATTACATTTACTTTAGCAAAAACTTATGGAAATTGGTCAGGAACTAGCGCAGATGGACGCTTTGGTGTTCTGGGTAGAAATGGCTCAGTAGATCATGATCAAACCCTAATGATTTTAGATTCAACATTATTTGAGCCTTATTTTAATGATAAAGCATCGTATCTCCTTGGAAATGAATCCTCGCGGTTTAAAAAATCTGTTCAAGTCTCTTTGCTGTCTGAAGAAAATGAATTAGCTATTTATCAACGCTCTATTGGTATGGGTTGGGTTGAGCTACCATCACATAATGAAAATGGTCAAATTATGGCCTATACGGATAAAATGGGCTATTTTAAGATGGGTCCAAAAACACTGGTAGTCCCCGGGCAAACATCCTTGCACCAAAATTATCCGAATCCATTTAATCCATCAACGACTATTGAATACGATCTAGGATTTATTGATGGCCCAAATCAGCGCGTGAATATCACAGTATATGATATTCTTGGTCGCAATATCAAAACCTTGATCAATGAGCAGCAAAGCATAGGTCGTTATCGCGTAAAATGGAATGGTAAAGACCAAAATGATGTTCCAGTTTCATCTGGTATTTATTTTGTTAATTTGATGACCGATAGCGGAAGAACTGAAACTAAAAAAATTATGTTGATGCGATGAATTATAATATAAAAAAACCATTAATCTCATTTGTCATTGCTATCAGCTTATTAATTATTGATGGCTGTAGGAAAGATTTTGAAGCTACGGCAGAACATAAAGCGACCTATGGCTGGGAAATGTTTGAAATGAAAGATTACCTGCAAAGCAAAGAATGGTTTTCAAACTCTATCGCGACTGACAAGAAATGGAAAGATGGCTATAATGGATTGGGATGGTCGTATGCTAAGCTTTTAGAATTAGATAGTTTAGACACTGAAAATATCGGTTCGATTAGAATATTTCATAGAGGGCTTACATACCCGAAAGATATTTGGAATACTACAGATGTACACCTAGAGATTTTAGCGGGTTTAACATTTGCTTATCACGCTAAAGGGAATAATAGCGAAGCTGTTAAATTTGGGAATGCTTTGATTGATTCTACATTAATTGGTCTTAATCCATCTAGATGGAATAATTGGGTGTTTAGCCATGATTCTACGCTAAATTATCTTGACCTTCGCCTTACCATGGCTGCGTCTTATTTTGCGCTTGCTAAATTTGATTCTACGCATAAACACCTCAAAGTTGTATTGGACTCTTTGGGCTCACCTAGCCTTTTGATTAATGACTATTCAACCCTTTTAGGAAAGCAAAAAGTTGCCCAACAGCTTGATAGCCTCCAAAAAGTACTCCAGCAAAAATAAATCCGTGAGTAAACATCATCGTTTATGGATGAAGCAGGCGCTTATGCAGGCTCAAAAAGCTTACGAATTAGATGAAATTCCTGTTGGCGCTATAGTTGTACATGATGGAAAGATAATTGGTAAAGGCTATAATCAACGCGAACAGCTTAATGATCCTACCGCGCATGCTGAAATAATAGCACTAACTGCTGCTGCAAATACCATGGAGGATTGGAGGCTAAATGATTGTATTTTATATGTCACCAAAGAGCCTTGCGCTATGTGTGCAGGTGCAATCATCAATGCTAGAATAAAATTAGCTGTGTTTGGTTGCTATGATAAGGAAATGGGATGCTGTGGGTCGCTCTATCAATTATGTGGCGACAGTCTTTTAAAAAATTCCACCGCAGTTGAAGGTGGAGTAATGGAAAAAGAATGTCTTTCAATTATTCATGATTTTTTCCAAATTCAACGAACTAAGTAAAAATAATAAAAGGAGTTAAGTATATGAATTCTTCAAAATTATCAGCGATAGCCTTTCTTGCTCTATTTTCTTTTGCCTGCGAAGATGAAAAAGATGAAGCTGCTAGTGCTGCAAATTGCGCAACATTGATGGCAGAAATGGAAGCTGCTAGTGATGCATTTGAAGCAAATCAGACTAAAGCTAACTGCGATAAGGTGGTTGAGAAGGCCGAAGCTGTTTATAATTGTATGCCGGATGGAGCTGAAAAAACAGAAATGAGAGAAACTCTTGATGAAATTAAAGGTATTTGCGTAGTCTTTTCTTAAGTATATATATTCAATAAACGATTAAAACCCCGCAATTTGCGGGGTTTTATATCTGGAGAGATGGCAGAGCCTGGCTGAATGCGCCGCACTCGAAATGCGGTATATCTTAATTGATATCGGGGGTTCGAATCCCTCTCTCTCCGCTTCAAAAAAATTATGAAAGAAAAAAGAAAAAAATCTACTATTCCTAAAGGCTACACTGTAACGGATACAGATAGTCGTTTAGACTGGTTAAAAGAAACTACCGGTTTTGATTACAATAATGATTTAGAAAATCAACCTGATGATCTAAAAGGTATTATTGAAAATCACATAGGATATATGAAAATACCTATGGCCATAGCTGGTCCGTTAAAAGTTCATGGAAAATACGCCAATGATGACTTTTATGTACCAATATGCACTCTTGAGGGGACATTGGCATTATCTATGACTCGAGGCATGATTGCTACCCATCGATCGGGAGGAATTAATGTTAGCCATATCAAGCAAGAGTTGTCGAGAGCGCCAGTTTTTATTTTTGATGATTTAAAAAAATCAGCAGAATTTATGAATTGGATAGATGAAAATTTTGATAAGATAAAAAAAGTTGCTGAGTCAACAACTAATCATGGAAAACTATTACGAATAGATCAATACCCTATCCAAAATTTTGTAGTTTTAGATTTTATATTAAATACGGGAAATGCGGCTGGTCAAAATATGGTTACATTAGCTGCTAAAAATGCATGTGATTTTATAAAAGTAAAAACTGGGGCTGAATTTTTTCTAGAATCTGGTTTTAATAGCGATAAAAAAGCTTCTGCAAGAAACATGATCATGGGTAGAGGTCACAGCGTTATTGCAGAAGCAACCATCAGTAATTCACTTATTCGAAGTGTGTTAGATGTTAAAATCGAAAATTTAAAAAAATATCAAGAAATTGGTCCAACCACAACACGTCTAGCTGGAACAGAGGGTTGCCATCTTCATATATCAAATGCACTTACAGCTATTTATCTTGCCACAGGGCAAGATACAGCCTGCGTTGCTGAGAACTCGATAGGGCATTATCAAATTGAACCATTAGAAGATGTGGTAAAGTTTAGGCTAACATTACCAAGTTTAACGGTTGGCACAGTTGGTGGAGGAACAAGATTAATGCCTCAGCAGCAAAATTTAAATTTACTAGGCTGCGACACTGGCGATGATGCTTCAAAAAAGTTTGCTGAAATTATCTGCGCTTCTGCACTATGTCTAGAAATTTCACTTTTCTCAGCCATAGCATCGCATACGTTTACAAAGGCTCATATGAAATATGGACGTTAATATACTTGAATGTCGATTCTTGAAAATCCTAAATATTCTTATCTAATTGGAAAACAACCTATCTTTTTTCGTTTTTGGAAAAAGCTCTTCTATTACTATTGCAATACTGTATTCTTTTTTTATACCCCTGTTAAAGTTAATGGTAGAAAAAATCTTCCATCTTCATCTGCTATTTTTTGCAGTAATCATAATAGCCATATGGATGTAGCGTTAATTAGTTCTGCTGTTGGTAAAAGCTTTAACCATTTTGGAATGCTTGCAGCGATAGATTATTGGTTTGAAAGTACAGTGAAAAGAGTTTTGACAAATCTCGTTATGAATTTAATTCCTGTTTCTCGCCAGACTAATCATAATGAACATAAGATAACCTTTGAAGACACTATTGCCCTTTGTAAACGTTTTATGGATTATAAAGATAGAAATATTATTATTTTTCCAGAAGGATCACGTGGGAATCCTGGCAAAATATTGCCTTTTCGAAAAGGAGCTGCTAGATTTGCATTAGCACTTGATAAGCCCTTAGTACCCATTTATATTGATGGCTCGTATCGAGCATGGCCAAAAGGTAAGATTTTTATGAAGCCATGCAAAATTACAATAAATATACTTGAGCCTATTTATCCCAATAGTTACATTTCTGAAGATAATGCTGACGATTTGAATGTAAAAAATATAACTAATGATCTTGAAAAAATAATTCTAGATGAAAGAAAAAAATATGGATTCCAATAAATTTTTTGCCACTGATAGCGATAAGCGCTTGCATAGATGGGGTTTTAAAGATTCTGGTTTTGAATTAATCGGAGAAAAAAGCGTCACGTTCAGTGGTGATAGGTATGAAGTTAGTGGAACAGTTATGCCGGACTTTATTCCCTATATTGAAAGCGTACTAGGTATAGAATTTAATAAAAAAGATCAGATAACACCTATAGGCAGCAAGCCCACCCAACCCTCCAATATTGATCAAGACTTTTTAAAAGCACTGAAAGAATCTTTTAATGAAGACAGATATACTTTAGATGATATGGAGAGATTGATTCATAGTCATGGTCAGGAAACTTTTAAGGATGTTTATAAAGTTTTATATAATGCAATTGATCGAACCGTAGACCTGGTTTTTTATCCCGAGTCTGAAAGTGAGGTAAAAAAAATAGTTGACCTCGCAGTCAGGTTCAATATTTGCTTAATTCCTTACGGAGGCGGAACAAACGTAACGCGCGCACTAACAATCCCTGAAAATGAAAACAGAACCGTGGTTTCAATAGATATGAGAAGAATGTCTAAGATTGAATGGATTAATAAAGAGGATAGGCGAGTTTGTGTCCAATCTGGTATTACCGGTGGAGAGTTGATAGAGCTATTAAAGCAAGAAGGCTATACAATTGGTCACGAGCCTGACAGCGTTGAACTGTCAACTGTTGGGGGATGGATTGCAACAAATGCCAGTGGTATGAAAAAAAATAGATACGGCAATATTGAAGATATCGTCGAAAATATTAATCTAGTTTCACCTAAAGGTGTCATAAATCAAGTAGAACCTATTTCCAGAGGTTCTATTGGTTTTAAACCGCAAAACGTTTTATTCGGCTCTGAAGGGAATATTGGTATTATTACTAAGGCTGTTTTAAAAATTCATAAAATTCCTAAATATCAGAAATACAATTCCGTATTATTTAAAGATTGGAATGATGGTGTTTTGTTTATGAAGACCCTATCTAAGACCAATTATATTCCAGCAAGTGTGAGACTTGTAGATAATATCCAATTTAAATTTGGCCAAGCCTTAAAGCCCAAGCCAGAAGGCTTTAAAAATATAAAAAGTAAAATTGAAAAGTTTTTTGTTGTCAATCTGAAAAGGTTTAATCCAGATAAGATGTGCGCACTTACTATTGTCATGGAGGGCACAAAAGAAGAGGTCGCTTATCAGCAGAAAAATCTTAATAAGTTAGCAAAAAAATATAAAGGTATTATAGGAGGACCTGGAAATGGTAAGCGAGGATACTTGCTTACCTATGCCATTGCTTATATTAGAGATTTTGCGGCAAAATATCAAATAATGGGTGAAACCATGGAGACAACAGTGCCGTGGAGTAAAATCCAAGATGTAATAGATGCAACCTCAGATGCTATTGCTCGCCTTCACAAAGAATACGACTTGCCTGGCAAACCTTATATATCCTATAGAATTCCACAAATTTACCATACTGGTGTTTGTATATATTTCATGCTTGGAATGTCGGTTAAAGGGGTAAAAAATCCTGAAGAAAAGTTTAGTAAAATCGAACATTCCCTTAGAAAAATAATAATAGATCATGGCGGATCGATATCCCATCATCATGGAGTTGGTAAGCTACGAAAAGATTTCATTCCAGATATGCTTTCGAAAACCAGTATTGAGTTAATTAAAGAAATGAAAAAAACACATGACCCGTCCAATGTCTTTGGCTCTAGCAATGGAATATTGGCAAATGACCTTGGGGAAAAATAATCATTTCACAACCTACTTATATCATCACTGGTGCTTCATCCGGTATTGGAAAATCTCTTGCAGTTAAATTAGCAAAAAATGCAAATGTAGTATTAGCATCCCGGGATCTTGATAAGCTAAATCAACTTTCAGATCAAATTCAAAATAGTGGAGGTAAATCTCTACCAATCAAAACCGATATCACAGATTTAGAATCGTGTAAAAATATGATATCTGAAGCGGTTAATCATTTTGGAAAGGTAGACTCTTTAATCTTGAATGCAGGATTAAGCATGTGGACTAGATTTGATCAAATAACAGATATTTCTCTTTTTAATAAAATAACTGAAGTTAATTATCAAGGTTCAGTCAATTGCGTTTATTCATGTTTAGGTGAGTTACAGAAAAATCGTGGACACATCATATCAATTACAACTGCGCAAGCATTGATTGGTTTTCCTAACGCTTCCGCTTATGCAGCATCTAAGCATGCCCTGCATGGTTTTTTAGAAACTCTCCAATTGGAATTGGGTAATAAAATTAACATTAGTAATGTGTATTTAGGTTGGATTAAAGGTACTAATTTACGAGCCAATGCCCTGGGCTCAGATGGGGTTAAAATTGGATCAAAACACCACAAGCATAGCAGTAGAGCAATAGAGCTAGAAGATTGCACTTCTAAAATAATTCAAGGGATTGAAAGGAATAAAAAAACAATTTTTATTCCCTATTTTTTGAAATTTATCCCATGGGCAAGAGTATTTTTCAAGAACTGGTTATTTAATAAAATAGTATCAGTAACTAACCAAGAAGAGCGTTAATTTTTTAGTATGAAATATATATTTACATTTTCTTTTTTATCATTTTTTGCTTTCGCTCAGGATTTCGATGCCGGTATAGTTAAAACAAACGAAGTCAGCTTTGCGGTTAATTCCTTTTCTAGCGGATACACTATCCCATGGGGGATGACCTTTTTGCCCAATGGAGAAATGCTGGTCTCCGATCTATCTGGAAAGCTTTTTAGGGTTTTTAATAATGGTAAACAAAAAAAAGAGATTTTAGGTGTTCCTGAAGTGCTTTTTAAGCGCCAAGGAGGTTTATTGGATGTCGAAATTCACCCTGATTATAAAAAAAACCATTTAGTCTATATTGCTTACAGCCATCAAATTGGAAAAAAATCTTTTACTAGGATTGCTAGGGGTGCTTTGAAAGAAGATAGGTTAGTAGATTTTAAAATTATTTTCTCAGCAGATGAAGAACACTATACATCAAGAGCAATTCATTTTGGAAGTAGAATCATTTTTTATGATAACCACATTTATTTTACAATTGGAGACAGTTTTGAGAGAGACGAAGCCCAAGATCTAAATACTCCTAATGGGAAAATTCATCGATTAACGTACGATGGAAATGTACCCAATGATAACCCATTTACTAAAAGCGATGGGTCTAAAAGCTCGATTTGGACATATGGTAACCGCAACCCTCAAGGTCTAGCGGTTACGAAGGATGGTATCATATGGGAAACTGAGCATGGGCCCAGAGGTGGTGACGAATTAAATATCGTAAGAAAAGGAATTAACTACGGTTGGCCTAAAATCACCTATGGAATAAATTATATTGGAACTAAAATAACCGATTATACTGAAATGGAAGGAATGGAGCAGCCGATCTGGCACTGGACACCAAGTATCGCTGTTTGTGGGATGGCTATTTATGAGCATTCTTTATTTGACAAATGGGATGGCAATATACTTGTAACATCGTTAAAAGATGAATACCTTGAAAGAATTATCGTTAATAAAGATAAGTATATAGCGCGTGAGAATATCTATAATCCTGGTAGTCGCGTAAGGGATGTAGAGGTTGGACCTCAAGGTAAAATTTATGTAGCTCTAGAAGATCCGGGTAGAATTGTAGTTTTAACCCCTGCAGATTGAACACGACATCAATTTTGCAATTGTTTCTAGTTGTATATTTGCTTAATAATAAATTTTAGTGTATTTTTTGTTATAATTAGGTAATCATTATGATAAAAATTTCTATTCTTTTCGTTATTTCATTCTCATTTATTTTTTCCCAGAATACCTATGTCCCTGATGACAACTTCGAGCAGGCTTTGATTGATCTAGGATATGACACAACTCTAGATGATTCTGTTCTAACAGCAAACATCATCGGTGTAACCGCTTTGAATGTGGAGAATAAATCAATAAGTGATTTAACGGGTATTGAAGCTTTTGCAGCATTAGAAGATTTGCGCCTCTGGCGAAATTCATTAACTAGCTTGGATGTGACCAAGAATACTGCTTTAAAATCACTAACTTTAGGCCAGAATTCATTAACTAGCTTGGATGTGACTAAGAATACTGCTTTACAAAGACTATCTGTCACTTCTAATAGCTTAAAGAGCTTGGATGTGACCAAGAATACAGCTTTAAAAGAACTCTGGTGCGATTTCAATTCACTAACTAGCTTGGATGTAAGTAACAATACAGCATTAGAATGGCTGTATTGCCCTTCGAATAGCTTAACCACTTTAAATATGAAAAATGGAGCTACTAGCCAATTATATAAATTTAATACAACGCGGAATTACAGTCTTAACTGTATAGAAACTTTAGACCCAACTTATGCCACCACAAACTGGACTGATATAGATCCAGGCGCATCCTTCAGCCTTAGTTGCATGGAAGATTTTGAATGGAAGAGTAGCGCTTCAGATACAATTAATATCACTAAAACAAATCTTACGGATACCTATACGCTTCAATGGGATGCCATTACTGCTGGTACTGCTTGGTGGGATTCCATTAATTATCTGGTTTACGCCAAAATAGGACTTTATCCTCCAGAGGAAATATATGATACATCCAGCATATCGGTTCCTATAACCTATCATGAGATATTAGAGGGTGTGTTTGAAGGGAGTCCCATTAATAAAGCAACAGTTAAGTTTGAAGTGATTGCTAAAAAAGGCGCTTATTCAAAAAACATATCAGGTGATGACAGGGTTCTGTTTGTAAATCGCTATGAATACCTCTCAACTGAAGACGAAGGAGTTCCTGTTGAGTTTGCGCTGCATGATAATTACCCCAATCCTTTCAATCCAAGCACGCAGATACGTTTTGATCTACCAGAGACAGGTAACGTTAATTTGACCATCTATAATATGCTAGGACAAAAGGTAAGAACCTTTAAGATGCAAAGCGCACCTGCGGGTTATCATGTCTTAAATTGGAATGCAACGAATGATTTCGGTACTCCTGTATCAGCGGGCGTATACCTATATCAACTGCAAACAGATGGGTTTATTAAGACCAAGAAAATGGTCTTATTGAACTAGATAAATTCTATTTATTAATGATATAAACAGCCATAATGGCGAAAAATCCGCCAATTACTGTTGTTAGTGCTATAACCTCTCCTAGGAATATAGATGAGGAAATAACAGCAGAAAATGGAACGATAAACATAAAAGAAGAGGCCTTGCCTGATCCTAGTTTCATTGTTGTAATAAAATAAGCAGTAGTACCTAGGCCAAGCGCAATCATCGATATCAGCAAGAAATTGATCCAAAAAATCCAATCAAAACTAAAAATTGTAGTTAATGCGTCGATTGGAAATACAGGTAACGCAAATAGCATCGCAATTCCATAGACCCAAAAGCTAAAATT
>CERX01161205.1_pt1 | contig 16930 bp, 18 predicted proteins | sample 350251 | NCBI WGS metagenome assembly CERX01 (sample SAMEA2621044, study PRJEB7988) | marine metagenome | biome: marine biome (ENVO:00000447); feature: deep chlorophyll maximum layer (ENVO:xxxxxxxx); material: "saline water (ENVO:00002010), including plankton (ENVO:xxxxxxxx)" | depth 50 m
GATGGGAATGGGCGGCATGTACGGGCTATTGGCGCTCTTCACAGTATACAAGTGGTTCACGCGGGTGGACTAACTCGCTACGTTGCCTCTCTAGGAACTAGATAAACCCGCATTACTTATATAAACAGGTATCGCGTATCTGCGTATATAAGATGGGAAAACCGAAGAAGAATCTGCAGAGAAAGGCGCGCCAAGCAAGAAAAGACGCCAACGTGCCTACTGTGAGCGTTTGCACGCCTACATTCAATCGTAGACCGTTCATACCGCAGATAATTGCATGTTTTCTCTCCCAAGACTATCCAAAGGATAAGATTGAATGGATCGTGGTTGACGACGGCACGGACAAGGTGAAGGAGCTATTCGCCGGTCTCGACCAGGTGAAGTACTACGAGTTTGACGAGAAGATGACACTAGGAAAGAAGAGGAACTTCATGCATACGAAGGCTACAGGGGATTTTATCGTTTACATGGACGACGACGACTACTATCCACCGTGCCGGATATCGCATGCAGTCAAGAGACTCCAGGCCACACCGACGGCATTGTGTGCGGGATCCAGCGAGATATACATCTATTTCAAGCATATCCAGAAGATGTACCAATTCGGGCCTTATGGTCCGAATCACGCCACGGCCGGTACGTTCGCATTTAGGAGAGAACTCCTGAACGAGACAGCATACGATGACACGGCGGCACTAGCTGAAGAAAAAGCGTTCCTGAAGAACTACACTGTGCCCTTCGTCCAACTCGACCCTATGAAGACGATCCTTGTGTTCTCCCATGAGCACAATACCTTTGATAAACGGAGGCTTCTAGAGGCCCCCCATCCCGACTTCGTTCGAGAGTCTGCGAAAACGGTCCCCATGTTCGTGAAGAGTCTAGAGTCTCGTCGCTTTTTCATGGAGGAAATCGACGCCAAGCTTGTAGACTATGCTCCGGGCAAGCCTGACATGAAGCCTGATGTTTTGAAGCAAATCGTCGAGTTGGAACAGAGCCGGCGGAGGGACGCCGAGGCCATGCGCAACCAGCAAGGTGGGATCACGGTCCAGAGGTCAGGTGAGGCTCCGACGACGTTGACGCACGAGCAGACTGTGGATCTTCTTCGCCAGCAGCAGGACCACATAGACCGGCTAGCTACCGAGCTGCAGAAGCGAGATGCCGAGATCGCCCAGCTGCGAAAGGTTCTTAACAAAGCGTTCGAGAAACCCCAGGTGGCCCAATCTGCGAGTGTCGATGCTAACGACCTTATCTCGCAGATTAACTCATAAAATTGAAAGGCTTAGAGGCTGCAGTAGTTATGCAGATAAGACATGGCTGACGACGCCGCACTCTTCGAAGCCCAGATGGAACGCGAACACGGTGAGGACGCTGACGCGGCCGCTTTGGCCGACGAGGGGGAATGGCGCCGCTCCTACTATCCTTCCAACGTCCAGGAGCAATATATCGTGAATGCGGTCTCTGGTGCGCCCTATCCCTTCCGGGTCGGAAGCCTCGAATCCCTCCGTCTGTTTCATGTGACTGATGCAACGGGAACGTGCGACAATCGCGGACTTCGCGGAACGTTGAACCGCGAGCCAAATCACCTCTACTACACCGATCCCCAGGAGTACATGCGTCATCGCGGTGGTCGCCAAGCTTTCGACCGTGCGTTTGTCGAGGCCTGGCGCTCGAAGGTCGACTGGCTCTTCCCCTCTCCCAACGATTCGGAGCCAGACCCACATGCCCTTGAGACCATCCGCGGAGAGTACCGCGAGAAGGTCGTGCGCCAGTACGAGGAGGCCCGGATACGCAATGCGACCGAACGTGCGGCTGTTCGAGCGGCCGAAGAGCGAGCCGTGACGCGCCTCGCCTGGGAGAAGGAACTGGCTGAGGCCGTAGCCCTTAACAAGACCCGGGCAAAGGCCGCGCGACGGGATGCGATCGTAGCTGCAAAGAAGGCACAAAACAAGCACAAGCGCTTCCTGTACCGCGAGCGGCGACGTTGCGCTGTTATCGCAGCGGCTGCCAAGGTCGCTCGTGCTGCTCGGAAGTCCGAGCGCCGCCGGCGTGCCTACGCCCGGATGCAGGCTCGTGATGAGACGCCCGCCCCTCTCCAGCGCACGCTTAGCTGTGCCGGTGACTGCTAGGTTGTGTCCTCCTTGTCCTCTGAATCCCCTTTCCCGTGTATGTACTTGTCCAGATAGCGATAGATGCGACTAACGTCCAGTTTCGAGATGTCGTAGGTTTCGAGCAAATTGCTTATTTCTTCTTCTGTGAGTCCGCCCCGGAGTTCCATGAAAAAGGCAAAGGTGTCTTTCTTATCGAGACCGAGTTGCTGGCAGAGATTCTGGATGAAGAGACTGTTATTATACTCAGTGCTGTACTTTGTCAAAACCTTAGTAAAGCGCACTTCTGTGGGATCGTACTTGGGCGGGGCGTCGAGGGTATCATGAAATATTTTATTATTGCGAAAGGTCTTGATGAGGGAGGTCATCTCATTGAACTGCCATATCTGCTTCTGGAACGTGATGCGATCCATGTAGTCAGCAAAACAGATGTTATCTAGGAGTTGTAGATAGAGCGGTATAGCCTGTGCCTTTGGGCGTTTCTCTAAAACGTCGATGACGTTCTCGTGAAACAGTAGACCAACGATAGTACGATCTGTTTCGTTCATAACAGTCAAATGTTCATCAAGGGAGTACCTCTCGTTAATGAGTTTCCTAGTGATCTCCTTTGTGTCTTCATTATACGACTTGGGTCGAAAGATGTCCTGGATGACCTCGTTCTTGAGAATGCTACATTGGTTGGTGTATATCCGATATATCGAATCGAGTTTTCTCAGGTCTCCCTGAAGGAAATCAACTATGTTGCGAGTCAGCGTAACTCCGAGTTCTGGCATACATGCTCGCATGAGGCTTTGGACCTGGGCGTTCGTGGGGGTCTTGACTTCGAAAGTCTCGCATACTTTCTGGAGCTCTTTGATCTTCTTATCGACATGGTAGTTGCTGATGCATATAATAGGACAGTAGGTGACCTTCTCCTGCTTCTGCTTCTTCGTTTTCTTAGGCCGGATAAGTTTGATGAGCTCGTTTATACCTCCTTTATCGCCATTGTTCATTCCGTCAATCTCGTCCATGACAACAGCGATAGGGCGCGCCTTTTTCTCGAACAAACTGACAATGCTCTTCTCCGCCATGGTATGGCTGGTGATCGTCTCGATAATGGCCTTGTTTCGGATATCGCCAGCGTCGTAGGCGATAACGTCATATCCACAGTCCTTAAGTATTTGGTTAACGAATCTGGTCTTTCCTGCTCCGGGGTTACCATACACGTATATTCCCCGCTTCTCGAGAAGGTTGTGCTTGTTTTTCTGGAAGTTAGTGAGCGTGGCTCGGATTTTCTCGGCAAGAGTCTCCCGCTCCAACATTCCAGTAAAATCTAGTTGCTCCATCTGTTCGACCTTTCACGAGTTCTTTTATACCATTTTTTCCCGATAAGGTCGATAGCTTTATCGTTAATGCATCTTCTGCAGCGAGAAGCGGTGACGTCCAAGCTGTACTGGAATAAGAAATGCAGGTACGACGGAAAGCTCCTGGTCTTGTAATAGTAGCCAGAGTGCCTAAGCCAGCCCCGAGCGTGGTCTGAGAGTAGCTGCTCTACGACGAAGGAGCAATCTTCGCGGATCATGTGGCGAACGTAAGTCTCCCACTTTCCCAGAGGGAACCGCTCGGAACGCGTGCTTGGAATCAAGGGGCGGAGGACGTGATGGTACTTGATGTAGTTAGCGCGATTGAGCCACACCAGCACCTGGGGAGGCAGATGAGGTAGAATATGCTTTATCCTGACTTCTTCAGGCACATAGTCGAGTAACGCGAGAAGCCGTCCCTCTCTCTCCTCGGAAGCCGCCGCCATACATATAGCTGGGTTATTATGTTCAAATCGGTTTCGTACTTGTATACGAAACAGATCACACCAGGACTATTAGAACCAGTCGTCCCACGAGTCCTTCTTCTTGTGCTTGCCGCACTCAGCGCTCGAGTTGGTGACACCGTCCCATATGACTCCACACTCGCGAGCCCATGCGGCCTTGTGGCATAGTCCGGATTTTCCGCGCCACACACCGCTAGTGAAGTCCTGGACGCCGCCCTTCCCGGGGCATCGGATGGAACCGGAGTTCTTTGCTAAACCCGGTGGAGGGTTCAACCCGGTGTTCATGCAAGATACGCCGTGTTTTTCCCCATGTTTTGAGGGCTTCGTAACGTCATCCCAGTAGTCGGGACACGAGCCGATGACCGGAGGGAACTTCTCCTTAAAGCGGTGGCGATAGAGAGATACGCCGATAATAATCAGGCAGATGACCAGGAGGATAAGGGACACGATCATGACTACTTTTTGGAACGTCGGGATGGCCATTATATAGAATAGCACACATTTTATTCTCTCCAAAGGAGCACGTGGTGTCCCGTAGATTATCCAGTGTACATTTTTTTCTAGTCGATAGTTATAATGAACTGCCGAAGCACGAACGGGCGGGTAGACATCGCTACACCCGATACGAACGCACTTTTCGCTATGCAGGATCGAATACCAGTGGCTCAGTGCCCCTCCTACCGAGATGCGAATACAGGGAACTGGTACGATACGAAACTCTCGGACGTGTTCTTTAGTGGAGAAAACATTCAAATGTTGCAAAATGGCATACGGGCTGGTATATACCAGCGGTCGAACGGACGCATCAGTGTTGGTGAACAGAGCTGCGACGAGCTTATGACGATCATGCGGAGTATCTTCCTTCAGTACTCTGAGAATCGCGAGCGGAACATCCCGGACCAGGTGAAGGCACTGAATGACCAGGTCCTGGCTTACGCCGTACCCCAGGTGCTTTCCGAAGCAGAGGCATATATAAAGTACAGACACGATGTAAGTACGCTAGTTGTACCCATCGATCTTCCAATTCAGTCAGATACGAACGACAAACAGCTTCTACTCAAGAAGTGGTTCTAAGCTGCGATCTTGAGTTTACGGTTAGTCTTCTTAGGCCTCGCGACAGCAGGAGCGGCCTGCGGGGCCTTACGGCGCTCAATATACTCCGTTCGCAACTTCTCTAGCTCGGATAGCCACATCGTCTCAACCGATGTGGTTTTCAATATCTCCAATTCCGCGACCTTCGCATCTCGCAGGGCCAGAAGCTTGGCAGCCTCCTCTGCAGTCTGCACATCAAGCGGCATGCGCGTTAGGTATTTAAAGTCGCCCTCAATCGTATCATAACCTTGGGCTTCGAGCGTCGTGATCACTTCGGCTTTCGGTTTGCCTCGGAGTTCGATCTCTGGAGGGCTTTTGAGAAGCCCTTGAATGAACCGAGCCTTGTTCGACAACACCAACACTGTCTGCGACAGCTCCCCAATAAGATACGCTTTTCGGTCCTCGTACAGTCCGTAGCGTACCGGCATGTAGGCGTCGATGATGTGCCGATGCGACTCGAAGTGCCGCAGCTTCTCATTCTGGTCGAACGCATGCATGTTCGTCGTAGTGACAGTAGTGTAGAGTTTTAGCAACTTCTCAAGGCCGTTGCATCCATGCTCACATTCCTTCGAGAGCAGATCAGACAGGACACCTGGGGCGAAGTCGATCGTGAAATCAACGACTGAATCAGTGCTGGAGTCAGTGTAGTCCCGGACAAGAGTCGCCACCTTGGTTTTCTTCTCAGTCGGCCCCATGACCAAATCCTCCAGGTGCTTCTTGAACGTCGCGGTCCAAGTTCCCACAGGAAGCTCGGTCACGCGGACTCTCTTGTCTGACACGAGTACATACTTCCCTCTTATGAGATACTTCGATGGGGCGATAGGCACTACCGTTCCAGTGAACCCGTTGTAGTGCGGGTTGAGAGTGAAATGATCAGTGGGGTGCTCGCGAAGCGACTGCGTGAGATAGTCGATGACCTCGAGTGGATCGCATGGTGGAATGTCAGTGCTGAATCCTGTCCCGATGCCCCTGCAACCATTGATGCAAAGCATGGGGACGACTGGCGCGTAGAACTGCGGTTCGACACTCAGACCGTCATCATCGAGGTAGTTGAGAACGCGATCGTCTGCCTCAGGAAAGATTAGGCGAGTGAGGGGACTGGGCTCCGTGAAGATGTACCTCTCCGAGGCTGCATCCTTTCCACCCTCGAGTCGAGTGCCGAATTGGCCATTGGGTTGAAGGAGGTTAATGTTGTTGGAACCGACGTAGTTCTGGGCCATACCCACGATGCCACCGTGCAGACTAGCCTCGCCATGGTGATACCCGGAGAGTTCCGAGACGCTGCCACTGAGCTGGGCAACCTTCAACTCCTTACGAATGTTGCGACGAAACACGGTAAAGAGGATCTTGCGGAGACTCGTCTTCAGGCCATCCACGAGATTGGGGATGGAGCGGTCATTATCGGCCTTCGAGAAGTGGATCATCTCGCGATCGATAAACTCCTCATACGTCACCGTAGTCTGGTTCGTGTCCAAGTATCGTTCTGGGTCGTAATCGTGCAACCAGTCCTTTCGATCAGCGGCCCGCTTCTTGTTGAAGACCTTGTCGACTGCGGCATGACTCTCAGGCCCGCTGCTTCGAAAGAACACCAGTTTGCGCTCAGCCAGGTAGGCCTTAAACTCCTTGCCGGTGCTCGTCCCGAGCCCCTTGTAGTACTTTATCTCCCAGCGATTCGAGTCGGGCGTGGACTGCTTCCACTCTCGATATTCCCCTTCATTGTAGAACTGTAATTCACGAGAGCCCTTCTTCGCCTTCAAGATGGGAGTATTCATGAAACCTAGGAAGTCCGGAATCTGGGTAAGAGTCTGCCACTGTGAATCGATCAGGTTGATCCCAAGACCCTTGATGTGGCTGCCGTCCAAGTCCTGGTCGGTCAGGAATATCACCTTGCCGTATCGGAGCGACTGGCGGGCCGACTCGACAGTGTAGGCTTTGCCAACTTCGAGCCCCAGAATCTGCTTTATCTCACTGATCTCCTTGTTCTCAGCAATGCGCTTTGGAGCTTCATCACGAACATTGAACAGCTTCCCTCGCATCGGATACACCCCAATGGTCTTACGATCTTCCTGGGTGAGGCCAGATACGACGCCCGCTTTTGCCGAATCACCCTCCACGAGGAACAGCGTGCATCCAGCACTCTTGGCCGTACCGGCATCATTTGCATCGATGAGCTTGGGCAGGCCACGGATCGTACGAGTTTTGGACCCGTCACCTTGTTTGATCTTCTTTGTCTGTTTCACCTCAGTCAGTGCGCACGCAGCCTCCATGACACCCATCTTCGCGATTTGTTCAACGAACTTGTCGCTGACGGTGCACTCTGATCCGAAGGAACTCACGGGCGAGGTCATGTGGTCTTTCGTCTGGCTATCAAACGAGGGGTTGTTGATGTCGCAGCGTGCGAAGAGCATAATCTGCTCTTTGATGGTGCTAGCTTTCACATCGACCTTCTTCTTCTTCTTGATAAGGGCGATGAGTTTGCGCGTTATCTGCCCCATGAGGTAGTCGATGTGCTTGCCTCCCTTGCCCGTGAATATCCCGTTGACAAAGGATACCTGTGCGAACTCTTCGGTGGGAGATAGGCACACAGCATACTCCCAACGGTCATTCGCGGCCTCGTAGACACGAGGTGTATCCTTCTTGGATCCAACGTACAGGTCGACGTACTGCTGAAAGTGTTTGACGGGAACGATTTCACCGTTGTACTTGACCGCGACCTTCTTGTCGGTGACTGCGGCGATGTCTAGGACGCGGCGATGAAACACCGAGAGCATATCAGGACCCAACTCAGTAAGTCCGAGTCGCGCCAGATCCGGGCGAAAGGAGATCCGCGTGTAGGGCTTGTTGCCGCACGTCGTTACCGTCGGCGGCTCGATCACGTCTAAGTTGTTTCGGAAGTGTTGCACATACTTCTTCCGCCGTGTGGCATCGACAGTTTCGATCGTGCCCTCACTGGACCAAATCAGCACGAGCTTGAAACCAAACCCGTTCTTTCCACCAACGATCCGCTTTTCGGATTTATCATAGTTGGTCGACGTGCGAAGATGACCGAAGATCAGTTCCGGGATCCATGTCCCATATTCGGGGTGCTTTGCGACATCAATCCCATCACCGTTGTTGTACATCGTGATGACATTGTCTTTGACATCAACTTCAATCTTGGTCACTGGGCTCGCCCCTTCTTTTCCAGCCTCGATGGCAGTTTGCTGCCGCACCTGGTGATCTCGACAGTTTACGATGGCTTCGTCAAACAGTTTGTAGAGGCCCGGTATGAGAGGGACGTCACGAGACACGACTTTGTCATCGTCTTTGTCGTACACGTAAGTCTGCTGCTCGACCGGATCCATAGACCCAGTGTAGGTGTCCGGGTTGTCAAGAACATGCTGCTTGTCGGTCTTCTTCTGGTACACCTTTGCAAGGTCTTTTTGCCCGGTCGAGAGGCTCATGATAACTGCGATGTTGGTATGACTCTAAACGCTTTCAATTTTATCTTAGGGTATTATACCTAGAGCGAGATGAGTAGTTACGGGGGAGGGTACTATTTGGTAAACGGAAGGCTTAATGTCAAGAATTGTAAGAAATGCCCTGTTCCTGGGTTCGGCAGCGTGGTACATCCTCAGACACGAGTACCGTATTTGCAGAGTCTGAACCAGCCAGGCAATCTTCTCACTCGAGGGATGATAATAAGTCGAGACGTCCGTGTCGCGGTCGGAAGGCGAGGCGGGTCGAAACTACAATACGGGAACTGTCGCCAGACAAATTGCAGGCAGAAGCCACCTAACACCGATCTCGCGTTAGGAGATTGCAACGTAGCTTTGAACCAGATGGGTTCATGGTTTGGAGCTCCAGGGGGATCACGCGTTCCCCCGAGGAATCGCTTTTAGACGTTTTTTTCTCTCGTTAGTTCATAACGATGAAGAGGCATCAGAAAGCCGCAGATGGTATGTACCATATCAATGGGAAGAAATTCGCGCTGCTGCGAGGATCGCGGGCCCAGGTGTGGCATGGAACTGCGTACAAAACTGACGGGACCCCCGGGCTTAAGAAGGATGATCTGGTAATGAACAAACACGGCCGCATTGTTTCGAAGCGCAAGCATAAGACTGCCAAGCGTGAGAAGCGCCTTGAGAAGCATGGCTACTTCGCCCGCAAAGGGAAGTTCGGAGCGATCCGGAAGGACGGCGCAACCGTGCGGCGGAGGAAATCGCGCAAGTCGAAAGGCACGCGCCGTAAGCGCCGCACGCGCAGACGTTAAGGACATACAGTTCTTTAGGTACGATTAACTACTAAAAGAACTCACTCCCACCAAGCTGCCGATATGCAACCTTCGGCGTCGATGTAGTCGCCCAGGATATCAGTTGCCATTTTCTCGAACAGGCGCTTGCTGACGGCCCTAGGTTTTGGGACTTTAGAGTAATATTCGTAGATGGCGTCTAGGCTTGTCGAGTACTCATACCCCTGTTCGGCCTGGTATGCCTTGAAGCCTTCCACGGCTTTCGTCACGTCATCGGCTTTATCCCATAGGGTGCACCTGACTCCGAGAGCATATTTATCGTCTTCGAACACGACCGTAGGATAAAAGTGCCGCACTAAGTCCATTAGGACCGCGGCGGGGTCGGTTATCCCCCTTCCCAACTTGCCCCCAACGCTACTGAACAACATGACTATATCCCCGGCCTCGAGCTCGGACTCCTCGTCTGTCACGATGAACTCGTCCCAGAACTGGCAGAAACTGGACACCAGAGGTAGATGGGGGCTCGTGAGCCCCACGAAGGTATCGCTCGCCTGGTCGTGGCTCCGAATGTTCTTAAGAGTGGAATGCCACACCTCGTAAGGCGCTATATTAGGCAACTGGTTACTCTCGAGATAACGTTTCCAGAGGAACTTCATGTCCTTACTGGATATGCACGAGTCATGACGGCTGCATAGTTGCAACTCGGTATCCGCGAACTCCTGAACGATGTTATGTAGAGAGCGGTCGCGCAGAAAGAAAGTGTACTCGGCTAGTCCGTCCCCGTGGGTCCCGTTCTGGGACAGAAATTCGTCCGAGCCCCCATACCTTTCGGAATAGTGCGCACAGACATATAGGACGTTAATCATAGCCCGTCGGAGTTCCGTATTCGGTGGGACGGCCCGATCGAGTCTGCTGGATCTGATCAAGCGCACGAGGTCGAACGTATGAGCAGAGTGGTATTTGAACTTGATGGACTGAAAAGATGTGGAGCTGACTCCAAATAGAGAAAAGCTGTAGTGCATTATTTCCTGCACGAGTGTCTTGAGCGACGGATGTGCGATGTATATCCGTGCGTCCGCCTTTCCACGCAGACAATCTCCGATCACTGTCATGAAGTATTTGGCTGAGTTCTTGGACGGGAAGTATTGCGCGCGGAGTTGCTCGATGACCGTCTGAATGGTTGGAGATTCTGGGATGAGCGAGAAGGGATGTCTCTCTTTGATCCGCTTTAATATCGAGACCTTGGTTTTGTGTTTCCACTGGGTAAGACTTCGGTTCTCGGATATAAGGGTTAGGATGTCATGCAGAACGTCGTCTTCACTGTAGATAGACAGACTCGCCCCATCGTATTTGAAGAACAACTCAGCGGGGGATGAGAACGCATAGCGGTGTCTAAGAAGGAACTCCTGTGTGAAGCGGGCCTCCTCCTTTTCAAGCCGGCTTTTCCGCTTCGCTCGCAATTCGTGGCTCTCGGCCGCCTTATCTAAATGCGAGGGTAGCAGGGTATCGAGAAACCCCCTTAGACGGCTCTGCAGATAGGGATCCCCTGCGCACCTCTTAATCTGAATGTCCAGGAGCTCATGGTAGTCAGCATGATCCATTTGGGAAGCTTATAACCCAGCGCTTTAATTCATTTGCGTTGATTAGTATCTGACTAGGAAAACTCTATGGGGCAGAAACGGGTTAAAGGATGCGACAACTACATGCCATAGTATGCCAGGCAACAATATCCTTACCATTCGCACGGTCCAGATCGCCCCGTTTAGAACATTAATGACAGCCCTGAAGGATATACTGTTGGAGACGAACATCACTTTCTCCAAGGAAGGGATCAAGATCATCAACATGGACAAGTCGCACACGATCCTGGCGCATTTGTCCCTGGGGGCGGATAACTTCGAGTTTTATGAGTGCGCCGAGGACAAGATCATAATTGGGGTCAACATGTTCCATCTGTTCAAACTCATCAACACGATCGATAATGACGACACACTTTCTATTTACATCGAAGAGGCGGACTACACTGACGGCATTGTGAAGTTCCTGGGTCTCAAGTTCGAGAACGGTGATATCAAACAACAGAAGATTCAGAAGCTTCGGCTAATCGAGCCGGATAATGAAGAACTGGACGTCCCCGATGTGAAGTTCTCATCGGTACTCAACCTACCCTCGTCCGACTTCCAGAAAATAATACGAGATTTAGGATGCATATCGGACAAAATCGAGATAAAGTCGATCGCGACAAGTGAGGGAGCAGAACTAATATTCAAGTGCACCGGAGGATTCGCGCACGCCGAGATCAGGCGCGCAGAGTCCGACGGAGGAATGGAGTTCATTCAGAAGCAGGACAATTCGAAGATCATCCAAGGCGAATTCTCTCTCAAGAACCTTTCGTACTTCATAAAGTGCACAAACCTCTGCAGCCAGATAGAGATGTACCTCGAAAACAACCTTCCCCTAGTAGTGAAGTACAACGTTGCATCCCTAGGTGAGATTAAGCTCTGTCTCGCTCCTTTGCCTTCAAGCTCGTAATGTCCTAGGACATTATGGGGCACCAGCCTCTAGCTCGCGAAGCTCGACCTCTTCCACAAGGTTCTGAAGTGCGTCACCTCTACATGCATAGACCAGGCCGCTGATCGCCCCCGTCGCCACAATGACACAGGTAACACTCGCAGCGATAATGCCGATCGGTCCTGACAGGAACAGCTGTGATATTCCGAGCGTGACGAGAGGTGTGACGATGAAGACGAGTCCCACGTAGACGGGTGGAAACCAACTGTAGTGCCATGCGAGAACACCGAGGACTTTCGCCATCCGCAGGGGGACCTGGCGGATTGGGGGGAACGGGTACCACACTAGTATGCCGAAACAGTTAAAGGACAAATGGGCGAGAGCTATTTGCAGAGCAGCTTTCTTGGCGGAAACCATAGCAGCCAGGAGACCCGTGCAGGTTGTTCCGATATTCGCCCCGAGCGTAAGCGGGAACATCTGATCGAGAGTTATGACGCCAATCCCTACGAGTGGAGTCAGTGCCGAAGTCGTGATGGACGAAGACTGTACAGCAATGGTGGCGCCTACTCCGACCAGCATGGCAACGTAGCCACCCCAGTATGTATCCGTGAACTGAACAGCGGAGCGAATGCATTCGCGTGCTCTTCCCATGAAGAGGATCTGCAAGCACCTCACTATTCCGTACAAACATACGCATAATGTAACTAACGACAGGGCAAGGCACAACCCTCCCGCAAGACCGTCATCCATCGCACTAAACCATCCACCCTTGGTCAGGCTTCCGGCGTCGCGCGCCTCTAATTCCCCTTCGGCAATCTTATTAATCTTTTTCTTGTCAACAACGAGAAATAGATTGGTGACTGGAGATACGATGTATTTCAGGGGAGATTTGAAACTGCCACCCTTTGCATCTCCGATCTCTCCCGTAAGGAACGAGGTCCACATTTCAATAAGTCCGGTGGCGCACTCAATGGGAAGGAAAATAATCACAGAGAGAAGATTGAAACAATCATGGACCGTGGCACCGGAAAACGCCAGTCTGTACTGGTCCCTGTCCGCAATTTGCCCCAAAGAAACGATGGTGTTGGTTACGGACGTGCCGATATTGGCACCCATGATGATTGGAATGGCAGTGGATACGCTTAGAATGTCAGCCCCCACCATCCCCACCACGACAGACGTCGAGGTAGAGCTTGACTGCACGAGAACGGTGCCCAGAACCCCGACCATTAGACCTGCGAGCGGGTTGTGGATCGAGGAGAACAGTTGGCCTGCGGACTTGCCACCCAGTACTTTGAACGATGCCCCCATCAGATCCAGGCCAAACAGGAACCCGTATAGCCACGCTACAGTACCTACTGAGTAGACCGCAGTCGCGCCTCGCGAAGTCTGCACCGCCTCATCTTCCTCCCTTCTCTGAGTGTGGGCATCTGGAGATAACATCTAGGTTCTTAGATGTTGTCTATCTAAACGAGTTTGTGAATAGTTTAGCACCATGGGAGCTCTTAACTCGAGCTAGTAGGCTGGGAGATGGCGCTTGAAGAGGCATCCGTGAGGAGTCAGGCCGGGAACGTCTATCATTTGGGTGGGGTCCTGAAACTCGCACCCGGACAACCATACCTTTACTATGCAGAAATTCTTCTTTGGGGAAATTGTAATACCTGTGATTGAACTCACGAGGCGGGGGTTCGGCGACAGAGTCTCTCCCACCAGCACGTACGACAAGGACTTCCAGGCGGAACCAACGGTCTTGTTGTTAACTTTATACGAGAAACATCCCCCGTTGCGGTTCCTGGGATCCTCCCATGTTGGCTTCACGCCATCGCGCATCAGGAAAAGCATACAGTTCTTAACCATCTTCTCTGGAAGAGTCTCGCACAAAGCTATTGCATCTTCCATTGTCGAGAGAGTGTCGATTTCTTTATAGCTATTGACCGACCAGTCTGTGTCATGAGGAAGATGCGCCCAGAGCGTCCACTTGTCGTGGAGTACGTGCGGTGCGAGGCTCGAATCACTGTCTGCCTCAGTCATTGCCGACCCCTCCATACAATAGGATGCTATTATCTTTTATATTGTTTCGGCACCCTAATAGTATTGCCCCCATGGGTACAGTTTATGTGTCGGGGCTGCATTAGGATCCACCTTCACTTTGCTAAGTGATGCCTTCCCGGCTCTGAGATACTCGTTCTCTTTTTCCCAGCGGTCCGACGTAGCAGGGGTTCGCTGTCTGAGCCCCGCGGTGTCGTGCATCTGGGTATCCGCAGGTACTATTGCATACGAGTCGCGCTGCATAAGCAAGACTTGTGTCTCCCCCAGGGACTGAGGCAGCATTTTGTCGTCGATGAAGTCGACCTTGTACTTACGATCGCCGAGTCTGACACCGTGGATGCTATTCAGGTGCCATGCAATGAATGGTTTGTCGAAGAGGCGGTTGCCGCAGATATAGTAGTTGTTAGTCGATAGTTCGGGGGACATATCATACTTGGCGGAGCCGTCGCCCTCCCCAACTGTCACTGTCGGTGCGAGGAACTTAATTCTACTGAATTTGAAGTCTACCGGAGAAGCGAGAGCTTTTTCCACGGTGTCGAACCGCATGAAGTGGGCGGTATATTTCGACGCGTCTCCCGACCGCCATTCGTACATCACGAACTCTGGCTGTGTGGTGGGGAAAAGCTCCGGGCGTAGGGGAGGGTCGACATTCACGGTCTCCGTGGTCTCTCCATCCGCTCCTACAAGATAAAGCCTGTCCCCCGTGTTTGGAGCCTGTATGAGTCTGATAACGGGTCCAGCGACACGCGTCACCACTGGCCTACAGACTCTCGCCACGGTCGTTCCTCCCTTTAATGCGTACCACCCAACTTGCAGTTCGACATTGGTTGTCCAGGCCGGGATCCAGACCCTCATTGCTTGCCACGCTAGGCAACAAACAGTGAAATAGTAGAATCGAAAGTCGAAGTACCCCAAAGCCTGGACACTAGCAATAGTAGCTAGCGTACAGAGGACGCGAGTATTGGTGTCCATACTTTGTGAATAGGGGATAAATAGCCTTAAGCTCTTTGTGGACAGCTTATGACCCTTCTACCCCATGCCGACCCCGGTCTTCCCATGCGCAAGGTGTGTGGGACGAATGTCGTGATATTCCCACATATCGCTGCCCTCCGTGCCGTCTGTGTCGTACCCAGCAAACTCTTCGTAAAGAACACCATTGTCATGGTGGTCTCCATCATGGTAGTCATAAGGTCCTCGTCGTCTGTGCCTTGACGGGTGTTTTCGATGCTGGTTGTGTTTGTGTATGCGTTCTTGGTGGCGTCTTTCTCTCTGGTGGCGTTTCTCCTCGTGCCGGCGTTTCTCCCTCCAGTGATGCGTCTGTTCCTTGAGCTTGGCTTCATGATGGTGGATTCTTTCCTCGGCCCGATGATGGCGCGCTTCCTCACGGTGCCGCGCGCGCTCACGGTCTGGATGGTCGACCTTCACCCTGTTGCGCCCCTTGGACGGACTAAGGCCAAGTACAAAGAGCAGGAGGGATGTTATAATAGTCATCATTATGAATGGCACGAAAACGATGAACCAGGACACGACTCCTAAACCCATCTGGCAGAGCAAGTTGAGCGCGACCGTGAATACGATCATGACGAGGAACTTTAGGAATGCGGTGTTGTATAAGCTTTTGAAGATATCGATTATGATTTGCGTAATAGAAAACACCACATATAACATGGCCGGAGCACAGAGGTTGTTCAACTGCATATACTATACGACTAGATTTTAACTCACTCGACCGACCAATTTGGAACACCATTCTCTAACCGCCCAACCTCCTCTCCTGGTGCCTCGTCGTCATCAATCTCATAGATTGCCCCATTGTCCACATCCGGTGTGTAGAAAGCAGTAGGGTCGGTATCGCCCGGTAGCACAAGCTCAATTTCGTACAGTTCCTCTTCCTCTTCCTCTTCCTCGTCTTCATCCTCTTCCTCCTCCATGGAAACCTCTACATGGGCGGCCTGAGGATGGCTGGGAAACGAGGGTGCGAGCTCCTCTTCACATTCACCTTCACCGTCTTCCTCTGGATCTGCTTCATCTTCCTCACTCTCGTTTGCTTCATCGCCCTCCTCACTTCCACACTCTCCCTCTTTGTCGTCGTCGTCATGACCCGTCGACATGTCGACAGCTTCTTCTTCGTCACCATCTTTATCGGAGGTATACGGAGAATCAGGCTCCCTCCTTGCTGCAGCGAGAAGGCCCTCCATGCCGATCGGCATCTCGCTCGCTGCTGTTGGATCGCTACCACTGCTGCCTTCATCACTTTCATCCTCGGAAAGAGAGTCGCGACCCGGAGACTGCGCTCGCGATATGGCATTGCTACCATAGAGATGCTCCGCCAGGTTGGCGATCGAGGCATCCCTGGGAACGAGGTATGAACTGGAAGGAAGCTCATCAAGCTCACTGACTCTCAATCTGATGCCAGAGCTCTCGGCCGTCGCCAGCCGAGAGCGGAGAGAGGCAACTTCGGCGGCAAGTTGTAGCTTCTCCTCGAGAAGTTCCTGGAACTCGGGGAGTCTCCTAAGGACCTCAGAGACCGCGGAACACTGGGCGGTACTTTCACTGGCCATTCGGATGTAAGGGGCCAGCGACCTCGTCAGAACATCGGCGACACTGGCGTTTATATCTCGCACGACCCTATCTACATCGATATTCTCTGGTTCTTGACCCATGCGGGACTCGGTACGCGCGTACTGCTCCATTGGTGATAGTCGACGATTTCGTTTAATATGGTTTAGAAAATACTCTAGAGAAAAGTATATGGTGCACATCGAGGAGATCGACGGACCACAGCTCGAAGAACTTTGCGACAAGGTCATGCGCCAGACAGGCTACGACCGCGAGGTGGCGAGGGAGAAGCTGCTGGACTTCGATATGGATTTGATGGCCGTGATCCGAGACTATCTGAAACCTCCACCCAAGACTCCGGAACCAGAGAAGACTCTGAACCAACGAATATATCAGGAGATCAGGACCTTTATGGACATCACGCCGCAAAAGCTCCCGGCGAAGTCCATACAGTAGATCACTGGCCTAGCAGATTAGTGATCTACCTCATGTTGAAGTTCTCCGCCAGCATCTCGGCCTTGGTTGGCTTCTGGCGACTGCGTCGGAGCTTGAAACTCCCCGCTCCGCCCGTCGCTTTCG
>CERX01033515.1_pt1 | contig 16844 bp, 10 predicted proteins | sample 350251 | NCBI WGS metagenome assembly CERX01 (sample SAMEA2621044, study PRJEB7988) | marine metagenome | biome: marine biome (ENVO:00000447); feature: deep chlorophyll maximum layer (ENVO:xxxxxxxx); material: "saline water (ENVO:00002010), including plankton (ENVO:xxxxxxxx)" | depth 50 m
TGCACCGAGGCGCGTTACGCGGTCAACAAAGAGCGCATGATGCGCCTGGCCGAATACAGCCGCGACTGCCTGATGGATCTGCGCACCGACAGCGGCGTCGATTACGAACACCGCGAGCAGGGCACCCTGCAGGTCTTCCGCACCCAGAAACAGATGGATGCCGCCGCCAAGGACATCGCCGTGCTGGAGCGCTGCGGCGTGCCCTACGAAGTCCTCGACCGTGATGGCTGCGTGCGCGCCGAACCCGGCCTGGCCGCCAGCGCCGACAAGATCGTCGGCGGCCTGCGCCTGCCCAACGACGAGACCGGTGATTGCCACCTGTTCACCACTCGCCTGGCCGCCAAGGCTGCCGAGCTGGGCGTCACATTCCGCTACAACTGTGCAATCGATGAGTTGCATAGCGACGGCAAGCAAATCACCGGTGTGCGCCTGCAAAGCGGCGAAGTCCTGACCGCCGACCGTTACGTGCTGGCCCTTGGCAGCTTCTCGCCCAAACTGGCCCGCCCGCTCGGCTTTGACCTGCCGATCTACCCGGTCAAGGGCTACTCGCTGACCCTGCCGGTGGCAGACGATGCCATGGCTCCGGTTTCCACCATCATGGATGAAACCTACAAGGTCGCCGTAACCCGCTTTGCCGACCGCATCCGTGTGGGTGGCATGGCCGAGCTGACCGGCTTTGACGACACGCTGAAAGAGAAGCGCCGCGCCACGCTGGAAATGGTCGTCTCCGACCTGTTCCCGCAGGGCGGCAAGGTTGCCGAAGCCACCTTCTGGACCGGGTTCCGCCCGATGACCCCGGACGGCACGCCGATCATTGGCGCCAGCAGCCTGCGCAACCTGTATTTCAACACCGGGCACGGCACCTTGGGCTGGACCATGTCCTGCGGCTCCAGCAAACTGCTGGCCGACCTGCTGTCCGGCGAAAAGCCCATGCTAAACGCCGGCGATTACAGCTTTGACCGTTACACCAACCACAAGGAACACCAGCACCATGGCCATCCAGCGTCTGCACACTAACCACCGCATGAGTCAGATCGTGATTCACCAGAACACGGTCTACCTTGCCGGTCAGGTTGCCGCCGATGACGACCTTGTAAAAGGCGCCGCCGAGCAGACCCACAGCACCCTCGTAGAGATCGAGAAGCTGCTGGCCGAAGCGGGTACCGACAAGACCAAGATCCTGTCGGTGACCATTTACCTGAAGGACATCGACGCCGACTTCGAAGCCATGAACGGTGTTTGGGATCAGTGGCTGCCGGCTGGCACTGCACCTGCCCGCGCCACCGTCGAAGCCAAGCTGTGCGAACCGGAGATTCTGGTCGAGATGTCTGTGATCGCCGCGCTGTAAGCGCCACACGTCACCCTCTCAGTTGTCGCCCCCACGCACTCGGCGACCTCTGATATTCTGGCGGGGCACATTGCCCCGTCTTTTTTTATCCAAGATACCTCGCCCATGCGCCCAGCCCACGCCCTGATTGACCTGTCTGCCCTGCGTCACAACTACCAGTTGGCCAAATCCCTGTCCGGGTGCCGCGCCTTTGCGGTGATCAAGGCCAATGCCTACGGGCATGGCGCCGTGCGCTGCGCCGAGGCATTGCAGGGCAGCGCCGACGCCTTTGCCGTGGCCTGCATAGAGGAAGCGTTAGAGCTGCGCGCCGCCGGTATCCGCCAGCCGATCCTGCTGCTCGAAGGCTGGTTCGAGGCCGACGAACTGCCACTGCTGGCCGAGCACGACCTGTGGGCCGTGCTGCACCATGAAGAGCAACTGCTGCAGCTGCAGGACGCCAAACTCAGCCGCCCCTTGCACATCTGGCTAAAGCTCGACAGCGGCATGCACCGCGTCGGCTTTAGCCCTGACGAATACGCCAGCATCTGGCGGCGCCTGGCCGCCTTGCCGCAGGTCGCCAGCCTGAGCAAGATCACCCACTTCTCGCGCGCCGATGAGCCCGAGACCGGGCGCACCGAACAGCAACTGGCGACCTTTGCCGCTGCCACCGCCGGCCTTGAAGGCCCGGCCAGCCTGTGCAACTCACCGGGCATCCTGGCCTGGCCGCAAGCCCATCACGACTGGCTGCGCCCCGGCATCATGCTCTATGGCGCCACGCCGTTTGAGTTCGAACAGGACAACGCCAGCAAGCTGCGCCCGGTGATGCAGCTGACCTCACGCATCATCGCCGTGCGCGAGTTGCCGGCGGGCGAGCCCATCGGCTACGGCTCGCGCTTTATCACACCCCGGCCGACCCGGGTTGGCGTGGTTGCCATGGGCTATGCCGACGGTTACCCGCGCCACGCCAAAGACGGCACGCCGGTGTTGGTCGACGGCCAGCGCACAGGTTTGATTGGCCGGGTGTCGATGGACATGCTGACGGTTGATCTGACCGACCAGCCCGGCAGCGGGTTGGGTAGCGCGGTTACGCTCTGGGGCGATGGCCTGAACGCCAGTGAAGTCGCCAGCTGGGCCGACAGCATTCCCTATCAGCTGTTCTGCAACCTGAACCGCGTACCCCGTCACTATCGAGACTGATGGGGCTGCACGGCCGTTGAAAATTCTGAACAGCCGTGCAATTATCCTTCCGGTCGAACGCCGCCAGAGCGTTCACTCACCCGATTCGCCGGAGGAAGCAGCCATTGGACGTTGGTGCCCGTCTCAAAACCATTCGTAAACTCAAGGGTTTGTCCCAGCGTGAACTGGCCAAACGCGCCGGCGTCACCAACAGCACCATCTCCATGATCGAGAAGAACAGCGTCAGCCCCTCGGTCAGCTCCCTGAAAAAAGTGCTCTCCGGCATCCCCATGTCGCTGGTCGACTTTTTCTCGTTGGAGCTAGAGCAGGATAGCCAGCGCAAGGTGATCTACCGCGCGGACGAGCTGCTCGACATCGGCAGCAATGAAGTCACCATGAAACTGGTCGGCAAGGGCCACCCAAACCGCGCTTTCGCCTTCCTCAACGAGACCTACCCGCCCGGCTCAGACACCGGCCCCGACATGCTCAACCATGACGGCGAAGAAGCCGGCACTGTGGTCAGCGGCCAGCTGGAAGTGACCGTTGGCAGCGAGGTGTATGTGCTGGAAAGCGGCGACAGCTACTACTTCGACAGTAACCAGCCGCACCGCTTTCGCAATCCCTTTGACGAGCCCTGTTTGCTGATCAGCGCGACCACGCCGGCGAACTTCTAAGCACCAGCTCGTAAGGTGGACAAGCCAGCGGCGTGTCCACCAGTAGCCTCAACGACGCCTTCCTTTCACTCACCCAACGCCAACTGCTCCGCCTGCGGCGGCGCGCCGGCCAGTGAGCGGTAGACGCTGACCATCGCGGTCGCGGTTTCGATGCGGCTTTGTACCAGGTCGCTACGCACGCCAGTCAGTTGCTGCTCGGCATCCAGCACTTCGAAGTACTCGATATAGCCCTGCTCGTAGCGCAGCCGCGCCTGATCAACCGCCGCCTGCGCCGCTTCGCTTGAGGCCAGCAGCCAGCGGCTGCGCTCCTGCGCGTGGCGGTAGCGCACCAGCCCGTTCTCGGTCTCTTCCAGCGCCAGCAACACGGCCTGCTGGTACTGCGCCAAGCGCTCGGCACCGGTGGCGTCCGCCGCTGCGATGCGGGCACGCACGCCTTCTACATCAAGGAAGGTCCAGTCGATACCCAGCGTTACGCTACGGGACTCGGCGCCAGCGGTGAACAGGTCACCGTCGCTGCCAGCCACCGAGCCGAGCAAGGCGCCCAGGGTAAAGCGCGGGAACAGATCTGCAGTGGCTACACCAATGCGCGCGGTCGCTGCCGCCAGCCGGCGTTCAGCGGCCTGAATATCAGGGCGACGACGCAGCACCTCGGCAGGCGTGCCCACCGCAATACGGGCGTTCATCGGCGGCAACTCCTGGGGCGGAGCCAGTCGCTCGTTCAAGGCTGCGGGCGGCTGCCCGGTCAACACCGCCAGCCGGTGCAGACTGAGCTGCACATCGGCCTGACGTTGCGGTACCGCTGCGCGCAGGGCGTCCAGCTCGGCCTGGGCCCTGACCCGATCAAACTCGGTGCCGCGACCGGCATCCAGCCGGGCACTGACGATATCCAGCGAGGCCTGCTGCAATTCGACATTCTGTTCGGCTACGGCCAGCAGCTGCTGCTGACCGCGCAGGGTGAAGTAACCACTGGCAACCTGACCGGCAATCGCGACCTGCAACGCCGACAGATCCGCTGCGCTGGCCGACAGGTCCGCCTCACCCGCTTCTACGGCACGCTGCAGCCGACCGTAAAAGTCGAGTTCCCAGCTGGCGACGGCACCCACCGAGTATTGCTCCACGCGCTCCCGGTTGGGGTCGGTGCGCTCCACCTCCGCCAGGTGCTGTTCACCACCGGCGGCCTGCAAGGTCACGCTGGGCCAACGGTCACGACGGGCGCCCCGCAGCAGTGCTTCGGCTCCCTGATAGCGCGCCAGCAGGGTCTGCACATCCAGATTCTGCGCCAGCGCACGGTCAACCAGTGCCGCCAGCTGCGGGTCATTGAAGCCGGACCAGAAGCGCTTCTCGCTAACCTGCTGATCCGCCGCCGCGTCTGCCTGGCTATAACTGGCCAGCGGCACTGACGCCGGGGCCTGATAGTCCGGGCCCACCGCACAGGCTGTCAGCATCACACTCAGAGCCAAGGGTAATAGCTTATACATTGCTTGTTTCCTCCTGCTGCGCTGCGGGGCGTTCGACGGCCAGCGAGGTGCCAGCCAGCTTACGCAGCGCGACATAGAACACCGGGGTCAGCAGCAACCCGAACAGGGTCACACCGAGCATGCCGGTAAACACGGTAATGCCCATGGCGTTGCGCACTTCGCTGCCGGCACCCGAAGCCAGCACCAGCGGCACCACACCGGCGATAAAGGCGACCGAGGTCATAATGATCGGGCGCAGACGCAGGCGGCTGGCTTCCAGCGCGGCCTTGACGGTCTCCACGCCTTCCATTTCCTGCTCGCGGGCAAACTCGACAATCAGGATGGCGTTCTTGCATGCCAGTCCCATCAGCACCACCAGGCCCACCTGAACGAAGATGTTGGCGTCACCACCGGTCCACCAGACGCCGAGCATGGCGGCCAGCAAACACATGGGCACGATCAGGATCACCGCCAGCGGCATCACCCAGCTCTCATACAGCGCCGCCAGCACCAGGAACACCAGCAGCAAGGCAACCGGGAACACCACCAGAGCAGCGCTGCCCTGATTGACCTGCTGGAAGCTCAGGTCGGTCCACTCAATATCCATGCCTGGCGGCAGCGCCTTAGCAGCCACTGACGCAACGGTGGCGAGGGTTTCAGTTGACGACAGCATGGCCGGGTCAGACTGACCAATCAGGTCCGCCGCCGGGTAGCCGTTGTATCGGATCACCGGGTCCGGGCCGAAGCTCGGGGTCAGGCTGACCATGGTGTTGAGCGGCACCATCTCGCCTGCGCCATTGCGCACGTACAGGCTGTCGATGTCACTTGGCTCGTCACGGAAGGGCGCATCAGCCTGGGCGCGCACCTGGTAGGTCCGGCCAAACAGGTTGAAGTCGTTGATGTACTGCGCACCAAAGTAAAGCTGCAGGGTGCCGAACAGCTCATCCAGACGTACGCCCTGGGCCTTGGCCTGCAGACGGTCCACCTCGGCATCCAGCTGCGGCACATTGGCCTGATAGGAGGTGATCGGGAAGCCAAGGCCCGGCGTCTGACTCAGCTGCATGGCCAGCCCATCGGTGGCTTGCTGCAGCGCGCCATAGCCCTCACCGCGGCGATCCTGAATGTACAGGGAATAGCCCGAGCCCGCGCCCAGACCAAATACCGGCGGTGGCATAAAGGAAATGGCAAAACCTTCCTTCAACTGCCCCAGCTTGCCGTTGATGTCGGCGGCTATCTCATCGGCCGTGCGCTCACGGATATCAAAGTCATCAAACAGGATAAACACGGTACCGACGTTCGGCGTGTTGGTGCCCTGCAGCGCGTTGAAGCCGACAAAAGCTGCCGCGTGGGCAACGCCTTCGGTTTCCATCGCCAGGTCACTGACCCGACGGGCCAGCGCCTCGGTACGATCCAGGGTCGCGCCTTCGGGCAGACGGATGCTGCCGATCAGATAGGTTTTGTCTTGCACCGGAATAAAGCCGCCCGGCACCTGACGGAACATCACCACGGTCACGCCCAGCAGCAGCAGGTAGACCACAAACACCATGCCGCGACGACCGAGGCTGCGGCCGACCAGCCCTTCATAGCGCTCGGCATTACGCTGGAAGAAACGGTTGAACGGGCGGAACAGCCAGCCAAAGCTGCGGTTGATCACGCGGGTCGGCAGGTCCGGCGCAGCGCCGTGGGGCTTGAGCAGGGTAGCGGCCAGCGCCGGCGACAGGGTCAGCGAGTTGATCGCCGAGATCACGGTGGTAATGGCGATGGTCACCGCAAACTGGCGGTAGAACTGCCCGGTAATACCATCCAGAAACGCCATCGGCACAAACACCGCGCAGAGCACCAGACTGATCGCCACAATCGGGCCACTAACCTCGCGCATCGCCTGATGCGCCGCCGCCAGCGGTGCCAGCCCCTGCTCGATATTGCGCTCAACGTTTTCCACCACCACGATGGCGTCATCCACCACAATGCCGATCGCCAGCACCATGGCAAACAGCGTCAGCGTGTTGATCGAGAAGCCCAGCATCAGCAATACCGCAAAGCTGCCGACAATCGACACCGGCACTGCCAGCAGCGGAATCAGCGAGGCGCGCCAGGTCTGCAGGAACAGAATGACCACTAGCACCACCAGCGCGACCGCCTCCATCAGGGTGGTGATCACCGAGCTGATAGAGGTACTGACAAACACGGTCGGGTCGTAGGCCACTTCCCAGCTCAGGCCCTCGGGAAAGTCCTCGGCCAGCTCGGCCATCTTGCCGCGCACCGCAGCCGACACATCCAGCGCGTTGGAGCCCGGCGACTGGAAGATCGGCAGGGCCACTGCCTGGCGGCCGTTGAGCAGGGCGCGCAGGGCGTCTTCCTGCGCCGCCAACTCGATCCGGGCAACGTCACGCAGGCGGGTGATCTCACCGTCTGCACCGGTCTTCAGAACGATGTCACCAAAGGCTTCGGTGCTGTCGAGCCGGCCCTTGGCGTTAATCGAGATCAGCAGATCCGAGCCCTGCGGCATCGGCGGTGCGCCAATCTGACCAGCCGACACCTGCACGTTCTGCTCGCGCACGGCAGCAACGATATCGCTGGCGGTTACGCCCAGCGAAGCGGCGCGCTGGGGGTCCACCCACAGGCGCATGGCGTAATCACCGGCGCCAAACAGACCCGCCTGACCAACGCCGGGGATACGCGCCAGCTCGTCGCGAATATGCAACACCGCGTAGTTGCGAATGTAGGTCGCATCCAGGCTGTCATCCGGTGAGATCAGATGCACCGCCATCATCAGGTTGGGCGACTGCTTCTGGGTAGTTACCCCCAGCTGTCGCACGTCCTCGGGCAGGCGCGGCAAGGCCTGCGACACCCGGTTCTGTACCTGCACCTGCGCCTGATCCGGGTCGGTGCCCAGGGCAAAGGTCACGGTCAGCGCCAGGCTACCGTCACTGCCGGCTACCGACTTCATGTAGATCATGTCTTCCACACCGTTGATGGCTTCCTCCAAGGGCGTGGCGACGGTTTCCGAGATGGTCTTGGGGTTGGCACCCGGGTAGCTCGCGCTGACCAGCACGCTGGGCGGCACAACCTCCGGATATTCGCTGACCGGCAGCATCGGGATGCTGATCAGGCCAACCACGAAGATGATGATCGACAGCACCGAGGCGAAGATCGGTCGGTCGACAAAGAAACGTGAAATATTCACGGCAATACGCTCCCTTGGCACGCCCCGAAGGGCGCGCCCCAGCAATATATTGAAAGGTTCAAATCAGTTCACAAGCGGGCGGCACCCAGTTGCACCGTCGCTCCTGCTTGCATGCAGTTCCTTGTGTTGCACCGTCATCCCCGCCTACACGCGGTTCCTTGTGTTGCACCGTCATCCCCGCGTAGGCGGGGATCCAGAAACCGCGTGCACCGAAAACCCTGGATTCCCGCCTGCGCGGGAATGACGGTGTAGCGGGCGACGCCGTTGTCAGTTCTGGCCCTCGGTTGCCGCTTTCACGTGGGACGGATTGTTGCGCCGCCCCCGCCTGCACCCGGTTCCTCGTGTTACACCGTCATCCCCGCGAAGGCGGGGATCCAGAAACCCCGTGCACCGAAAACCCTGGATTCCCGCCTTCGCGGAAACGATGACGTAACGGCAATGACGTACTACGCAAACCTCAAGCAGGTGCCGCTCAGCTCAGAATGCGGTCCGTGCGGCGATCTCATTACTCACCGGCTGACTGCGATCCATTGCCACCAACTGCGGTGCCACAGCGATACCGGGATAGAGAATTTTCTGCAGACCATTGACCACCACCCGATCGCCCGCCTGCAGTCCGCCGCTGATCACCAGCAGACCATCAACCCGGCGGCCCGTCTCGACAAAGCGCCGAGTCGCACGATCCTGCTCATCGAGTACATAGACATAGCGGCGATCCTGGTCGGTCAGCACGGCTTTCTGGTCAATCAAGATCGCCTTGCTCGCCGCCGCCACCGGCATCTGCACGCGGGCAAACTGACCGGGGCGGAACCGGCCCTGCGGGTTGGCAATCACCGCCCGATACTGCAGGGTGCCGGTGCCCGGGTTGAACTGGTTATCAACAAAGTCCAGCTCACCGCTGAATGGAAAATCATCGCCGCTGCCCAGGCCCAGACGCACCGGCACCGCTACTTCCTCGCCATGCGGATTGGCCTCGACGGTTTGCTGATCGCTTTCAAAGTACACGTACAGCGGGTCAACCGAGACCAGCGTCGCCAGCAGGGTGGCATCGGCTGTCGCCAGGTTGCCCTTGGTGATTTCCGCGCGGCCCATGCGACCGGACACCGGCGCTTTCACTTCGGTGTAGGCCAGATCCAGCTCGGCGTTATCCTGCGCGGCTGCAGCCGAGGCCAGCGCTGCCTGTGCCATGGTGTGAGCGGCGCTGCGCTGCTCCATCTCTTCGCGAGAGATAGCGCGCCGCTCCCACAGCTGTTCGGCACGCTGCGCTTCACGCGCTGCCAGCGTCACCTGACTGCGGGCACGGGCCACTTCGGCGCGGGCCATTTGCAACCGCGCCTGATAAGGACGCTGATCGATAACAAAGAGCACCTCGCCCTGCTGCACCAGCTCGCCTTCTTCAAAGGCCACCTGGTCGATGTAGCCACTGACTCGCGGACGCAGTGCCACGGTTTCCGGGGCCGCCATGCGACCGGTAAAGCTGTCCCAGAGTGTCACATCACGTGGCTGGGCCACGGCAACATCCACTTCCGGCGCCGGCATATCCTGATTGGCGGCCTGATCACCGCTGGCTTCACAGCCGACCAACAGCAGCAAAAGCACCGACGCGGCGCTAGCCCGCGCAAAGGCATTCAAAGCATGCTTGTTCATGGTTCCATCGCTCCCTGTGAGTTGGGCAAATTGGCAGAGAAAAAAGAGGGTCTGTTGCAGGCGCAACCCGCAAGGCAGGTGAACAAAAAAGGAAACAGACCCTGGATCCCCGTGCTCCGGTTGGCGCACTGGCAGGTGGAAGGGGATCAGGTATGGCGCAAAGATTAAGCTTGGGGAGCCGATTGCGGGTAGCGGAGTCCTGCGCGAAGATTGCCTATTTCTGTTTTTATGGAGAATTTGGCAATCCGCTGACTTTGCCCGCCAAAAGCGCAAAAATAGGTATGACCGCACCAGAAAAAGACAAAACGCACCTTACAGCACAAGGCTTTGCGCGATCCTGCAAGCTTATTGCCTGATCCTGCAATTGCTGACAAGCTGTCATCAAGCGGTTTCCTTCGCTGCGTATACTGTCGCGAAACTCCAGAGGAGCACGTTTCAGATGAGCGATCTAGACACCTATCAGCCACGGCTTGATCTACCCATGTGCCGCCAATTGGCCGACCTGGTTGGTGAGCGCGCGCTGGTTGAAGGTATTAATGACACCGCCATTCCCGGCCTGCAGGTCTATCGAACCGATCACCCTACCAGCGTCAACTCGGCCGTCTATGAACCGGCCCTCTGCGTTATTGCGCAGGGCAGCAAAACGGTGCAGCTCGGTGACAAGGAGATTGTCTATGGCCCGCTGAGCTACATGATCTCGGCGGTTGAGCTGCCGGTGGTTGGCTGCGTGGTCGACGCCACCCCAAACCAACCTTACCTGGCCGTAAAGCTGTCGCTTGACCAGCAGGAAGTGGCTGAGTTGATTCTGGAGCTGGGCGACGCCCTGCCACCGCTGGATCAGCAGCGTGAGTGCCCTGCGGCCTCGTGCGGGCTGTGCGTCGCGCCGCTGGACTCCAACATCCTGCAGGCCATGACCCGCCTGGTGGCGCTGCTGTCCTCACCCACCGACTGCCGCATTCTGGCCCCGTTGGTGCGGCGCGAACTGATCTACCGCGCTCTGGTTGGTGAAATGGGCTGGCGCCTGCGCGACTTTGCCGCCACCGACACCCAGGCTCACCGCATTTCCAAGGTGATCGCGGTTCTCAAGGATCGCTTTGCCGAACCGCTGCGCGTGCGCGAGCTGGCCGAAGACGTCAACATGAGCGAGTCCAGCCTGTTCCACAGCTTCAAACAGGTGACACGCATGTCACCGGTGCAGTTTCAGAAGAAGCTGCGCCTGCACGAAGCCCGGCGACTGATGCTCACCGAAGGGCTGGAGGCCGCCACCGCCAGTTACCGCGTCGGCTACGAAAGCCCCTCGCACTTCAGCCGCGAGTATCGCCGCATGTTCGGCGCACCGCCGCGCGCCGACGTCAGCAAACTGCGCGGCGAGCAAGTAATGGCGGCCGCCCTGTAATCGGCAGGGCGGTTGAGGCTGCACTCAGCCCCCCCGGCCGGCGGCTACTTTTCAGCCAGGCAAGACGACGAACAGAGCGCGTATACTGCGGAGCAGATCCACCAGCCGCAGGCGTATCGATGAGTCAGCACAGGCAGCACAGCGAGTACCGGGCCGCACCACCGCCCGAGCAGGCGCGCCTGCGCCCGCCGCCGCTGCCCGCAGCGCCACTCCCGCGTACCGAGCTGCTCGACAGGCTCACGCAGCACCTGTCCCAGGGGCGGCGCCTGGCGCTGCTATGCAGCCCGCCGGGGTACGGCAAAACCACCCTGATGCACAGCTGCGCCTTGCAGTTGCAGCAGGACTGGCTCTGGTTGCGCTGCAGCAGCGCCGACAATCAACCGGAGCAACTGCACAGCCAGCTGGCCGCGCTGCTAGGCGTATCACTACCCGCTGACCCTGCGCACCTGGAAACCCTGCTGTTCAACCAACTGGAAAGCCGCCAGACACCGCTGGTGCTATTTCTGGACGACCTGCACCTGCTGCGCAGCAACCCCGCACGCCAGCTGATCAACCGCCTGCTGACAATCGCGACGCCCCGGCTGCAGATTGTCGCCGCCTGTCAGGGCGAACCACAGCTGGCCATCACCCAGCTGCACCGTGATCAGCAACTGCTCGCACTCGACACCAGCGACCTGACCCTGGACAGCCAGCAGATCGCCGCGCTAGCCAGCGCCAGGCACATCGCGCTGGACAACGACAGCCTCTACCAGCTGCGCACCAGCACCGAAGGCTGGATCAGCGGCGTGCTGCTGGCACTGGCCGCCCGCACCAACCACGCCAATGCCGATGATTACTGCGCGCGCTATCTGCACGAGTCGGTGCTGGACAGCCTGACCCCGCGCCTGCGCTACTTTGTTGAACAGACCTCGGTGGTCAGCGCCTTCAGCCCGGCACTGGCAGCGCACTTGAGCGGCGATGCGCAGAGTGAGCACACCCTGGCCCAGCTGCGCCGAGACGGCCTGTTTATTGAACACAACCCAGACCCGCTACTACCGCTGCGCTACCACCCTGCGCTGCGCAACGCCTGCCAGCAGCAACTGCTGCAGCGCGCCCCGGCCCGCCTGCGGCAACTGCACCTGCGCGCGGCGGACTGGCTACTGCAGCACGGCTGCTACGGCGAAGCGGTCTATCAATTAGGCCGTGGCGGCGATTACAACCGGCTGCTCGCCGAGGTCGAACAGCACAGCTTTGACCTGCTGCGCGAAGGCAAGGTGGACTCCATCGTCGACTTTCTGATGGACCTGCCCAACCGCGACACCGACCACCTGACCCTGGCCATCACCGAGGCCAGTACCGTGATCGCTACCAATGACATCGAGCGCGCCCGCCTGTGTCTGGCCCGCCTGCAACGCCTGGTGCGTGAGCTGCCGCCGCCGATTCCCCGGCCCGAGCGCGTGTTTCAGAGCATGGCCTTTGTGCGCAGCCGGCTGGCGGTGCTGGCCGGCAACTACCGCCACGGCCTGCGTCTGACCGGCGACAGCCTGCGCCGCTGGCCGCAGCAAACCGCCGCCAGCGCGGTACTGCTGTACAACCGCGCCAGTTGCCTGCATGCCCTGGGCGAACTGCAGGCTGCCCGCCAGGTAGCGCAGGACGCACTGACCCAGCTCAGCCAGTTTGCCTTCCGCGGCTACACCCACAACCTGCAACTGCTGCTGGCCCAGATCGACCTCAGCCAGGGCGACAGCCCCAGCGCCGCTCGCCGCCTGGGCGCCCTCACCGAGCGAGCCGACAACCGCTCAAACACCTTTTACGAGCTGTTTCTCAACATTGGGCAGGCGCAGGTTCTGCAGCAGCAGGGCGCCTTCGAGGCGGCGCGCCAGCAACTGGCCCAGGCCGAGGCAACCGCGCTGGAGGTCAGCCACAGCGCCGCCTTGCCCTGGGTGCTGCATTACCAGGCTTGCCTGCATGACGCCTGGGATCAGAGCGCCACCGCCGCACGGCTGTGGGATGAAGCCCTGCGCCTGACCCGGCAATTTCGCCTCTGCGGACTCTACCGCCAGGCAGCCGCCTGGCGCGTCCGCCTCGCCGTGCGGCAGCAAGACGAAGCCGTTATTCAGCAGTGGCTGAGCGAGTGGCGCTGGTGCCAGCAGCAGGGAGAGAGCAACGCCCACCGCGAGGAGCTGCTGGCCTACGCCTGGGTGCTACAGCAACAGGGCCGACACGCCGAGGCAGATCAACGCGCCCAAGACCTGCTCAGCCAGGCCCAGCAACAGGGCAACCACTGGCTGGCCCTGCAGTCACACCTGCTCAGCGCCCGCCTGGCACGCGACCTTGGCCACCAAGATAGCTTGCTCAACCACCTGGAAGCCGCGTTACAGCTCAGCCTGCAACACGGTTTTGCGCAACTGCTACAGCACGAGGGCCGCAGCCTGAGCGAAGCGCTCAGACCGCTGTTGTCAGCTCGTTTCCGTCAACAGCAGGGGCTCGCGCCGCTACCCGCCGACAACCCGTTGCTGCACCCGCTGCAGCAGCTACTGGCCGACCGTCAGACCCAGCACCTGCTGATTGAGCCACTGACCCGGCGCGAGCAGCAGGTGCTGCAACGTATTGCCCGGGGCCAGACCAACCAGCAGCTGGCCGAGGCATTCTCCGTCAGCACCAGCACCATCAAGACCCACATCAACAACCTGTTCCGCAAGCTGGGCGCCAGCGAGCGGCAACAGGCCATCCAGATCGCCCGCAACCTAAAACTTCTATCCTAGCGGCCTTTTTCTCCACCCAACTCCACCCAAAAAATCCACCCTTGGTTGGACGCGTCAGGTCAGCCACTTTGCTAAAAAGCACAGCGTGTTTCACCCTGCCGACGAGGTCACCATGACTGACAAGCTGCTCAACGAACGCGAGCTGAACTTCCAGCTCTACGAAATGCTCGACACCGAAGCGCTGCTGGCGCGCCCGCGCTACGCCGAGCACGACCGTGCCGTCTTCGATGCCACGCTGGAAACCGCCCGCGGCATCGCCGCCGAGTTTCTCGCCCCGCACAATCAGAAAGGCGACGCCAACGAGCCGACCTTCGACGGCGAAAAGGTCACCCTGATTCCGGAAACCAAAGCCGCCTGGAACGCCCTGGCCGAAGCCGGCTTCCACGCTGCCCACCACGATGCCGAAGACGGCGGTCTGCAGCTGCCCGAGGTTATCCTGCGCACCTGCGTGGCCTACTTCAGCGCCGCCAACATCTCCACCTCCGGCTATTCCTTCCTGACCATCGGCTCCGCCAACCTGGTCAAGAGCTTTGCCAGCGATGAGCTGCGCGAGCGCTTCCTGCCGCCGATGCTGGACGGCCGCTACAGTGGCACCATGGCGCTGACCGAACCGGGCCAGGGCTCTGCGCTGGGCGACATTCGCACCACCGCTCGCCCGGCAGAAGACGGCAGCTACCGCGTGTTCGGCCAGAAGATGTTCATCTCCGGCGGCGATCACGAACTGACCGACAACATCGTGCACATGGTGCTGGCGCGCATTGAAGGCGCACCGGCCGGCGTCAAGGGTATCTCCCTGTTCCTGGTACCCAAGGTACTGGTCAACGAAGACGGCAGCCTGGGTGCGCGCAACGACGTTGCCCTGGCCGGTCTGCTGCACAAGATGGGCTACCGCAACACCACCTCCACCGTGCTGAGCTTCGGGGAGAAAGGTGGCGCGGTTGGCTATCTGGTCGGCGAGGCCAACAAAGGCCTGTCGTACATGTTCCAGATGATGAACGAGGCGCGCATTGGTGTTGCCCTCGGCGCCTCGGTGCTGGCGTATCAGAGCTACATCCACGCGCTGGACTACGCCCGTGAGCGCCCGCAAGGCCGTCTGCCGGGCAGCAAAGACCCGCTGGCACCGCAGGTTCGCATCGTCGAGCACGCCGACGTCCGTCGCATGCTGCTGCAGCAAAAAGTCTACGCCGAAGGCAGCCTGAGCCTGTGCCTGTACGCCAGTAGCCTGTTCGAAGACTCGCACACCGCGCCGACCGACGCCGAGCGCGCAGATGCTGCCGAGTTGCTCGACCTGCTGATCCCGATGGTCAAATCCTATCCGTCCAAGTACGGCGTGATCGCGTCCGATCTGGGTATCCAGATCCTCGGCGGTTCCGGCTATATCCGCGAGTACCCGCTGGAGCAGTACTACCGCGACAACCGCCTGAACCCGATCCACGAAGGCACCGAAGGCATCCACGGCCTCGACCTGCTGGGCCGCAAGCTGGGCCAGCGTGGCGGCAAGGGCTATCGCCTGTTCCTCGACGCAGCCCGCGCCAGCATCAACGAGGCCGCTGGCAGCAAGCAGTGTGCCGGTCTGGCTGCCGCACTGAACGACGCCCTTGGCATTCTCGAGCAACTCAGCCCGGAACTGCAGGCACAGGTCGCCGCAGATGTAGATCTGGGCCTGGCCAACGCTACCGCGTACCTGGATCTGTTTGGCCGCGTTGTCGTCGGCTGGATCTGGCTGCGTCAGGCACTGGTAGCCGAACGCGCGCTGGAGGCCGGCGCAGCCGACAGCGAAGCCGACTTCTACCAGGGCAAGCTGCACGCCGCGCGCTACTTCATGGACTGGGAACTGGCCGGCCTGGCCAGCCAGGCGCAGCTGCTGCGCGCCGGCAACCGCCTGACCTACGACATGCAGGACGCCTGGTTCTGACTTCAGGAGGGGCCGGCAGAGGGTTGCCGGCTTGATAGAAGGGAAAACGCGAATAGCACCACGCATGCTATTCGCGTTTTTTTACGCCCAGACTCAGTAGGGCGGGAAGGCTTCCAGCACACGACTGGTCATCCGACGAGCCTGCTCGTCGCGCTTGGCCGGAGTCTGCGGCGAGGAGCTCAGGCGCTCGCTTTCGCTGCCGCGCCATACCAGTCGACCATTGGCCGGGTCGAGCAAGTCGATCTGCAAGGTGACTTCCTTGTAGTCAGACGGGTAGGTCTGGATCGAAGGGCCACCCCAGAAACCACCACCCCAGCCCCAGTAACCGCCAAAGCTGGTGCTTACGTTTTCCTCGCGGTTCTCCACCACGACATAGGCCTTGACCGACAGATCAGCGGTTTGACCCTCCAGCACCGGGCGCAGGCCTCGCGCGTCCAACCCATCAGCCACGGCCTGTTTAACTCGCTCGGCGGTCAGGTCGCTGCTTAAACGCGGATCATCAGCAGGTGTAAAGGTGACCTTGGGCTCAGCCCATTGCCAGGTCTGGCTGGTGGAGAAGTCATAGCTGGTGTCGTAGTCCGGCTTGATGGTGGTCTGACACGCCGCCAGGGCAAAAACACAAGGCAACAGAAGCAAATAATGAAAACGCATGTGATGTACTCCGATGATGATAATGCCGGCACGCCCGACGGCTTCCAGTGTAGCGCGACAACAGCCTGACTGCTTCCCGGCCGACACCCCAATAAGGCCTTTGGTCGCGCTTAAACTCTAAGACACCGAAAAAGCGTGCAAATTGCACGGCCAAAAATTGCGGGTCGTGCAATGCGCACAGGTCAGGCCGCCATCAAAAACACATAAGCACTTGTTTTATAAGTATTTATAAAAAAATAAAAAGCTGGCACGGGCTCTGCAATGTTCCTGTCAACGGTCACCGATAGGCCGGATACGGACAACGCGAGACAGGAGAAACACCCATGAACAAGTTGAAAACCATTGCCATTGCAACCGCCACCGCCAGCGTACTGAGCATGAGCCCGCTGGCCGCGCACGCCGATGACGGTGACCTGACCGAAGCCCGCCAGGAAGGCTCTATCTGGACCGCCATCACCCTGAACCGCCACCTCAACCCCTTCACCATTGATGTCGACGTCGAAAACGGTGTCGCCACCCTGACCGGTGACGTGGAAAGTGACGTAGACCGCGACCTGGCAGAACAGGTAGCCAAGGACATTGAAGGCATTCAGCGCGTCGACAACCAGCTGCAGGTCAACCCAGACGCCGAGCGCAAGGAGCGCACTGAAGGCAACCCGTCGCTGTCGAC
>CERX01032200.1_pt1 | contig 16779 bp, 14 predicted proteins | sample 350251 | NCBI WGS metagenome assembly CERX01 (sample SAMEA2621044, study PRJEB7988) | marine metagenome | biome: marine biome (ENVO:00000447); feature: deep chlorophyll maximum layer (ENVO:xxxxxxxx); material: "saline water (ENVO:00002010), including plankton (ENVO:xxxxxxxx)" | depth 50 m
ACGTCTACACCACCGAGTTCGTCAAACAGAACCCGGTCATGCCCTAAACAGACGGTGCGCGCTGGAGTCCTTCCGGCGTGCGCCGGTGCAACAGGATGGAAAGAAATGACTTCAAGTGATGCGCTGAGCGCCCTTCAGGCAAGGCTCCCAGAGCTGGACTGGATCACCTCCAAGGTGCACATCAAACGGCTGTCCCGTGATTTCTACTGGTTCAGCCCGATGCTGGTGCCGCAATTGACTGACAAGCTGGCTGATCTGGTGGTCAAACCACGCAACGAGGCGGAGTTGATTGCGCTGGTCAGTGCCTGCGTCGAACTGGGCGTGGTGATGACCGTGCGCGGTGGTGGCACCGGCAACTACGGGCAGGCCGTGCCGCTCGAAGGCGGTGTGGTCATCGATATGACGGCTTGCACCGAGCTGCAGTGGCTCTGCGATGGGCTGGTGCGAGTGCAGGCGGGGATGAAAATCGGTGAGCTGGAAACCCTGGTGCGTGAGCGCCGCTGGGAGCTGCGCTGCATGCCATCGACCTACCGTGCGGCCAGTATTGGCGGGCTGTTCGCTGGTGGCTTTGGCGGCATTGGCTCGATCAACTACGGACCTGTTTCCACCTCCGGTACGGTGCAGGCGATTCGCGTGCTGACCATTGAGGCCACACCACGGGTGCTGGAGCTACGCGGCGAGGAGCTGCTGACCTATCACCACACTTATGGCACCAACGGCATTCTGCTCGATCTGGAGCTGGCGCTGGCACCGGCGCGGGAGTGGGATGAGTATCTTCTGGATTTCGCCAGTATCGAGGCGGCCTATGGCTTCTGTCGCACCTTGCTGGATGCGGCCGGTATCGAGAAGCGTGAGCTGTCGCTGTATGACAGCAAGGCGGCATCCTACTTCCGTGATATCCCGTTCGAGCAGCCCGCCGGACACTTTCTGGTTATGGCCCTAGTGGCGCCGCACAACCGTCAGCCGCTGGCAGAGCTACTGGCCGAACATGGTGGCAGCCAGTTGTGGATGCAGACCTTTGCCCAGATGCAGGCCAGCGGCCTGACGCTGATGGAGCACTGCTGGAACCACTCGACCCTGCAGGCGCTCAAGCACGACAAGAGCTTTACCAACCTGCAGACCAACTATGCGACAGACCGGGTGCTGGAGCAGTTGGCGGAGCTTAACGCGCTGGTAGGCGATGAGGTGCTGACGCACCTGGAGTTTATTCGCCTGGGCAACCAGCAGCCGCTGATCACCGGCCTGCCGCTGGTGCGTTACAGCACGGACGAGCGCCTGAACGAGATCATGGCGCTGCACCAGTCGCTCGGCATCAAGATCAACAACAGTCACACCTTCATGCTCGAAGATGGCAAGCACGGCGGCACCCTGCGCCCGGCGATTCTGGCCAGTAAGGCAGCCAATGACCCGCACTCGCTGCTCAATCCGGGCAAGATGCGTTCGCTGCCCGGCTGAGCAGGCTTAGCTCCAAAGCTCGCGCAGGGCGGTGGTCGGGCTGTAGTGATGCAGGGTCTGCGCCTGCAGTAGCTCGGCGGTGGCCAGCGCGTCGGTCAGAGCGTGGTGCGCGGAGTAGGGCGGCAGGCCGTAGCGCAGGCGGCTGTCGGCCAGGCGGATGGATTCGATCTTGCGGCCGAACAGCCGGGCCAGCCAGCCGGGCTGGGCGCTGCCCCGGTGCAGGCGCGCTTCGAGCTGCATGGTGTCGATCACCGGAAAGGTCAGCGGCTCGCCCAGATGCTGTTGCACCGCGCGGTCAAGAAAGGCCCGCTCGATAGCGCGGTAGTGCACCACCATGATCTTGCCGGCCATGGCCTTGAGGACCTTGTCCAGCACGGCGGCCATGGGCGGAGCCTGGCGGATATCCGAGTGGGTGATGCGATGGAAGGTAATCGACTCCTCACTCAGCGGTGTCGTGGGCTTGACCACCTCGTAAAAAGCGTCGCGACAACGAATGCGCTGTAGGTCAAAGGGCACCAGGCCAATGCTGACAATCGCGTCGCGCCGCGCATCCAGCCCGGTGGTTTCGATGTCCAGAGCGACCAGAGGCACGGACTCCAGTGGTGTGTCGCCGGTGGCGCAGCCAGCCTGATAGAAGGTTTGCAGTGCCGGGTGACGGCTGCGCTCGGCCCGGCGCGCCAGTTCGTTGGTCCAGTCGATGGCGGGCCCGCCCGGGGCGGCTGGGTTGAAGCGAATCATAGGGTGCGGGTGACCGGCAGGTGCGGGTAGCGGAAGCGCAGAAATTTCTGTGCATTGCTGAGCACCTGAAACGCTTCCTTGAGGTTATGCCGTTCGGCGGCCGGGATGTTTTCCGGCTCCACGTCATTGTCCGGGTCCATGCCGTCTTCGATATCGACTGCCTGATGACGTATGCGTACCAGCGAGAGAAACTCCAGCGCGTAGCGCAGCCGCTCCAGCGCCTCCGGCGGTATCAGCTTGGTCGCGGCAATGGCGTCCAGTCGCTCGAAGGAGTTTTGTGCACGTGAGCCGCAGGCCAGAGCGTGTACGCGAATCAGGTCGGTCAGCGGAGCGGTGCCACGGCGCTTGAGGTTGATCACGTTCTTGTGACGCCCGTCCTTCTCCATCACAAAGGTGCGGAAAAAGCCCAGCGGCGGCGTGCGATTGAGGGCGTTGCGGGCCAGCGCAGCGAGAAACGGCTCGTTGCTGCTGGCGCGGTGGGCCAGCAGCTCCTGCAGCTCCTCGACCAGCGCGCTTTCACCGTAGACCGCATCCAGATCAAAGAAGATGCAGCTGTTGAGCAGCGCCTCGGGTTTTGGGCGGTCGATCCAGTCGTTGAAGTAGCCGCGCCAAACCGATAGCGGCTGCCGCCACTTGGGATTGGTCGCCATGATGCCGCCCTTGCAGTAGCTGTAACCGCAGGCGGCCAGACCGTCGCTGACGATGGTCGCCAGCTGCAAGAAGTAGTCGTCGTGCTCGGCCGGATTGAAGCTGTCGTCCAGCACCAGTGCGTTGTCCTGGTCTGTGACCACCAGCTGTTCGTCGCGGGCCATGGAGCCGAGTGCCATGAAAGCGTAGGGCACCGGTGGCGGGCCCAACTGGTCTTCGGCCAGCTCCAGCAAGCGTTGGGTAAAGCTGCGGCCGATACCGGACATGGCGCTGCCGATCATGTGCGCGCTGGCTTCGTCGCGGGCCATGCGCACAAAGGTCGCGCGCACGTCCGGCAGCAGGCTTTTCAGCTCTTCAACCGATTGCTTGTTATAGATGGCGCTGACCAGGTACAGGCTGCTCTGGGACTCGTACTTGATGATGTCGCTGAGATTGATCAGCCCGATGGGCCGCCGCCGGGTCACCACCGGCAGGTGATGGATGTTGTTGCGCAGCATGCTGAGCATGGCTTCGAACACGGTGTCGTCACCCTGCACGGTAATCGGGTTGGGCGACATGATGGCCGATACCGGCGTGTCGCCGCTCAATCCTTCGGCCAGCACCCGGGTGCGGAAGTCGCGGTCAGTAATGATGCCGACCATCACGCCGTGGTGCGGCTCGGCGACCGGCACCCGATCCGGGTTGGGCCATTGGCTGTGCGGGTCGATTACCACCAGCGACGACACACTCTGCTCGGTCATGGTGCGTGCGGCTTCCTGCACCGAGGTGGTCAGTGGCACGGTGACGGGCAGGCGTGAGATCAGTTTGCGCACCTTGATCTTCATCAGCTCGCTGGCACGGCCGTTTTCAACTGCCGCCTTCAGGCGTGACTGGCCTTCGGCCTCGACAAAGTCGGCGAAGTGCTCGTGCTGCTCGCAGAGCTGATCAAACAGGGTGCCCGGAATGTAGTAGATCAGTGTGTCTTCAATGGCCTTGGCCGGAAAGCGTACGCGGTTGCGCCCCAGCAGGCCGAAGTGGCCGAAGATATCGCCTTCGCTCAGGCGGTTGTAGAGGTCGCCGTTGCGTCGAAAGATGTCCACCGCGCCGCTACGCACATAGTGCAGTTCATGGATTTCCTGATTGAAGGTAAGAATCTGCGTGCCGGCTTTGCAGTAGCCGACCTCCACTTGACGGGCGATTTCGTCGAGCACCTCTTCGGGCAGCTCATCGAAGGGCGGGAAGCGACTCAGGTGGTCGCGAATCTCGATCAGCTCGATCTGCATGGTGACTCCGCTACGACGTTTCTGCCTGTCAGTTTAACCAGTGTGTGAATCCGGACCCAACTGCTGGCGCAGAAATTCACGAAATAGCCGCACGCGCGCTGGAGCCTGAGCACCGCCCAGACTGATGGCGTAGAGCGTGCCGCGGGCGATCTGCCACTGTGGCAGCACCGCGACCAATTCGCCGCGCGCCAGCGATTCACGAGCGATCAGGTCTGGCAGCGGGCCAATGCCGGCGCCGTGGCGTAGCAGCTGCAGCGCGCTGGCAAAGTCGTTGGTGCGCATGACTGGCTTGATGGTCAGGGTGGTTTGCCGGCCGCGCTCATCTTCCAGCTCAAGGGTCGTGGCACCGGCCTGCTCGCGGCAAGCCAGCACCGGATAGTTGCTCAGCTCGTGCGGCTGCTCTGGTATCGCCAACTGCGGGGCGGCGTATAGCTGGATGCGAAAGTGCGCGAGCGCCGATGCGCGATAACTCATGTCCGGCAGGTTGCCTGGGGTGGCGCGCAGCGCCAGATCAATACGATGTGCGCTGAGGTCCAGCGGGGTGTCGGTCAGCAACAGCTCGATATCGATCTGAGGGTACAGCGCGCGAAACCGGGTCAGCAGCGGTGGCAGTACGCCGACCCCAAGGTCCAGCGGCGCAGTCAGGCGCAGGTGCCCGGCCGGTACGTCCTGGGCCGCCCGTGCGCTGGCGCTGGCATCGGCAAGCAGGGCGAGGGCGTCACGAGCCTTGAGGTAGAACGCGGTGCCCTCTTCCGTAACGCTGACCGAGCGGGGTGTGCGAGCCAGCAACGCCACGCCCAGACGTTGCTCCAGCCGAGACAATCGGCGGCTGATGCTGCCCTTGGTCTCGCCGCGTTCACGGGCGGCGGCAGACAGGGTGCCAAACTCGATGACCGCGCAGAAGGCGTGCAGGTCTTCCAGTGAGCCACCAAGGGTTTCCGTTTCGTTAACCATGGGTTTCTTTTTTGCAGTCTTTGCGAGATATGGAAACCAGAATAGTCTGCTCTCCATCAACTCACTGCAACTTTTTGGAGACACATCATGAGCAACCAAAACACCGTAACTCCTGGTCCGGCAATCTTCGAGCGCCTGGCTCCGCTGGGTTATCCCCTGATTCGTATCACCGCAGGGCTGATGCTGATGCCGCACGGCGCGCAAAAGCTGTTTGGCTGGTTTGGTGGTTACGGCCTGGAAGCGACTGGCCAGTTCTTCGAAGGCTCGCTGGGCATGTCCCCCGGTATTCTGTTTGCCCTGCTGGCGGGGCTGGTCGAGTTCTTCGGTGGCCTGGCGCTGGTGCTGGGGCTGCTGACCCGTCCGGCGGCGCTGGCGGTCACCTTTATGCTCGGTGTGGCGCTGACCGTGCACACGGCCAACGGCTTCTTCTGGACTGATGGTGGCGTCGAATACCCGCTGCTGTGGGCGCTGACTGCCTTTGGCATCTTCCTGCGCGGCGGCGACCGCTTCTCGCTGGATGCACGCCTCGGCCTGCGTATCTGATGACTCATTTGCTGGAGGATTGATCATGTCTGCCAATCGACTACCGACGGTCTTTCTTCCCCATGGCGCCGGTCCCTGCTTCTTCATGGAGTGGGAGCCGGCCGACACTTGGCAGGGCATGGAGGCTTGGCTGCGCAATCTGCTGCCGAGCCTGAGCGTCGCTCCCCGTGCTTTGCTGGTGATCTCCGCCCACTGGGAAGAACCGCTCTTTACCCTCAATACCCAGGCCGCTCCCGGCCTGCTGTTCGACTACTACGGCTTTCCGCCGCATACCTATCAACTGACCTGGCCGGCGCCGGGAGCGCCGGAGCTGGCAACCGAGGTTGCCGAGCTGTTGGGCCAGGCGGGGTTTGAGACGGCACAGAACAATCAGCGCGGGCTTGATCATGGCGTCTTCATCCCGCTCAAGCTGGTACGCCCCGAAGCGGATATCCCGGTGCTGCAGTTGTCACTGCGCGCCGATATGGACCCGCAGGCACACCTTGATCTGGGCCGTGCGCTGGCGCCGCTGCGCGAGCAGGGCGTTTTGATCGTCGGCAGCGGCATGAGTTTTCACAACATCCCGCTGATGCGCGCCAGCCTGGCCACCCCGGCACCGGCCGTGCTCGCCTTCGACAAGTGGCTGCAGACGGCTGTCATGCTGCCGCAGGCAGAGCGCGACGCCGCGTTGGCTAAATGGCAGCAGGCGCCGGGTGCGCAACTGGCTCATCCGGACGCCGAGCACCTGTTACCCTTGCACGTGGTAGCAGGGGCAGCCGGCGAGAGTGCGGGTACCTGTGCCTTCCATCAGGTGGCCATGGGGGTGCCGCTGTCGGGCTTTGTCTTTGCCGACTGAGCAACCCGGGAGGTGAGAGCGATGCAATTTGATCAGACGCTGCTGACGTGCTTGCGTGAGGCGCGACATGTGGTGGTGTTCACCGGCGCCGGGGTGTCGGCGGAGAGTGGCATTGCCACCTTTCGTGATGCGTTGAGTGGACTCTGGTCGCGCTTTGATCCCATGCAACTGGCAACCCCAGAGGCCTTTGAGGATGACCCTGAGCTGGTCTGGGGCTGGTACGAATCGCGGCGTATGCAGGTGCTTGGCACCTCACCCAACCCTGGCCATCGCGCTATTGCAGAACTGGCTAAACGGGTAACACAGCTCACGTTGGTTACCCAAAACGTCGACGACCTGCATGAGCGCGCCGGCAGTGCCAATGTGCTGCACTTGCACGGCAGTTTGCATCAGCCGCGTTGCAGTCGCTGCGCTGAGTCATTCCAGATGCCATTGGCGCCGCCGGCGGAGCCGGCTGAAGGGCGACGGCTTGCGCCGCCGCGCTGCGCGCACTGCGGCGGCGAAGTGCGGCCGGGAGTGGTGTGGTTTGGCGAAAGTTTGCCGGTGGATGCGCTGGAGGCGGCCTTTGCTGCGGCCGCAGGCTGCGACCTGCTGCTGTCGGTGGGTACCTCCGGCGTGGTGTACCCGGCAGCGCAGCTGCCACACATCGCATTGCAGGCCGGCGCCGCGGTGGTGCACGTGAATCCTGAGCCGCAGGCGCTGGGTGGTGGCCGTGAGTGGCTGCTGGCAGGGCCGGCAGGGGAGGTGCTGCCAGCCTTGCTGGCAGCCGCCTGGCGCTGAGGGTTGTCTACAGCTGACTTTCTGCCTGGTAGTAGCCAACGGCGACCAGATAATGGCCGACCTTGCGGATTAGGGTTTCTTTCTCTTCCTCGCGCTGGGTCAGCGGGTTGGGCCAGGTGTAGGTGATGCGCTCCTGGCCGGCATTGACCGCCTGCAGAATCTTCTCACCCACGCGTTGGCCATCGCGGCTTTTCAGGTCTGGGAAGTGAATGTTGAGCAGCCGCCGGTTGTAGCCGTGGGCGACCATGCTCTGGCTATCCATATCGACCACAAAGACGTAGAGGTCGTCACGGTTGAATTCCGGGTCCAGCCGGTTGATGCGCGCGATGGTGGCTTCGGCATCCTCTTCGATTGCTTTGGCAGCGTCATCCAGCAGCGCCTCGGCGGCAGCAGGGCTGGAGCGTGGCAGGTAGTAGCCGACCACGAAGGTCTTGCCGTCTACTTTCTGATAGAACACCCGCTTGCGCTCGACCTTGCCGTCGTTCCAGTTCATCCAGCGGTATTCGGCGCTGCTGACCTGGTCGGATTCGGGTTGCTGCAGCGCCGCGTTAAAGGCCTCGCGCAGTTCCGGCTCCAGTAGCGGGCTGATATCGCGGCCAATCAGCGCCGCCGAGGGGCCGCCACTGGCCAGCATGTAGCCGTTCTCGTCTACCACGTAGACGTACTGGTCGCCGTCGATAAACTCGCCCTGTCGGCTGAAGCGCGCGTAGGCGGCGCTGCCCTGCTCGCGATAGGCGGCGACCGCTTTGTCTAGCAGGGCGGCCGCGTTGGCGGCCTGTTGTTCGTAGCCAGGTTCGGCCGGGGGGACGGGCGAGTCTGCATGTCCGGTGATGGAAAACAGCGCTGCCAGCGACAGGGCAGCGGCCAGGACCGGTCTTTTCATTTTCATAGATATTCCTCTGCGGGGATTTTTTTGGCGCCGGGTGTCAGCGTTACCTTCAGCTTAGGAGGATACGGCGGGCTGTCGAGGACAGGTTGTCGCAGCCGGGTACTTACGGTGCTCTGGAACGGAACACTTCTTGCTTTAATTGCTAGCAATATTTTTACTTATCGCTAGATAAAAGGAGTGTTCTGCATGTTGGCTGAATCCCGCCGTGGCGTGATCTGTACTCCCCACCATGACGCCAGCGCCGCAGGACTGCGCATGCTGGATGCCGGTGGCAGCGCCATCGACGCGATGCTCGCGGCGAGTGCGGCGCTGGCGGCGGTGTATCCGCACATGACCGGCTTGGGCGGCGATGCACTCTGGATGCTGCACGATGGTCAGGTGCGCACCATTGTGGGGATCGGGCAGGCCGGGCAGCAGTTGCCGGAGGGCGGGCGGATCACCCTGCGCGGCGCGGCCTCGGTGGCAACCACCGCCGGCGCCATGGCCAGTTGGGAGCTGGCCGGCAAGATCAGCCGCGAGCAGTGGGGGTCGCGCCTGGGCTGGCGAGACCTGTTGGAAGACGCCGCTGTGCTGGCGCGTGACGGGGTTGAGGTGTCGTCCTCGCAGCTGTTCTGGCAGCAGCAGCGCCATGACCTGATCGAATCGCTGCCGGACCTCAAGGCGCTGTGTCAGCAGCAGGGGCGCTGGTTGCAGGCCGGAGACCGGCTGCGTCAGCCTGCGTTGGCTGACACGCTGGCGCAGTTGGCGCGTCATGGCGTGCAGGACTTCTACCAAGGTGAGCTGAGCGCGGCCTTTGCCGAGTCCTTTGCCCGGCTGGGCTGTGGTCTGACTCGTGACGACCTGCTGGCAACCCGCGCTGAGCTGGTCGAGCCGATCTCTATCCGTTATCGGGACGGCAGGTTGTTCAACGTCGCGCCGCCCTGTCAGGGGCTCTATACCCTGCAGGCGATGGCGGCACTGCAGCACAAGGCGCTGCGCGCCTGCGGTAATGGCAGCGCGCGTTACTACCACTATCTGGTCGAGGCGATTAAGCAGGGGTTGCTGCGCCGTAACGCTGAGCTTTGTGATCCGGCCTTTGCCGATTGGGATTTCCGCGCCAGCCTGTCGGAAGGCTGTGGACGTGATTATGCGGCGATCATCGACGACCATAAGGCCGCGCCCTGGAGCGAGCCGGGTCGCCCGGCCGATACCGTCTGGATGGCGGCAACCGACGCTGAAGGGCGCACCGCGTGCCTGATCCAGAGCCTGTTCCATGACTTCGGCTCTGGCTGTGTCATGGGCGATACCGGGGTGCTCTGGCAGAACCGCGCCGCCGGGTTCAGCGCTGAACAGGCGCACCCCAACGGTTGGGCGCCGGGCAAACGCCCCGCACACACGCTTAACCCGTCCTGCTATCTGGCCGATGATGGTCGGCAGCTGTTCTTTGGCACCCAGGGCGGCGATGGTCAGCCGCAGACGCAGATGGTGTTGGCGACCCAATTGATCGACTTTGCCCAGCCGATTGACGAAGCACTGCGCACGCCGCGCTTTTTGCTGGGCCGCAGCTTTTTCGACAGTACCGACAACCTCAAGCTGGAGTCCGATATCGATCCGCAGGTGGCGCAAAAACTGGCCGCAATGGGGCACGAGGTCGAGATGATTCCGGCCGCCAGCCCGTTTACCGGCCAGGCGGGTGCGATCGCAGTGCATCCGGACGGACGCCGGCAAGCCATGCACGATCCGCGCGGGCAGGGCGTTTCCTTGGGACAGGCGGGCTAGGGTCTGTTGTACTTGGTCTGCGGGCAGAGCGATAATGCGTCTGCTCCGCACCCATGCCGGAGCAGGCACACCAGACGGCGAAGTAGAGGGCACTTTGGTCGGTAAATCGCAAACCAGTAAGCAGGCAGAAGTGCAGCGCATCATCGACGCGCTGTCCAAGGCTATCGCCCAGCATCGCCTGCGCCCCGGTACCCGTCTTGTTGAAGCCCAGATCGTTGAGGCGTTGCAGGCCAACCGCAATCACGTGCAGGCGGCGCTACAGCGTCTGGCCCTGCAGCGTATTGTCACCATCGAGCCCAACCGCGGCGCGCTGGTCGCCCAGCCCAGCGCGGCTGAGGCGCGCGATGTGTTTGCTGCCCGCCGGGCGATTGAACGCGGTATTGTCGAGAGCATCAGCCCGCAAATCATGCGCCGTCACCGCCAGCGTGTGACCACCCACGTGCGCAACGAGCGCAAGGCGACCAATGCCACTGATCGCCGCGAGATTGTCCGCGAGCTGAGCGAATTTCACCTGATGCTGGGCGAACTTTGCGGCAACCGGGTGCTCAGCGAGATCCTCGCCAACCTGATGGTGCGAAGCTCCTTGATCGTTGCCTTGTATCAGCGCAACGATGTGCCGTCCTGCGCCTCCGATGAGCACGAAGAAATCCTCGACGCGCTCAGCGAAGGGGACCGTGAGCGCGCCGTGCGCGTGATGATCGAGCACCTGGACGAGCTGGAGAGTCAGCTCGACCTCAGCGACAGCACCGACTCGGACATCGACCTACGCCAGGCGCTGAGCGACCTCTGAAACCGCTTGTGGCAGTAGCTGAGCTGCATGCCGCTCGAATGTTTGCCGACCTGCCTTGAAACCCATCAACGGCGGGCTTAGCTGCGCCACCACCGCCGCCGCTGATGGCGCATCAAACACCACAAAGTCTGCCCGACAGCCAGGCTGCAGGCCGTACTCCGGCAGCCTCAGCAGCCGCGCTGAGGTGGTCGATACCCAGCCCAGACAATCCAGCAGCTCCTGCTCGGTCGCCAGCTGACTGACGTTGGCGAACAGGTTGGTCTGGCGAATCAGCGACGCATCACCGTAGGGCGTAAAGGGGTTGTCGATGTTGTTGGTCGACAGCGAACAGGTCACGCCAAGGGCGTGCAGCGCCGCCAGCGGTGCCAGCCCGCGCGGCTTGTTGTGAAAGTGCTCGCGTGCGGTCAGGAACAGGTCGGTCGAGGGTAAGCAGGTTACCGCCACCCCTGCTTCGGCCAGCTCATTAGCTATAGCGTCCAGCGCCGTGCGCGGCAGCGCTGACAGCTTGGTCGCGTGGCCAACGGCGACGCGACCTTGCCAGCCGTGCAGGCGCGTCTGCTCGATCACGCTGCCAAGGGTCATGCCCTCGGGGTTGAGGTCGAAGTCCAGATGAAAGTCCAGATCGCAGTCGTAGCGCACCGCCAGTTCAAACAGCCGGCGAATCTGCCCGTGCGGGTCGCTGTCGGTGTAGGGGCAGCCGCCCAGCAGGTCGGCGCCGGACTCCAGCGCCTGACACAGCAGGGCCTCGGTACCCGGGTTGTTCAGCATGCCCTCCTGCGGAAATACGCAGATCTCCAGACTGATCGCCCAGGCGTAGTCGGCTTGCAGGCGCTGTACCGCGCGCAGCCCGGTCAGGCCGATCTGCGGATCGATCTCGACGTGCGTGCGCATGTGCGTGGTGCCCTGCACGATGGCCTGTTCCAGTACCTTGGCGCCGCGCTGGTAAACGTCGTCTTCACTGAAACCGGTCTTGGCCTGCCGGGTTTGCTCTACCGCTTCGGCCAGGGTGCCGTGCTGCAGGCAGCAGCGGCTCATGATGCAGGCCTTGTCGAGATGGATGTGGGTTTCGATCAGTCCCGGCAAGACCAGCTGTCCGGCCAAATCGCGTTGGCTGATCGGCTGGCGGCCGCTGAACTGGCTGACAAAATAACCGTCTTCAATCAGCAGTTCGTGCAGGCCGTTCTGACCCGGCAGGCGCAGGTTGCGCAGGTGTAGACAACTCATGCGACCGCTCCTTCGCCCAGATAAGCTGCTTCCAGTTCGCGGTCACCACGCAGCGCCTCGGCGCTGCCCGATTTGACGATGCGGCCGGTCTCCAGCACGTAGGCGCGGTCGGCCACCTGCAGCGCCAGGTTGGCCATCTGGTCGACCAGCAGCAGGGTCACGCCTTCATCGCGCAATGCTGCTAGGGCGTCGTACAGCTCACCGATCATCGCCGGCGACAGGCCCAGCGAGGGCTCGTCGAGCAGCAGGATACGCGGCTTGGCCATCAGCCCGCGGCCCACGGCGACCATCTGCTGCTCGCCGCCGGAAAGCAGGCCGGTGGGGCTGTCGATGCGATCGCGCAGGCGCGGGAAGCGCTGCAGGATGGCTTCGATTTCCGCCTCGACATCCACCTTGTCGGTGCGGGCGTAAGCGCCGAGCATCAGGTTGTCGCGTACCGTCAGCTGCGGGAACATCTGCCGCCCCTCCGGCACCAGGGCCAGGCCGCGGGCGGCGATGCTGGCGGCGTCGCTGTGATGAATGCTCTCGTTATCCAGCAGGATGCTGCCGGAGGTGGCCGGGTGCAGGCCGGCCAGACACTGCAGAATGCTCGACTTGCCCGCGCCGTTGGCACCGAGAATAGCAATCAGCTCACCGGGGTTGACCACCAGATTGACTCGGTCCACTACGGGGGCTGCGCCGTAATCGAGCACCAGGTCCTTGATGAACAGGCGCGCGTCGCGTGAGCCATCCCACTGCTCGGCCCTTGGGGGCGCTTGATACTCGGTGCCGCCAAGATAGGCCGCGATCACATGCGGCAACTGACGTACTTCCTCCGGCTCGCCCCAGGCAATTGGTTTGCCGGCGTCCAGCACCAGCAGTTGATCGGAGACGCCCATGACCAGGGTCATGTCGTGTTCCACCAGCATTACCGCGATGTTGAAGCTGGCCAGTTGGCGGAATAGTGCAGCGAGCTGATCGGTGTCGCTGCGGCTGAGACCGGCTGCGGGTTCGTCGAGCAGCAGTACCGCCGGGCGAGAGGCCAGCGCGCGAGCAATCTCGACCAGACGGCGGTCGACGTGGGGCAGTTCATCGGCGGCGGTATTCACCGAGCCCTGATAGCCGACCAGCGCGAGCAGCTGCATGGCGAGGTCGCGTTGCTCGCGGCTGGCGCCTGACAGAATGCGGCCAAGGCGGCCGCGCTGCATGCCGGCGAGTACGTTATCGAGTACCGACAGTTCACCGAACAGCTGGGTGGTCTGGTAGGTGCGGGCGATGCCGGCGCGCGCTACCTTCCAGGCGGGCAGGCCGGCCAGTTCGCGTTCCAGGCGGATGCTGCCGCTGTCTGGTGTGTAGAAGCCGCTGATCATGTTCAGCGCGGTGGTTTTGCCCGCGCCGTTGGGGCCAATGATGCTGGTGATGCTGCCGGGTCGAGCGTGCAGGCTGACATTGGCAGCCGCCTGCACACCGCCGAAGTTAATGCCGATACCGTCAACCCGCAGCGCGGGGCTGTTGGCTGGCCGGGCAATGAACTCGCGAATCTGCGCCAGATCTGCTTGCTCGGGAGCCGGTAGCGTCTGCGGACGCAGCCACAGGCGTGCGGCGGTGCCCAGCAGCCCGCGTGGTGCAATCCACAGCACGCCAAGCAGCAGCCCGGAGAAGATCAGCAGGCGGTATTCGGCCATGTCGGACAGCATCTCCGGCAACAGCACGATCAGCAGGGCGCCGAGCACCGGGCCGAGGATCGAACCGGCGCCGCCGACGATCACCGCCAGCACAAACAGAATCGATTGCGAAAACGGGAATGACGCCGGGTTGATGAACATCATCAGCGGCGCGACCAGTGAGCCGGCCAGCCCCGTCAGCAGTGCCGACAGGCCGAAGGCCAGGGTTTTGGTCTGCACCGGGTTGAAGCCCAGTGAGCGGGCGGCAATGTCCGAGGCCTTGACCGCGCGCATCGCGGTGCCCCAGCCGCTGCTGCGCAGGCGTTGGTAGAACAGCAGCGATGCGCCCATCAGCAGGCTGGCCAGCAGGGCCATCAGCACCGCCGGGTCCATATCGCCCAACTGCGGCATGGGGATGCCCATCAGGCCGTTGGCACCGCCGGTCAGGCTGCGCCACTCCACCAGACCGTGGTGTACCACCAGCGCAAAGGCGATGGTGATCATCGCCAGATACGGGCCTTCGACCCGCAGCGCCGGGATCGCCAGCAGCGCGCCCAGGGCACCGCTGACCAGCGCGGCGGCGATCATTGCCAGGCCCAGCGGGCAACCGGCCATGGTCAGCAGGGCGCAGACATAGGCGCCGATCGCGTAGAAGGCGATATGGCCGAAGGAAATCTGGCCACTCAGACCGATCAGGATATTCAGCCCGGCGCCGACCACCACGGTCAGGGCGAAGAAGCTGAAGACCAGCAGGGAATAGCTGTCCAGCGTGAAGGACAGCAGCACGCCGCCCAGGGTCAGGGCAGCGATGGCCAGCAGGCTCGCCAGTGAGGTCGCTTTGCTCATACTTTCACCAGTGTCTTGCTGCCGAACAGGCCGTCCGGGCGCAGTGCCAGCGCCAGAATGACCAGTGCGAAGGTAAATATCTGGGTAAAGGCCGAGCCGAAGTAGATGGTAACCACCGCTTCAACCAGACCGAACAGCAGCCCGGCAGCGAATACGCCGCCAGCGCTGGCAATACCGCCGAGGATGGCGACCGCAAAGGCCTTTAGGCCGAACAGCGTGCCCATCTCGGCGCTGACGTTGAACAGCGGGGCGATCAGCATGCCGGCAATCGCGGCGAACACCGCAGAGACGGCAAAGGCGATGGCGACCACCCAGTTGACGCGAATGCCCATCAACATGGCTGCGCGCGGATTTTGCACGCAGGCTTCCAGCACCTTGCCCAGGCGCGTGTAGCGGCGCACCAGCATCAGCGCCAGCGCGATAGCAGCGCCGATCAGCGGAATCATCAATTGCAACGGCGAGACCTGAGTGCCAAGCAGACTGAAGACACTCTCGGTCAGCGAACTGGTGAACTGGCGCGGCTCCTTACCGAACGTAAACATCACCAGGTTGTCGACCAGAATACCCGCCGCCACGGTCGCCATCAGCCAGGCGTCGGAGCCGCGCGAGCTGAAGGGCCGTACCAGAAAGCGTTCTACCGCCAGCCCGTAGATGGCAGACAGCGTCAGCGTGGCCGGGATCGCCAGCCAGACTGGCCAGCCCCAGGTGATGCAGAAGCTGTAACCCAGTACAGCGCCCAGCATCATGGCGCTGCCCTGGGCAAAGTTGACCGTGCGCGACACCACGTAGGTAATGTGGAAGCCGAGCGCCAGCAGGGCGTACATGCTGCCGAGACCGATGCCGGTCAAAAGGGCGGCGGTAATCATTGTGCTACTCCTTTGCGGCGACCCGCCGATGCGGGCCGCCTTACTGCCAGATCAGGGTTTGACCGGGACGATGCTGCCGTCCACAAAGTGGGTGAACACGTAGTCCTGCGGGCCCAGTGCGTCATGCTGCTCGGGGGTGAAGGGCTTGCTGTAGTCCTTGATCAGGCCGGCGTAGCTGTCGATGGCGTAGAAGCCGTCACGCACCGCAGTGCCGTCGGTGCTACCTGCCTTTTCAATCGCCAGGGCGCTCAGGTGCATGGCGTCATAGGCGTTGGCGATACCGACTGCCGGGGTGATGTCGGCCAGGCTCTGAATTTCCGGGTAGCGGGCTTTCAGGGCGCTCAGCACCTCATCGCCCTTGGCGCTGTTGTTTTCGGTGAACACGTAGGTTTGGATAAAGTGCACGCGGTCAGCGTTGGGGCCAGCCAGTTCGCTGAAGCGTCCGCCCGCCGGGCCCCAGTGGGATACCACCGGTACGTCCCAGCCCATGCGGTCGAGGGATTTGACTACCTGCGCAGAGGGGCCAACGTTACCGACCATCAGCAGGGTGTCGGCACCGGCGTTCTTCAGGCGGGTCAGCTGCGGGATTACGTCCAGATCGCTGCCTTCGATACGCTCGATGCCAGCCCACTCCATGTCACGCTGTTCCAGTGCGTGGCGGAAGCCCTTTTCGTTGGATTCACCCCAAGGGTTATTGATCAGCAGCATGCCCGGCTTCTGCATGCCGTATTCGTCGATGCCGTACTGCACCAGGGCTTCGTCGACGATCTCATCCATGGCCGAGACGCGGAACACGTAGTTATCGCTGGCACCGTTCTGGGTGATGGCGGTGCCAGCGGCCCAGGCGCCCATGAAGGGCACTTTCATCTGGTTGGCCAGCGGCACGATAGCCAGCGACACCGGGGTATCCAGACCACCGAACAGCACGGCGACTTTTTCGCGCTGCACCAGCTCGCGGGCGGCCAGCATGCCTTTGGCCGGGTTGCTTTCATCGTCACGGCGGATCAGCTCGACCGGGCGGCCAAGGATGCCGCCGTCGGCGTTGATCTCTTCGATGGCGATGGTCAGGCCGCGGGTCAGCGCCTCACCCGATTTGGCCGACTGGCCGGACAGCGCCGCGACCAGGCCGATCTTGATTGGCTCGACCGCCAGCGACGGAGCGCTCATCAACAGGCCGAGGGCGGTAGCGGCAAGGGCCTGTGGCCAGCGCCGACGGAAGGGTTTCAGTGCCTTGAACATGGTCTCACTCCTAAGATGGCTAGCATTCGCATGATATTTGCTAGCAAAATGGAGACCATGTTTTTAAACCGCTTAAATGGCGGCTTTCAGCGGGGAGCGCTCATGAATATTGCACTTTATGAGTGCGCCCTGCACCGATAGCAGGCGCTTACCGACTGCTGCATACGTTCTTGTGGAGATAGATAGATGGGTTTTGAGAATAAGGCGGTTCAGATTGTTAGCGATTTTCTGGCGGCGTCCATGGCGCCGGATCCGGTGCTGGCGGCGACCTTTATGGCTGACGACGTGCGCATCACCTTTACCGGCGGT
>CERX01052854.1_pt1 | contig 16654 bp, 19 predicted proteins | sample 350251 | NCBI WGS metagenome assembly CERX01 (sample SAMEA2621044, study PRJEB7988) | marine metagenome | biome: marine biome (ENVO:00000447); feature: deep chlorophyll maximum layer (ENVO:xxxxxxxx); material: "saline water (ENVO:00002010), including plankton (ENVO:xxxxxxxx)" | depth 50 m
AGGCTGATTTAGCTAAATTCCCCTCCATTAGTTTAGCCTATAGAGCGCTAGATAGATTAGGGACTGCATGTGCAGCGCTGAATCTATCTAATGATTTCTCTGTAAACCTTTTTTTAAACGGGAGAATTAAGTTCACGGAAATCTCTAGGATTAATGAAGAAATTTTAGATAATCATCCATGGACTTCTAATCCAAATTTAAGTGATTTACTTAATCTAGAAAATTGGGTTAAAGAATATTTATCAAAATATTGATTTAGTGGAACAAAAATAATATTTCATTGTAGATTAAATATATGACAACACTTTGGGCAACAATTATTATTCTTGGTGTATTAATCACCATACATGAATACGGTCATTTTATTGCGGCAAGATCAGTAGGAATAAGAGTAGAAAAGTTCTCTATTGGAATGCCTCCAAGATTTCTAACAATTACATCTATTGATAATGCACTACTTTTAAAGTTTTTCTTTTTTAAAAAAAATGAAAGCGGAAAATTTATTTGGCAGCCAGTTTTCCAAAAATCAATTCAAAAACCAGGAAGAATAGGATCTAACACAGAATATGTTATCGCATTGCTACCATTGGGTGGTTATGTTAAGATGGCTGGTATAATAGATGAAAATCTTGATATGCAAATTAGTTTAAAAGATGATGAGTTCATGTCTAAGCCACTTTGGGCTAAGCTTTGGGTAATGAGTGCTGGGGTGATAATGAATACTATTTTGGCTTTTATTATTTTTTCATCAATAGGATACTATCAGGGTTTTCCTAAAGTTAGCAATGAGCCAATTATTTCTGAAATAATTGATGATATGCCAGCTGAAAAATCTGGAATTCTTGCGGGGGATAAAGTTGTTAAGGTCAATGAGATTACAATTAATAAATGGGAAGATTTATCAAGTGAAATTCATAAAAAGCCTAATCAAGATATCAGTTTAAAAGTGGAAAGAAAAGGATTGTTTGTTGATTATAATATAAAAACCTCATCCAGAACTATATCTACTGGCCAAGGAGTCGATACTGTTGGTGCAATTGGAATTGTTCCTCTTGTTTTCTATGAGGATATGACTTTATATCAGGCATTTAGTACAGGTTTGAATCGTACAATAGGAAGTTTTGGGATGATTATTGAAAGTTTAAGAATGTTAGGAACTGGTTCAGCATCAGTTTCAGATTTTGGTGGTCCCATTATGATAGCTCAATTAGCAGGAAAAACGGCTGAAGCTGGGATGATACCCTTTTTTACTTTTATGGCATTGCTTAGTGTTAATCTTGCATTTTTGAATATATTACCAATACCAGGTCTTGATGGGGGCCATATTTTTATATATATATTAGAGGGGTTAATAAATAGACCCTTACCATTAAAAGCTAGAATTACAATACAGCAGGTAGGCATGACATTTCTGCTAATTTTAATGGTTACAATTATTTTTCAAGATATTTCAAGGTTGTTTAATTAGTAATACTTTCTAATTCAAGAATTAGAGCTCCATACTTTAGGTTAAGCCAAATTTTAACGGGATATCTATTCGGGCCATTAGAAAATAGAATAGACATTGTAGATTTATTTTTAAAACTTCTTTGATCAGTTTTTATAGGAGTTACTTTAGTACATAAAAAATCTCCTGATGCCACGCGAGTTTTAACACTATCTTCTACAAGAATATTTAACCTAGTCTTTTTCGATCCTTGTATAGTGTTAATCATTTTATTTTCCATATTTTTGAGATTTTTAAATCTCAAAAAATAGAATAAAGAATAAGGTGAATGAATACTTTGTTTAAATGGTATAGTATCATTATTTGAAATAACATACTTTTTGTGGTGATCAATAATTAGCTCGTTTGTTTTTTTGAAGCTACCTTCTTTTATACTTGATTTTAATTTTATCGTCTTAAGCGAGTCTTCACTTAGCCAAATATCAATTTTATCATTTATAGGAAAAATAAAGTTTGTAAGACCTATTGATTTTGCTGTGAATCTTACGTGATACGTTTTGATATCATTAATCTTAGTTTTTCCAAGGACCTCTAGTTTTGCTTTGGCAGCAGGGATTCCACCAAAAGATGCATTAAAATTTAGTGACTCACCAACTATTAATTTTTCATTACCATATAAAAAAATAGTGAAAAAAAATAAAAATACATTTTTGATCATAAACGAATAACTTTCCACTTATTATTTATTAGTTGATATATTTTTGAAGCTGATCCTTTTATTAGACCATCATCGATTAATATATCGATTTCGTTTGAAAATTCATCTTCAATTTTATCTGGATTGGTATATGGATTAGAGCCTGAACGGTTTACACTAGTCGTTGTTATTGGATTATTATATATTATAGAAAGTTCTTTACAAAAAGGATGTTCAGGAATGCGGATTCCAAGAGATCTATCTTTACCCGTGATTAATTCTGATACTATATTTTTTTTTATTGGAATAATAACAGTTGTCCCTTTTTTCATTTTTTGTGCAGCATCTTTTTTCAATTTTTCATTGATTTTCATCCAGGTCAAACTTTTTTTCACGCTGGAGCAAATTACGCTCATTGGCCCTTTTCTTTTTTTTATATTATTAAGACAGTCTATTGCTTTATTATTTTTCGCATCACATCCGAAACCATATATTGTATCTGTTGGATAAGCTATAATTCCACCATTTTTTAAAACATTACAAGCTAATTTTAGCGAAAGTGGATTGGTGCTGTGTATTCTTTGAAATTTATATTTTTTCATAACTGTTTTTTAGTTTTCCATCTTCGATGAAACCAAAAATATTGTTCTGGATATTTTTTGATACACTCTTCTAGCTTTGTAGTATAGCTCTGGGTTATTCCTTCAATACTTTTACTAATTGTTGGGACTGGCATTAATTTAATTTCATATTGTTTAAAACCTGTTTTTACGCAGACTCCTAAAACTATAGGAGCATGAGTATTAAGATGAAATAAAGCCGCTCCTTTTGGCGTTGATGCTGAATATCCAAAAAAATTGACAAATACGCCTTTCTTTTTAGCATCTTGATCGCTAACAAGCCCTAGAATTCCATTTTTTTTTAAAACTTGGTATGCTTTATCTAAAGATTCTTTTTTGTATATTTGTTTAGTGCCAGGAATCTCTCTTTGTTCGTGGAAAAATTTATTTGCACCTCTGTTCTTTTGTCTAAGTGCTATACCAACAAATAAATCAGTGTTTTCACCTAGCCATTTACCAAGTATCTCCCATGCTCCAAAATGACCCGATATAAATATAACTCCTCTATTTTTTTTTAAGCTAGATTCTAGAATATTCTTACCTGAAACACTAATCTCAATCCCATTCCAGGATTTTGGTGTTGCTATAAATTCAACAAAATTATTTGTAAAGAACACATAGGTTTTTTTTAAAATATATAAGATTTTTTTTTCTGACCAATAGGGAAAAGCTTTACGTAAATTTTTTTGTGCTTGTTTGGATCTAAGGTGCTTTGATTTAAACAATAAACTTGCTAAAGACGTTGATAATCTATATCTAGATTTTGGGGACATGGATCCCAAAATTTTCTTTAACTGTTTAAGTATAATGTAAGTTATTGAGTGACTTAATTTCATTCTATGTGAAATTACAGATTTGTTATTACTATATTTGACCCGAATTTTCTTGATTATTTATCAAATTCAATAAAATGAAAAACTATTTATTATACCTTTTTTCTACTATTACACTCTTATACGCAGACACAGTTTATAGAGTTCCCATTAATGGCACTATAGACTTAGGTTTGCCGCCATTTATAAAAAGAACATTAGAGGAAGCTAAAACAAAAAATGCTTCTGCTGTTATTTTTGATATCAATACATTTGGAGGCCGTGTTGATGCGGCTACTCAAATTAAAGATGCAATATTAGCTTCTGATATTGAAACAATTGCCTTTATCAATCGTCGAGCAATTTCTGCTGGAGCATTAATATCGTTATCATGTGAAAAAATTTTTATGACTGGAGGTGCATTAATTGGAGCAGCAACTGCTGTTGATATGTCTGGTAAAAAAGGTAGTGAAAAAGTAATTAGTTTTATGCGGGAAGAAATGGCTTCTACTGCCGAAAAACGTGGGCGGAATAAAGAAATTGCAAGAGGGATGGTTGATGAGGATCTAAGTTTTACACATTTGGTGATTGATGGAGATTCAATGTTGGTAAATGATATCGAGGGTAGGAAAGAAGGAAAATTAATTTCACTTACTACAGATCAAGCCTTAAAATATCAAATAGCTGATGGGACGTATGAAACTGTTAGCTCAATTATCGATTCACTCGGTTATGGCAGTATTGAATTAATTGAAACTTCAGAAAACTGGTCAGAAAAAATAGTTAGATTTCTTACAGATCCTGTTGTTGCTTCATTATTAACTACTTTTGGATTTCTTGGTATATTGTTTGAACTTCAAAGTCCAGGTTGGGGGATTCCTGGTTTTGTAGGACTCACTTGTTTAATTCTATCTCTTAGTGCTTCCTACATCGCTGAATTAGCAACTATGTCAGATTTAATATTTACTATGGCTGGCTTAGCATTAATTTTTTTAGAGATGCTTGTTATACCTGGATTTGGAGTAATAGGAATAGGTGGTATAGGATTAGTTTTATATGGTATGTATCTTTTATTATTACCAGATGTGCCAGTTGGTGATGAAATAGTTGGACAAGCTATGGATGGGTTTCTTATTGGATTACTTGGGGCAATAGTCGGTTTATTTTTATTATTAAAAATAATGATTAAATCAAAATTTTGGGAACAATTGACTGCACCATCATCACAAGAAAAAAACAAAGGATATTCCAATTCTCAGGGATGGGAGACATTGAAAGGACATTCAGGTATCACTGATACTGACTTACATCCATCAGGATGGATCATAATTAATGACAAGAGAGTTTTTGTTGTTAGTGAAGGTGGCTATATTGAAAAGGGTAAAAAAATAGAGGTCCTTTCTGTGGAAGGTAATAGAGTTACAGTTAGAGAATTAATTAAATAAAAGGAAATAATTATGCCAATAGTTCAAATGTTGTTACTTGGGTTTATTGTATTTGCAACACTGGTTATTCTTTATTTTGTACCAGTTGGTATGTGGATTCAAGGTATTGTGTCATTGGGAATAGGAAGAATAAGGATTGTAGATTTAATTAGAATGCGTTTAAGAAAAATTTCTCCTAGACTTGTTACGGATGGTGTTATTAATCTACATAAAGCTGGTTTAGCAAGTATTTCAACTGATATGTTAGAAACTCATTACCTTGCAGGAGGTAATGTGCAGAATATAGTTTCAGCATTGATTGCAGCAGACAAAGCAAATATTCCACTACCATTTGAAACTGCAACCGCGATTGATTTAGCTGGTAGAGATGTGAACGAAGCTGTTCAAACATCAGTATACCCTAAAGTTATAAATGCACCGAAAGACGGGTACCTAGCAGCTGTTGCCAAAGATGGTATAGAGTTAAAAGCAAGAGCACGCGTAACGGTGAGAACGAATATTCCAGGTTTGGTTGGTGGTGCAACAGATGATACTATCATTGCAAGGGTAGGAGAAGGTATCGTTTCTGCGATTGGTTCTGCTTCAAGTTATTCAGAAGTACTTGAAAATCCAGACAGTATTTCTAGGGCAGTACTAGACAAGGGTCTAGATGCGGGGACAGCTTTTGAAATTCTATCAATTGATATTGCAGATTTAGATGTAGGAAAAAATATTGGAGCATCTCTGCAAGCTGATCAAGCCGAAGCTGATCTTCGTGTTGCACAGGCTAAAGCAGAAACTCGGAGAGCAATGGCAGTGGCTGAAGAGCAAGAGATGACAGCGAGGACACAGGAAATGAAAGCTAAAGTTGTTGAAGCAGAATCAGATGTACCTAAGGCTATGGCAACTGCATTTAGAGAAGGGAATATGGGTATTATGGATTATTATAAAATGGAGAATATAAAGTCTGATACAACTATGCGAGATTCTATTGCAGATACTAGTTCAGATGCTATTTCAGATGATTCAGAGGACGATAATTAAAAGGTTTTACAAAGTATTTTGCAAATAGACGTTCCAAATAATATCATAAATAAAATATCTAATAGATGTTTACGTTGTTATAAAGAACAGTACTGGTATGGTGAAAATTTTTTATTTGATTATATTGACTGTTATGATTTAAAAGATAAAAAAATACTAGAGATTGGCTGCGCAGAAGCAGGACTGCTTAAGTTTTATCAAAGTAAGGGTGCTAAATGTTCTGGTTTAGAATTATCCAATGAAAGGTATAGTAATGCCATATTGCTAGATCAAAATAATTCTATACATCTTTTTCAAGCTGACATTTGTAACCCAAATTCATACAAAGAAAAAATAATTGATAATTATGATATAATAATTATTAGAGATGTAATAGAGCATATAGAAAATAAAAAAATAGCACTTAGAAATATGTATGGGCTTCTAAACGAAGGAGGGAAGGTTTTTATGTCATTCCCACCCAAATATTGTGCATACGCAGGGCACCAACAAACTGCTCCCAAAATATTAGCCAAGCTACCATACTTATACCTATTGCCTGATATATTATATAAGTTTTATTTAAGTATTTTGGGATGTAATAAAAGAAAAATTAACTATTTATTAGAGACAAAAAAGAAAAGAGTTTCAATAAAAAACATAAAAAAGATGATTATAGATATAGGTTTTAAGATAGAAAAAGAAAGCCATTGGTTTATTAGACCTGCATATAAATTTAGATTTGGCATTCCTAAAATCATAAATCCACTATCATTTATACCCTTTTTTAATGAAATATTTTCTAATGGAGTATTATTTCTTTTGGTAAAGAAGAGTTAACGATATGGAATGGCTAGGGGTTTTACTTTTATATTTAATTTCAGGATTTTTTAAAAAAAGGCAACAAGATCAAAAGAGAAAGGAAATAGAATCTGACCCAAGTTGGGATTCTGATTCTCAGTTAGAAAATGAAAAATTTGAAAATAGATATGGTCAATTTCTGAATGATCTTTTTGAGCAGAACCCTGAAACACCAGAATTAAATAAAGAAACAAGAGATTTAATCAAGAATGAGACAAAAACAGATGAAAAGAATCTAGATAAAGAAGAGCTAGTTGAGAATACAAACAACTATGATGATAGTGATTTAACAAAAACTGAAGAAAAAATTGAATCATTTGAAGATAAAATATATCATTCAAACCTCGCAAAAAGACGAGAACTACATCTTGGCAATAAATGGTTTAGATCAGTTAATATAAAAGATGAGCTTTTTTACTCAAAAAGATTACTACGTAAATCAATAATTGTTAAAGAAATTTTAGATAAACCAGTAAGTCTAAGAAATTAATCTATAACAGCAAATCAAATACCTTTTTTGATTCTCTTATTAAATCATCTTCAGTGCTATTATTGTGAATTACATAATCAGCCATATGCACTTTATCTTCATCGGGCCATTGAAGATCAACCCTTTTCATAAATTCTTCTCTAGTTAAAAGACCACTTTTCATAACACGCTCAATACGTAGTTTTAAGTGAGAAGTAACAACAATTGTATAATCCATGTGTGTATCTGCGCCAGATTCATATATCAACGCGGCATCTACACAAAAGACCTCATGTTTTCCCAATTCTAAAACGTTATCAAATTCTGAATCGATGTAGGAGAAAACATAGGGGTGTATTATCGCATTTAATCTGAGTTGGTGATTTTCATCCTGAAAACCAATTCTAGCTAATTTTGATTTTTCAATTTTGTTTTCTTTATTTAGAACATCAGTACCAAATTCTGCAATAATCTCATTTTGTGCAGTTTCATTATTTTTTAAAATTTCTTTTGCAACAGAGTCTGCATCAAAAATATAAGCACCCCAATTTTTAAACAATAAGCTAACTGAGCTTTTTCCAGAACCGATTCCACCAGTTAATCCAATTTTTAGCATTTTTTTCTTAAAATTTTAAATATTCTTTTGGTGACAATATCAATACTTCCCAATCCATCAATATTTATTAATATATCTTTATTATGGTAATAGTCTAATAATGGAGCGGTTTCCTCCCAATATATTTTTTGTCGTTTTTTAATAATATCAAGTTTATCATCACTTCTTCCAGAATCTTCGCCACGCTTTATTAGTCTATTTATCAGTTCATTTTCTTTTGCTTCAAGGTGAATTGCATAATTCAAATTTAGATTTGATTTTATTAAAAAATCTTCAAGACCTCTTGCTTGAGACAATGTTCTTGGGAAGCCATCCAATATATAACCGTTTTTACAATCAGATTCACTAGTTCTGCTTTTTATGATACTTAATAAAATTGAATCTGGTACCAATCTGCCTTTATCTATAAATCTTTTTGCGATAGAACCTATTTGGGTTTCATTTTTTATTTCTTTGCGCAAAAGCGATCCAGTTGATATGTGAATAATGTTTAATTCATCTTTAATACGCTCAGCTTGCGTACCCTTACCAGCTCCAGGAGGACCCATAATTAGTAATCTCATATTAATAATCCCGCAACTGTTGCTGTAAGCCAAGAAGCTATTGCACCAGCAACCATTGCCTTCACACCAATTCTAGATAAATCTCTTCTTCTTTTAGGGGCCATTCCACCTATGCCACCTAGTTGAATGCCTATTGATCCAAAGTTAGCAAATCCACAAAGTGCATAACTAGCAATTATTGCAGTTCGGTTTGAAATTGAATTTTCATTTACTAAATCGCTAAGATTAGAATATGCTATCAATTCTGTTAAAACAATTTTTTCACCCATAAGAGAACCTAATATTTTTGCTTCATCCCAAGGCACCCCCATCGTCCAGGCCAAGGGTTGGAAAAAAACACCCATCATTTCTTGCATGTTCATTGAAAATATAAAACTTAAGAAATAATTTACCATGGATATTATAGATACAAATGCAATAAGCATGGCCGCAACATTTGCCGCAAGTTTTAAGCCATCTGTAGCGCCTTTTCCCAAAGCATCCATTACATTTTGTGTTTCTTTTTTAGGAATATTTTTAAGGTTTCCTTTAGTTTCTGATTTTTCTGTTTCTGGATAAATTATTTTTGCAACCACTAGTGCCGCTGGAGCAGACATAATGCTTGCTGCTAGCATGTGCCCTGCAATTCCTGGAATTTTTTCTAGCCATAAAACGTATAGTGCTAAGACAGATCCAGCTGTAGTTGCAAATCCACCAGTCATAATTGCCATTAATTCTGATTTTGTCATATTATTAATGAATGGACGAACCATAATCGGAGCCTCTGTTTGACCAACAAATATATTTGCTGATATACTTAAAGTTTCTGCGCCGCTTGTACCCATGCTTTTTTGCATAATTTTTGCAACCCACTTAACTATAAATTGTATAATTCCAAAGTGATAGCCAATGCTAATGAGACTGGAAAAAAATATTATTACAGGTAGTGCTCTGAATGCAAAACTTACCATTGCTTCATGATAGCCAACTCCAGGAATAAATGATTCAAACAAAAAATTACTTCCGGCATCTGAAAAACTAATTATTCTTTTAAAAATCTGATCTATATATGAAAACTGTGATTTGATAAATGGAATTTTCAAGATTATTAATGCAAAGAAAAATTGCAAACCTAACCCCCACAAAACAGTTCTGCTTTTTATTGCCTTCCGATTATTTGATAATAGATAGGCAATGCTCAATAAAAAGAGAACGCCAATTAATCCTCTAAAGTTCATTCTTAATAATCCTAGGGTGCTTTAAAACAATTTCTGCACCTAGCTTCATATTTATCAGTCTCGCCAATGATAACTTGTTCCGATTGGTTTGTTATTCTATGAGTATAAGATGCGGGGTTACTGCATATAACGCATATTGCTCTTAGTTTATCTAGATAGTCAGCCTCGCACATTATTTCTGGCATTGGCCCAAAAGGTAATCCGCGATAATCTCTATCTAGCCCAGCAATAATTACACGTTTTTTCCCCATAGCAAGTTTTTTACAAGTATCTACTAAAAATTTATCAAAAAATTGAGCTTCATCAATACCAATAACTTGATAATTTTTTGAAAAATTAAGTATATCTTTAGAATTACTGACTGAATGAGATTCCATTTCTGACTGGTTGTGACTGACAATATGACCATCACTGTAACGTGAATCAATTATTGGTTTATAAATTGATACTGACATTTTTGCAATTTTTGCTCGTCTTAGTCTACGTATTAGTTCTTCAGTTTTTCCTGAAAACATACTTCCACATATCACTTCAATCCAACCTGTATTTATAGGTTTTATAGTCATAATATGACGGCATCCAATTTTATTTTTAGTGCTTTCATTATATTGGATATATTATCACCACCATTAATAATGATATCAGCATAATTTTTAGTTGGTTCAATAAACTTTTTATGCATTGGCTGAGCAACAGAGTTGAATTGATTCTTGATTGAATTAATTGACCGTTGTCTTTCTTTTGTATCTCTTTTTAATCTTCTTTTGAGACGTAAATCTTTTGGAGTATCAATATATATTTTAATTGTAAGAAACTCTCGAACTATAGGAAAGTAAAGAGTAAATATTCCTTCAACAATAATTATATTACTCCCGTAAAAAAATTTATCATTATCTTTTCTGATATGCATTGAAAAGTCATAATTAGGTAATTGGATTTTTTCACCAGTTGATAATAATTCTATTTTTTCTACCAAAAGTTCATAATCTATAGATGAAGGGTGGTCAAAATTAATTTTAGTTCTATCTTTATATTTTAGATGAGAAAAATCATTATAAAAAGAGTCTTGTTCTATAATAAGTATCTTTTGATTTGTATATCTTTCTTTAATTTTTTTTGCAATAAAAGTTTTACCGGATCCAGTTCCTCCAGATATACCAATAATTACTGGTTTCATTTTAAAAATTTTGAATCAAAAGCTTTAGGTAAAAGGTCTGCAGAATAAACTGTTTCTAAAACACCATTCTTATTACAAATGTAAATTGGTATGTTTCCACAAAGTTCCCAAATAACTTGGCGACATGCACCACAAGGGAAGCCTCCATTTTCAGTTGCTACTGCTAGGGATATAAAATCAGTATATCCTTTTGCAATAGCTGTATATAGTGCAATTCTCTCAGCACAGCAGGTCAAGCCATAACTTGAAGATTCTATATTGCAACCTCCAATTATATCCCCATTTTTAGCTTTTACTGATGAGCCAACTTTATATTTTGAAAAAGGAGCAAAGGAAAACTTTCTCATTTCAATTGCTTTTTGGATTAATTTTTCGTTCATATTTTTTTTATTTTAAATGTTTGAAAAATTTTTATAAAAGTAATTCCCCAAATGAAGCCACCAATATGTGCAAACCATGCAATACCACCAGTTGTGTCTATTCCTAAGCTACTTAGCCCTCCAGACAATTGCATTATAAACCATATCCCCAGCACTAATTGAGCAGGAACAACAAAAGTAGTAATAAAAAATATAATTACTGTAAAAACATGGACCCTAGCTTTTGGGAATTTTATCATATATGCGCCAAGAACTCCAGCTATGGCTCCACTTGCACCTACCATCGGAATACTTGATGTAGGATCAATAAAAAATTGCACAATAGCAGCTCCAGCTCCACAAAAAATATAAAAATAAAAAAATCTAATGTGACCTAATAGACTCTCAATATTGTCACCAAAAATATACAGGAACCACATATTACCAGCTATGTGAAAAAAACCACCATGCATAAACATAGATGTTAAAATATTCATTGGGTTGAATTCGGTAGGAATAAATCCAAATTTGTAAATTAAGTTTTGTGCTAGTTTTGGATTGTTGCCAGCGATATAAAACTGCAATAAAAATATAAATAAATTTATACTAATAATTATGTATGTTGAATATGGATAAAGAACACTTGGGTTATCGTCTCTATAGGGGAAGAACACTAGTAAATGGTAAAGTAAATAGTTTCACTTGATTGATTTCCCGTTCTGTCTTTTACACTGAAATCAATTTTGTGAGGTCCTTTTTGCAGAGGTTGATCAAAGTTATAAGATATTATTTTTTTTAGTGGTTGAAATGCCGGATATAAAATTTGATCATTTAATAATAGATTAAATGACGTTTCTTCTGATTCAATACCTGAAATTTCATCGTCGACTTGTATTGATATATGATCTACATCTCCTAAGTGATACCTGCCATTATTCCCTGGGAATGTTCTATTTATATTGGGTGCATCTAGGTCTTGGATTATAGTTACTGCATCCATTTGATCTAATTCAGCAGTTAATATTTGTTTCCGTTGATTGTTTTTTGTCAAAACGTATTCCCATTTTTGAGATTTTTGGTCGTAATAATAAATTCCTAAGTTTGAGTGTTTTACAAGATCAATAGAATATCTTATGCCTACTTGGAATTTCCCCCTCAATGCGAGGTCGTATGGCTGAAGCTGATATACTTTAGACATGTGAAATCCATTTTCAATTTTAGGAAAATTTTTAACCTGCTCAATCCATATAACATTAGTTTGGAAGAAAGTACCAGCTTGTGTTTTTATAGAGCAATCTCGATCATTTGAAAAAGCATATTGTTCATCTCCAGGTTCCACAACCTGCATTGAGTAATGAAAACGGGTTTCCCTCAAAAGGTTGTCATGGCTCAATTCAACATCAATATATTTCATATTTTTTACCACAGAATGAGAGAGCCGATCAGTTAGAAATGTATTGGGTTGTATTTGATTCATTGGATAAGACATGAAAGTATTATCGTTTGCAAATTTTATAGTCGCTTTTGCAGGAGCGTATTGATCAAGATCAATTTGTAAAAAAATTCCTCTCTCAGTATTTGATACTTTTAAATCTGGATTCAAATCTACTATACTTATTTTAGAATCATTTGGCCAGTGGTATGGGCTAACCATTCCTCCTAGTTGATTAATACCAATAATTTGCAAAGTTCGATTTTTTATTGATTTCAGAGGAATAGTAACATGTAAATCTTTTTTTACTCTCTCAGCATGAATAATATCAACCTTACTATCAGCAAATCCATACTTTGTGAAGTTATAAATCACCGCATCTCTTATTCCTAGACTACCTCTTTTGGGTGTTAGTGCAAGTATTATAACTTTATTGTCTCTGAAAATCTCTTTTGCTTCTATTGTCATAGGAAAAGTACCAGCAATCATTCCCTTAATGATGGTTTTATTACCATATGCATCAAAAATATTTATTTGCACAGAATGAATACCTGGAGACAAGCCGATAATCCCTAGATCATTAGAGGTGTGAATATTTAATTTTTTATGTTCAGGTAGTCGGTACAGTTTTTGAAATTCACCCATATTTTTTCTTTCTAAATCATATTGGATTACTGTCTTTGCAAATTTCCCCTGATTAAAGGGAATTCTTTCATATTTAATTTCAAATTCTAATTGGTTGTCTATTTCAAGCTCTACTTTTTGGAATTGATATTTATTATTTGTTCCTTGTCTTTTATCAATTGCTTTTATTGCAAATCCAAATTCTCCAAATATGCTCAAAGTATCTGCAAAATGATAAATTCCAGTCTTATCACGGAACAGTGGAATGATTTGAGTAAGGGGACTTGCGTTGACAAGGGCACCCTCAGACAGTGGTATAATTGCTAATTCTTGAGCTATTGGCATAATATTATCTTCTAATTCAAATGCCATAACCAGCGGATTCAACGGAGTACTTTTACTATCACGATATTCAAAATGAATATGTGGAGCAAAAGAGTGCCCGGTATTTCCAGAGTACCCAATTAAATCTCCCTTTTTGACTGAAAATTCTCGAGGGGAAAATTGTGTATCTACATTATAGCTTAAACGTTTCCCTTGTTGTAACCTCCACACTTTTTCCATAGTTGGGGTAAAAGATTCGAGGTGCCCATAAACAACTTCGTGCCCTGATATAGTTCTTTGATAAATAGCTTTCCCATACCCATTATAATCCGATCTAATTCGACTTATATATCCATCTTCAACTGCAAGCACCTCCATACCAATTTTCCCATTTGTTTTGATATCAAGACCCATATGAAAATGATCATCTCTATTTTCACCAAAATTTGATGAAAAATATTTTCCGACCGTTGTAGGCCATAGTACCTGCTGTGGGAAAAGCCATCCACTTATTAGTAAAATAATTGAAATGAAGTATTGTTTCATAGAAAGAATGTTATCCCGAAATTTATTCAGGAGTGATACGAGTTATCAATGAGTGATTTGTTTCATCTTAATACTTAGCGTAAACTCTGTAAATCTATTTAAACAATAAAAAAAGGAATAGAAATGAAGAAATTTTTTTTACTATCTATTATATGTATTATGCCTTGTTCTTTATTTGCAGTTGGTGGATTTGGGGTCCAGATAGGACAAGGAATCTTTAGTGTGGATGCATCCTCACCAGAAACAAATGTGCCAGGTGTGACATTAACAAATGGGGCGTTTGATGGTTCGGGTAATATAGGTGGATATGTATATATTGATTTAATGCCATTTATTGATGTTGAGTTTGATTTTAATTTGATAGGTAATACATATGATATTGAATTTCAAAATGCTCTTGGAAGTATGCCACCAATATCATTTGGTTGGGGATCAGTCAACACCTATACTACGGTTAGGAGAAAGGTTGCGGGTCTATCGATTCCATTTTTAGCAGCAGCAAAAGCACATGCAGGACTGGGTGTTAATTCTCATAGAACTCTACCAGTTGCTGATGTTGATATGGTTAAGGGTTTATTAGATGGTGATCTAACCGCTGATCCATCAGCATTGGATCAAGCGTTATTAGAGTACCTAGAAGATGATGATAATATTGTTAAGTCTTCTGGTTTCCATGTTCAAGCAGGCTTGCAGTTTAAACTGTTAATGCTTGATACATTTTTAATTTATAGACATACTTTTGTTGAGGATGTTGTTCCTGGAGCAAAAGGATTTGGGGCGTTAAATATGAGACTAGGATTTGGTATTTAGTCTTTGATTTTTATACAAGAAGGGTCTCTTTATTTTGATCCTTCTTGTTATAATTCATTGGTTAAGCAGTGTATTGATCCCCCACTAAGCTGGAACTGACTTGTTGGAGTTATAACTTGCTCAATACCAAGCTTTAGTAATTCTTCATCTATCTTTTTATCAGAAAATACACTAGGTCTAATTAATATACCTGGGAGTGGTAGTGCGTTAGCGGCAAATGATCCTATCTGGCTTTTTGAGCCTATAGCATCTTTTGGAGGGATATCAAAAACTGGGATATTCATTTTATTTGCTAATTCATAGATTCTTTTTTTCGACTTTTTTGATACAACACTTAAGCATATAATAAGCGCTGCTATTCTTCCATCCTTATCTAGTGCAGGAGTGAAAAACGTATCTAGGTGATAACCTTCTCCTTCGATTAATACCATGTTTTTAATATGTAATTTTTCAGCCACATAATTGGCTCCTTGGATAGTGTTTCTTTGAATACCGCTGAAAAGTAGATTATCTTTTTTACAATAATAGAATTCTCCACCATCAGCTTTGAGTTCTGATTTGTCAGGCATTTCAATAATATTCATGTTTAAAGATTCGAGATACTTTTTAATAACTTTATTTTCAATTCTTCTCGAGGGTTGCCCTGCTCTCAATACGATAGCTGTTCCATTTTGATCAGAAATAAAAGAGTCTCTTATAAAAATAAAATCATGTTTTGGATCATTTTGATCTAGTTCTTTTGGAAAATCAAATTCTATTATCTCATGACCGCTTTTAGTTATTGCGGATATTAAATTCTGTCTTTCTTTATTTGCTAATTCTAAATCGGGTATGGCAGACTCTATCATTGCGGGGTTATCATGATATTTAGGCATACCTTTTGACCACCAACCAGAAATAGGTAGTTTTGAAAGAGCTACTTTCATTTGTGAGAAAATATTCTATTTATATTCAAGATCAATAGCGACCCTTACTACACCAGGTTCAAAATAAATCAGAGATTTTTTTATGTTCATATCAATTTTTATTCGCCCTTTTATTGTTTTCAGTTTTATTGTTTCCGATTTAGGTCGAGGGCCTTGAAATCTTAAGCCTTCTTTTTGGTAAATTGAACTAAGGTCGAACATTCCTAAACTTTTATTTTTTCTCTCCATTTTTATTGTTGGATCCTCAATCTTTAACTGTATTATGTTCGCATCATAGTTGTACTCAACATACATATTTTTTGTCACTTGTTTCTTGATGTGTATTTTCCCTTTTTTATATTGCACAGTTGCATGGAATTCTGCAGAACCCTCAAGAAATTTAACTTGAGGGTTTTTTATTGACCATAGAGCTTGATCGTCACGCTTCCCTTTTGGTATTTGATGATCACCAATCAATTTAAGATAGTCATTTACTAAATTTTCTGATATTGAAACTGATATTTCACCAGCGTAAACCAAAGTAAGCAGGACTATATTGGGTATAATATATTTTTTTATCATATTGAGCCTGCCTCTGTTAAGAACTTGTTTATTCGGTCTTCTAATTCTATTCTGGTTTTTCTAAAATTTTTTAAATGAAGTGGGTCTTGGTCCCAATCGCGAAAGGGATCCTTTATGCTCCAGTGAATTCTTTGTACATTTCCAGG
>CERX01037455.1_pt1 | contig 16622 bp, 15 predicted proteins | sample 350251 | NCBI WGS metagenome assembly CERX01 (sample SAMEA2621044, study PRJEB7988) | marine metagenome | biome: marine biome (ENVO:00000447); feature: deep chlorophyll maximum layer (ENVO:xxxxxxxx); material: "saline water (ENVO:00002010), including plankton (ENVO:xxxxxxxx)" | depth 50 m
GAGGATTTTCATGGACGTTAGTCCTCCACAAGTCTTGAGACGCCCGCAGGCGCACGACGTTAAAAGGGGTGCCTAGGATACCGGGCAGATGGGACGCCCGGAAGTATAAATTGTCGCTATGCTGGACAAAAATGCCGGAATGGCGACCGATTGGCGCCATTCCGGTGGTCTGGCAGCTTACGCGGCGCCCAGTTGGGCGGCGTAGGCTTCCAGGTGGTGGTCGTCATCACCGAACTGGTGGCTGATCATGACCAGACGCTTGGCGTAGTGCGCGCCGTTGTATTCCCAGGTCATGGCGATGCCGCCATGCAGCTGGATGCACTGCTCGGCCACGTAGCGGCCTGCGCGGTTGACGATGAACTTGGCCGCAGCCAGCTTGGCGCTGCGCTCGGCGCTGTCTTCGTCGTCGGCCAGACAAGCGGCCAGAATGGCCATGGAGGTGGCACGTTCCAGCTCGCTGATCATGTCGACCATGCGGTGCTGCAGGACCTGGAACTTACCGATCGGCACGCCGAACTGCTTGCGAGTCTTCAGGTAGTCCAGGGTCAGGTCGCAGGCAGTGCGCATGGCGCCAACGGCCTCAGCACACAGGGCCGCGATGGCACGACCGCTCTGGTAGCGGATGGCATCAAAGGCGTTACCGGCTTCGCCCAGCAGCTCGCCCTGGGCGTTGTCCAGGAACAGCTCGCAGGCTTTGCGACCGTCAACGGTGGCGTAAACGCGGCGGGTTACGCCAGCTGCGTTCGGGTCAACCACGAACAGGCTGATGCCTTGCTCGTCACGGCTGTTGCCGGCGGTGCGCGCCGATACCAGGATCTTGCCGGCGGTTTGGCCGCCGATGACCACACCTTTGCGACCGCTCAGGCTCCAGCTGCCGCCCTGTTCGGTAGCGGTAGTGGTGACGCTGGCCAGGTCGTAGTGGCTGTTCAGCTCGTCCAGTGCAACGGCAGCTTGCAGCTCACCGGTGGCGATGCCACCCAGCAGCTCTTCTTTCTGGGCATCGCTGCCCAGCTGGCCGATCAGGCCGCCGGCCAGAATGACCGACTCCATGTAGGGCTCAAGGCAGATGCCCTTGCCCAGTTGTTCCATGATCAGCATGGTTTCTACGCCGCCGCCGCCAAAGCCGCCCAGCTCCTCGGAGAAGGGGATGGCGGTCAGGCCCAGCTCGCCCAGCTGCTGCCAGAAGGCGGTGCTGAAACCGGCTTCGCTTTCGCTGAATTTGTTGCGGCTTTCGAAATCGTAAACGTCGCGAACCAGGCGTTCAGCGGTTTCTTTGAGCATCTGCTGCTCTTCAGTCAGTTTGAAATCCACGGTCGGCCTCCTCAGAGCTCAAGAATCATTTTCGAGACGATGTTCTTCTGGATCTCGTTGGATCCACCGAAGATAGACAGTTTGCGCATGTTGAAGTACTGCGAGGCCGGGGAGGCCGCGTAGTCGTCAACCAGCAGCTCGCCGTCGAAGTCCAGGTCCAGCTCTTCCGGCAGGAAGGGCAGGGCGTACGGACCCAGCGCCTTGCGCATCAGGTGAGTGATCGCCTGACGGATTTCAGTACCCTGTACCTTCAGGATGGAGCTCTCGGAGCCCGGTACGCCACCTTCGGAAGCGGCTGCGACAATACGCAGGGTGCTCATTTCAGCGGCCATCAGCGACATTTCAACTTCGGCGATCTGGCTGCGGAACAGGCTATCTTCCAGCAGCGGCTTGCCGTTCTTCTGCTGCTTGGAGGCGATGCGCTTGAGGTTGGTCAGTGCTGCCTTGGACGCACCGATACCCGCCAGGCCGGTACGCTCGTGGGTCAGCAGGTACTTGGCACAGGTCCAGCCCTTGTTCTCTTCGCCAACCAGGTTCTCGACCGGTACCTTGACGTCGTCAAAGAAGACTTCGTTGACTTCGTGGTCGCCGTCCAGGGTGATGATCGGGCGAACGGTGATACCCGGGGTCGCCATGTCGATCAGCAGGAAGGAGATGCCACGCTGCTGCTGGGCTTCGGGGTCGGTACGCACCAGACAGAAGATCCAGTTGGCGTGCTGGCCCAGGGTGGTCCAGGTTTTCTGACCGTTGACGATGTAGTGATCGCCATCGCGCACGGCGCGGGTCTTCAGCGAGGCCAGGTCGGAACCGGCGCCCGGCTCGGAGTAACCCTGACACCACCAGTCGGTGCCGTCGAGGATGCGCGGCAGGTAGGTGGCTTTCTGCTCTTCGCTACCGAACTTGATGATAACCGGGGCAACCATGTTGACACCGAACGGCACCAGACGCGGTGCGCCAGCGGCGGCGGACTCTTCGTCAAAGATGTGCTTCTCGATCGGGCCCCAAGTAGTGCCGCCGTGCTCGACCGGCCAGCCCGGCGCGTACCAGCCGCGCTTGGACAGGATTTTCTGCCAACGTTCGTGGTCGGCTTTGTGCAGGTGCTTGCCCAGTTTGACCTTGGCAGCGATGTCGGCAGGCAGTTCCTGCTTCAGAAAGTCACGCACTTCATCGCGGAAGGCGAGCTGTTCGGGAGAATAATGGATTTCCATTGTGGTTCCTCGTTGTAATACGGGTATCCGACGGTCAGCCCGCGGGCTGACCGTACTGATTCATCACAGGTCGGCGAACTTGCGCCCTTCCTTGGCCAGTTTTTCCAGCAGGGAGGCCGGTTTCCACCAGGCGCCGTGTTGCTCGTGGAATTCGCAGATGCGGGCGTATACGCGATCCAGGCCGACCGCGTCAGCATAGAACATCGGGCCACCCTGATAAGCCGGGAAACCGTAACCGTTCAGGTAGATGACGTCGATATCGCTGGCACGCTGGGCGATGCCTTCCTCGAGAATCTTGGCGCCTTCGTTGATCAGGGCGTAGATGGTGCGCTCAATGATGTACTCATCGCTCAGCTCACGACGCTCGATGCCCTGCTCCTTGGAAGCAGCTTCCATGATGGCCGGCAGTTCCGGGTTGGGCAGCGGGGTGCGCGAGCCCTTCTCGTAAACGTAGAAGCCTTTGCCGGTCTTCTGACCCAGCAGGCCGGCTTCGGCCATCTTGTCCAGTACCACCGGCAGTTTGAATTCGGCCGGCAGGGTTTGACGCTGACGGGTGCGAATGGCCAGGCCGATGTCCAGACCAGAGAGGTCACGCATGGCGAACGGGCCCATGGCCAGACCGAACTTGCGCAGGGCGCCATCGATCTGCTCCGGGGTGCCGCCTTCTTCCAACAGAAACTCGGATTCGCGACCGTACTGGAACACCATGCGGTTGCCGACAAAGCCGTCGCAGACGCCAACCGGCACCGAGACTTTCTTCAGCTTCTTGCCGATCGCCATGGCGGTGGCCAGCACGTCGTTGGCGGTCTTCTCGCCACGGACCACTTCCAGCAGGCGCATGACGTTGGCCGGGCTGAAGAAGTGCAGACCAACCACGTCCTGCGGACGCTTGGTGAACTGAGCAATCGCGTTCAGATCCAGCGAGCTGGTGTTGGAGGCGAGGATGGCGCCCTGCTTGCAGTTGGCATCCAGCGCTTCGAACACCTTCTGCTTGACGCCCATCTCTTCGAACACGGCTTCGACCACAACGTCGACGTCGGACAGATCGGCATAATCGGTCACGCCGCTGATCAGGGTCATGCGCTGCTCCAGCGCGTCCTGGCTCAGGCTGCCGCGCTTGACGCTCATGCCATAGGTGTCGCGGGCGCGCTCAAGGGCCTTGTCGCGGGCCTCTGAGCTGATTTCCAGAATCTTCACCGGGATGCCGGCGTTGGCGAAGCAGATAGCAATGCCGACGCCCATGGTGCCGCCACCGATGACAGCAGCCGACTTGACGTCGCGTACCGGGGTGTCTTTGGGTAGATCGTTGATCTTGGAGGCCTGGCGCTCGGAGAAGAAGGCGTGGACCAGTGCAGCGCGCTGCGGGGAAACCAGGCACTCGCCGAACAGCTCGCGCTCGCGCTTCAGACCCTCTGCCAGTGGCAGGGTGAAGGCGGCTTCAACCGCGGAAACACAGCGCTGGGGAGAGAACAGACCCGGGGTCTTTTTCTCGATCTCGGCGCGCTTGGCAGCCACGGCGCCTGCGTTGTCTGCGCCTTCCAGCTTGTCGGTGCGCTCGCCGGTGCGGCGCGGGCCCTTGCCCTCGGCCAGCAGTTTTTCGGCGAAGGCGATGCCGGCGGTAGTCAGATCACCCTCGACCAGCTCGTCGATCACACCCAGCTGATTGGCTTCGGTGGCGCTGATGGGGGCGCCGCTGACGATCATGTCCAGTGCTTTGGCGACGCCGACCAGGCGGGGCAGACGCTGAGTACCGCCAGCGCCCGGCAGCAGGCCCAGCTTTACTTCTGGCAGACCTACCTTGGCGCTCTTGACGGCGATGCGGTAGTGGCAGCTGACGGCGACTTCCAGGCCGCCGCCCAGGGCAGTACCGTGGATCACGGCAACGCTCGGCTTGCTGCAGGCCTCAATGCCGTTGACCACTTCCGGCAGACTCGGCTCCTTCGGCGGCTTGCCGAATTCCTTGATGTCGGCACCGGCCATGAAGGTTGCGCCTTCACAGACCAGAACGACGGCCTTGACCTCGGGATCGGCCTCGGCAGCGCTGAAGCTGTTCTGCAGGCCTTCGCGTACAGCGATGCCCAGCGCATTGACCGGCGGGTTGTTGACGGTGACGACCGCAATGGCGCCTTTCCGTTCCAGAGTGACCACATCAGACATGCTGAATCTCCGTCTGTATTGTTGGGTGTGTTTCACTAAGCGAAATAGCGGAATCATGTTTCGCTAGGCAAAATACAAAAAATAAAACCGCTTGTCGATGCCCCGAGCGGGGGAAATGGAGGTTTATTAGTTAAGGTGATGAATCAGGCTCGCGCTAGCGCGGGCCAGATTCATCACAGCCGCAAGCCGCAAGCGAACCCCGAACCGAAGGAGACGCTGTTTCAGGCGGGCACAAAAAACCCGGCTCACATAGGTCCGGGTTTTTCTTGCCGCTTGAAGCTTGCAGCTTGTGGCTTGCCGCTGGGGTCAAACCCCCAGCCGCTCGATATCCCGTGCCAGCATGGCCAGCTGGTGGGCGAGCTGGTTTTTGACGCGTTCTTCAGAGACCAGATAGGACGGGGCGCCGCAGGTGAGGACCATCAGGCTGCCGTCCTGCAGGTGCAGGGGCACGCCGGCGGCGTTGACGTTGCGGTCCCAATCGCCAAGCGAGAGGCAGAAGCCCTGATCCTGATATTCGGCGAAGCTGCGTTGCAGGGAGGCGTACAGTTCCGTCCAGGTGTCCGGGTTGCGGGCCTTGATGGCGTCGAGCAGGTGGCTGCGCTCGTCTTCTTTCATGGCAGCCAGGTAGGCCCGGCCGGCAGCGGTGGTGGCCAGCGGCAGGCGCTCACCCACATCCATGCGCAGGGAGGTGGATTCCGACGGGCGGCAGTTCTCGACGTAGATCATCGACAGTCGGTCGCGGCAGGTCAGGCCAACTGAGGTGTTGGTGTTGCGGGCGAACTCGTCCAGATAGGGCTTGGCCAGCTGGCGTACGCGCAGGTTGGAGACGTAGGCGTAGCCGAGCGCCAGTACGCCCGAGTCGAGCTGATATTTTTCCAGCTGGGTGGAGTAGCTCAGGTAACCGAGCTTGGTCAGGGTGTAGGTCATGCGCGAGACGGTCGGCTTGGGCAGACCGGTAATGCGGGCGATATCCTGGTTGCCCATGACCACCGAACCCTGGCTGAAGGCGCGTAAGACGTCCAACCCACGAGACAGCGCTTCAACGAACTTGCGATCCTTGGCGGGGGGAGTGTCCTGTACTGCTGCTTCCAACTCATCTTTCATTGGGTTGTATACCTTGTGGCGCATCGGAGGGTGCGGCCGATGTGATTCGATGCTTTCTTTATTGTTGTTGTCAGAGCGCGGAACGATAGCACGATCAGGCGTTCTGCACAGTGATACAGCGGCGCTGTGTTGCTGTTTTGTTAACGGGCGCTGTAGCAAGTGTCTCGATCATTGCACAGTCACCCTCGAATAGAATAGCATCTTTTTGGTATTTCGTTTCGCAGTGCAAAACAATAGTTCAAAAAAAGAGGTTGAGATGTCTACACCTGAGCAGTACGCCGTCAGCTCGCAGCTGGCCGAACTGGGTCATACCACCATCTTCGATATTCTCGATCGGTCCTGTAGCCGTTACGGCGACCAGCCGGCGTTTTCCTGTGGTGCCGACACTCTGACCTTTAACCAGCTGCGCGGCCGTGCCGATGCCTTTGCCCGCTATCTGCGCCAGCATGCCGGTCTCGAGCCGGGCGACCGGCTGGCGATTCAGCTGCCCAACCTGCTGCAATACACCATCGCCATCTTTGGCGCGCTGCGCGCCGGACTGGTGATCGTCAACACCAACCCCCAGTACACCTACCACGAGACCCGCCACCAGTTCGCCGACTCCGGCGCACGCGCTGTGGTGGTGCTCGACAAGCTGGTCCCGCTGGTGCGCAAGATTCAGGGCGCGACCGAGATCGAGACGCTGATCGTCACCAGCATGGATGACTACAGCAATCCGCAGTTTGACAGCAGTGAGTCGGATGAGGTGCGCTTCATGCAGGCGCTGCGCCTGGGTGATGAGCTGCCGCCGATCGAAACCGAGCGCGGTCTCGACGATCTGGCGCTGCTGCAGTACACCGGCGGCACCACGGGCGTGTCCAAGGGCGCGATGCTCACGCATCGCAATATCCTGTGCAACGTGCTGCAGGCGATGAGCGTGTTCCGTGAAGGTGATGTTACTTACGGCGGCGAAGTGCGTGTTTCGCCGTTGCCGCTCTACCATATCTTCGCGTTCACCGCGAACTGCATCGCCTCAGTTTATACCGGCTTTCATAGCATCCTGATCACCAACCCGCGTGACCTGGACGGCTTGATTGGTGACCTCAAGCGTCACCCCTTTACCCTGCTGACCGGCATCAACTCGCTGTTTGTGTCGTTGATGAACCACCCCGAATTCGACAGCGTCGATTTCAGCCGGCTGAAATGGGTCAACTCCGGCGGCGCGCCGCTCAACACCGAGATTGCCCGCCGCTGGCAGGCGCGCACCGGCAGTGTGGTACGTGAAGGCTACGGCCTGACCGAGACCTCGCCGGTGGTGGTCGCCTCGACATCCAAGACGCCTTATAAAGAAGGCTTTATCGGTCAGCCGGTGATTGATACCTGGGTCAAGACGGTCGATGACGATGGCAAAGAGACGCCGCGTGGTGAGCCTGGTGAAGTGCTGATCAAAGGGCCGCAGGTGATGCAGGGCTACTGGCACCGCCCGGATGAAACCGCAGCGACCTTCTCTGCGGACGGCTGGCTGAAAACCGGTGATGTGGGCGTGCTCGATGAGGATGGCTTCCTCAAGCTGGTCGATCGCAAGAAGGACATGATTCTGGTGTCGGGCTTTAACGTCTACCCCAATGATGTGGAAGACGCCGTCATGCGCCACGCGGGTATCCGTGAATGCGTGGCGGTGGGTGTGCCGGACGAGCGCACCGGCGAGGCGATCAAGATCTTTGTCAGCCTGAATGATGCCGCCCTGGATGAAGCGGCGATTATTGCCCACTGCCGCGAGAACCTGACCGGTTATAAGATTCCGAAGCATGTTGAGATTCGCGATGACCTGCCCAAGTCCACCGTGGGCAAGCTGCTGCGTCGCGTGCTGCGCGACGAAGCACGCGGTGAGGCCAAGGCGTGAGCGCGCCGCTGCAGTTCAGCCTGCAGGACGGCGTTGCTGAGATCCAGCTGGATGACGGCAAGGTTAACGCCCTGTCGGAAAACATGCTGGACCAGTTGCTGGCTGCAATCGCCAAGGCGGCCGAGGCCGATGCGGCGCTGCTGATCAGCGGTCGTTCCGGTGTCTTTAGTGGCGGGTACGACCGCAAGCTGATCGACGCCGGCGGCCCGGCCTGCGATGCCATGCGCGCCGCCGGTGATCGGCTGACCCTGGCGCTGCTCGATTATCCGGCTCCGGTCGTCATTGCGGCTACCGGCCACGCCATGGCCAAAGCAGCCTTCATGTTGCTGTTGGCTGACTACCGGTTGGGTACCGAAGGGGACTTCCGGGTGTCGCTGAACGAGGTCGCCATTGGCATGACCATGCCGGATGGCGCCATGCTGCAGGCGCGAGCACGTCTTTCGCCGCAATGGCTCAATCGCTGTGTGCTGCAGGCAGAGGTATTTGCCTCGGCCGGCGCGCTGCAAGCAGGCTTTTTTGATGAGCTGCAGCCGGCAGACCAGCTGCTTGAGCGCGCCCGCGCCAAAACCCGTCAGCTGGCAGGGCTGGATCGGCGTGCCTACCGCGAGACCCGTGCGCTGCTGAATGCGCCGCTGCGTGAGGCGTTTGTCGGCTTGCAGAGCTGATCAAGGCGGGGCACAGCATGCTGTGCCCCTACGCCTGATCAGGCGTCTGGTCTGCCTTACTCCTTGAAATACGCGACCTGCGTGGTGGTCAGCAGCAGCTGGCCGTCATCGCTCCACAGGTGCGCGATCTGATCTGAATAATTGTTGTGCATGCGCGTGGCGCGAGCGTGGCCGAGCAGGTGGCGGTCGCCGGCGGCGGCCAGCTGCGCTGCATCGGCGTGAAAATAGTGGGTCAGTGACACGGTGCCGGCCGGTGTAAAGCGCTGGCGGCGATGGAAGATACGCGGTGCGAATACATCGCCCAGCGCGGTCAGTGAGGCAAAGTCGAGGGGCCGGGCAGGGTGGTCGCGGGTCCACAGCAGGGTTTCCGTGTCGGCTTCGCTCGGGTTGGTATCGCTACGGCTGGGGTTGAACAGGCCCGACACATAGCGGAAATCGTAATTAGCAAACCAGTTGCGCTCACCCCGCACCAACTGCGGCAGGCTGTTGGCAGCAGGTGCTTGCGGCATGGGCTGCTGCTGCTCGGACCAGGTCTCGCGGCGAGTGGCAAAAAAGGCGGTGCCACTGGTGACCACTTCACCGTCCTGGCGCTGCAACAGCAGCCAGTGTTGCGTCGAGCGGTTGGTGCGCAGCGGCAGCGCCTCAATGTCGAAGGCACCCGGCTGGACCGGTCCGGCAAAGTTGATGGTCAGCGAGACCGGCTCACCGATGCGCTCGGGGTGTTGCAAGGCGGCGTTCAGCAGCGTAGCAGCAGTCAGGCCGCCAAAGGGGCCGACCATGTTTTGATAGCGGTCACCGACTTCACCGGCAAACAGGTTGTCGCCCTTGGCGGTGAGGGTGATGGCCTGGTCAAAGGCGTGGCTATGGGTCTCAGAGGCGGTCATGGGCGAGGGTCCGTTACGGCGGGATCAGAAATATATGATGGTTGTAATAAACGAGCTTGAACAGCAAGTTTGATGCTGTGAATCCGTTGTTATGGGTGTTGCAGAGATAGGCTGGGGCGCAGCTGGAGGCGCCCCAGCACAGCGTTGATCAGCGCTGGTAGGTGCCGATCAGGCGGTTCATTGCGGTGGCGTGCGGCTCAACCTTTTCCAGCAGCTGCCACAGGGTCAGGCCGGCGGGCAGATCCAGCTCAGCGTCCAGCGCGATAACCCAGAAATAGTACTTGTGCTGGCCGTGACCTTCCGGCGGCAGCGGACCGTTGTAGCCGCTGTTGCCAAAGTTGTTCACGCCCTGGGTGTAGTCGGCGCAGCCTTCGGCCAGCTCGCTGACGCTGGCCGGAATGTTGTAGAGCACCCAGTGCACAAAACCGTAGGTGCCGTTGGCGGAAATCAGCGGTGCGTCCGGGTCATGGCAGATGACGGCAAAGGACTTGGTGCCGGCCGGTGCGTTCTTCCAGCTCAGCGCGGGAGACACGTCGACATCATCGCCGGTGTGCTTGGCGGCGATGGCGCCGTTGTTGCCAAACGCGCTGCTGGTCAGTTCCAGGTCGTTGGAAAATGCGAATCCCATGGTGTTCTCCTTAGGTTATGAGCTGAAAACTACCTAGTATGCACCTGCCTGGCGACAGGCACGTGTCACTTGATCAGGGCACTCAGCAGCCAGAGCCCGAGCAGTACCCAGACGATACCCAGCACGATCTTGCGGCGGATAAAGGCGCGTACGCCGGTGTAGATAAGAAACAGGCCGAGAATCACTGCGGCGATGCTCAGCAGATTGCTGTTGACCCCCAACGCGCGGGCAAACCCGTTGATAAAATCGGAGCTGGCGTTGCTCAGCAGGGTGAACAGCCAGATCAGGCTGTCGATGACGACACGGACCACGGTACCGATGGCCGAGCCGAGCCATTCAAAGGGGCTGGAGTTGAGCTGCATGCAAGGGTCGCTGAAAGAAAGTGGAGGCGCTACCTTAGCAAAAAAGGCGCTGGAGGCTGTAGCTGGAAGCTGGAAGTGATCAGCTTGAAGCAGTCCGAGCTGTGTCGGACTGCTTTTCTTGGTCGCCCAACGCTGACGGTCTTCGGCGCCGATCCACGCTGTTTTGGCTTCCAGCTTCCAGCTTCCAGCTTCCAGCTTCCAGCTTCCAGCTGCGTGAGCGCGTTAAACGCGCTCGATCACCGCCGCTACACCCTGACCCAGGCCGATGCACAGGCTGACCAGCGCGTAGCGCTTGCCGGTGCGCTCGAGCTGGCGCAGGGCGGTCAGGGCCAGGCGAGCGCCGGAGGCGCCCAGCGGGTGGCCGACCGCGATGGCGCCGCCGTTGGGGTTCAGGCGCGGATCGTCGAAGGCGATGCCCAGCTGCTTGGCGCAACCGAGAACCTGCGAGGCGAAAGCCTCGTTGATTTCGATCACATCCATGTCGTCCAGGCTCAGGCCGGCGCGGCTCAGGGCTTTTTTGCAGGCTTCAACCGGGCCTAGGCCCATGACACGCGGGGCGACACCGGAGACGGCGCCGGCGAGGATGCGTGCGCGCGGCTTGATGCCGTACTTCTGGCCAATCGCTTCGCTGCCGATGATCAGCGCAGCCGCGCCATCGTTGACGCCAGAGGCGTTGCCAGCGGTAACCACGCCACCTTCAAACAGTGAACGCAGGCCGGACAGGGCGGCCATGTCGCTGCTTGGGCGCGGATGCTCGTCCTGATCGACCACCTTGGCGGGCTTCTTGCGGCCCTGAGAGACTTCAATCGGGTGGATTTCTTCGGCAAAGAAGCCGTCAGCACGGGCCTTTTCGTACAGCGCCTGGCTGCGTGCGGCGTAGGTGTCGGCTTCTTCGCGGGTGATACCCAGGTCGGCAGCGACGTTGTCGGCGGTTTGCGGCATGGTGTCATCGCCGAACTGCTTCTCCACCTTGGGGTTCGGGAAGCGCGCACCGATGGTGCTGTCGAAGGCGCGGAAGTCGCGGCTGTAGGCGCTTTCGCTCTTGGCGATAACGAAGGGTGCACGGCTCATGCTTTCCACGCCACCGGCGACGAACAGGTCGCCTTCACCGGCTTTGACCGCACGAGCGGCGTCGAGGATGGCCGCCAGGCCGGAGCCGCACAGGCGGTTGACGGTAACACCGGCCACGTCCTGCGGCAGGCCGGACATCAGGCCGGCGTGGCGAGCAACGTTGCGCGCGTCTTCACCGGCCTGGTTGGTGTTGCCCATGACAACGTCTTCGTAATCCGCACCGTCGAAGGGGTTACGGGTAACGACGGCGCGAATCACCTCGGCCAGCAGGTCATCGGGGCGCACGCTGGCGATGGCGCCGGCGTGGCGGCCGAAGGGGGTGCGCAAACCATCATAGATGTAGGCAGTCATGCTCTTACTCCTGGAAGTCGGGTGTAGTCAAAGGCAGTTCCAGCTGCACGCGGCGACGCAGCCAGGGGCTGGGGCGGTAGCGCGGCTCGCCGTAGACGGCCTGAATGTTGTTGAGAACAGCAAGAATGTTGGCTTCGCCATAGTGCTCGCCGAAGGCCAGCGGGCCCTTGGGGTAGCCGAGTGCCAGCTGAATGGCGCGATCCAGCGTTTGCGGGGCGGTGATGCCCTTCTGCACGATTTCGCAGCCCAGATTGACTACGCTGGCGACCAGGCGCTGGATAACAAAGCCGGCTGAATCGTTGATGACCTCCACTGGCACGCCGTCGGCGCTCAGCGCCTGGCGCGCCTGGGCGACCACGTTGGCGCTGGCGGCGGGTTGGCGCATCAGGGTGCGGCGCTTGTCCCAGTTGGCGAAGCTGTCCAGTGCCAGGGTGCGATCCGCCGGCAGGCCCAGCTGAGTCAGGGCGGTGCTGCAGTCATCGCCCAGCGGGGTGATCAGGCAGATGGCATCGTCCGATGGCTTGCTGGCGGTTTCCAGTGTCGCGCCGGCCGTGGTCAAGACCGCTTCGACCTGGCTACGCAGTGCATCATCATCGGTCTCCAGCCAGAACGGGCGGTTGATCAGCACGGTTTCTGGCTGCGGCTCGGGCTGCTCGATCTTCTGGCCGTCTTCGTAACGGTAGAAGCCCTGGCCGGTCTTGCGACCCAGCAGGCCAGCGGCCACGCGCTGGGCAGCGATGAACGAGGGGGTGTAGCGCGGGTCGTGGTAGAACTGTTCGTAGACCGACTCCATCACCGCGTGGGAGACGTCCAGACCGGTCAGATCGAACAGCTCGAACGGCCCCATGCGAAAGCCTGGGCCGTCCCGCAGGATGCGGTCGATCTGCTGCACACTGGCAACGCCTTCGCTGAGGATACGCAAGGCTTCGGTGCCGAAGGCGCGGCCGGCGTGGTTGACCAGAAAGCCGGGGGTGTCCGGGGTAATCGCCGGGAAGTGACCAGCCTGTTCGGCCAGCGCCACCAGCGCCTGGATATGACGCTCGTCGGTGCGCTCGCCACGCACGACTTCGACGATCTTCATCAGCGGCACGGGGTTGAAGAAGTGGAAGCCGGCGACGCGCTCGGGCTTGTTGGCGGTGCTGGCGATGCGGGTGACGGAGAGCGAAGAGGTGTTGGTGGCCAGTACACAGTCTTCGCTGACAATGGCTTCGAGGTCGGCAAACAGCTTCTGTTTGACGTCCAGCAGCTCGACGATGGCTTCAATCACCAGGTCGCAGTCTTTGAGCTCTGCCAGCGTTTGCGCTGGTTGCATGCGGGCGATGGTTGCTGCCAATTCGGCTTCGGTCATCTTGCCCTTGGCCTGCGCCCGTTGCAGCAGGTTGCGGTTGAAGGCCAGAGCATCGTCGATGGCTTCTGCACGGGTATCGAACAGCAGAACCTGCTGACCACTGCTGGCGAACAGTTGCGCGATGCCGCGCCCCATGGCCCCGGCGCCGATGACGCCAATCCGCTTGAACATGCTTTGCCTCCTGAAGTACGCTCATTGTTCCGCATGGCGAAACGGTATTTCGTTTAAAGTGCAGCGAGATTAAATCTTGCGCAGTAGGAGTGCAAGTTTGGCGACAGTCTGCACCGGCACTGTCGTGCCATACTTGCGCCATGCAAGCTGGTCGTCGTCTGCGCCCGCAGGCGAGCATCCCCGACCGCACCGCCCATCGAGTGTAGTGAATAAAAGGTGTCGCACCCGTGAATCAAGCAGAACGTCAGGCCATTGCCCGTACCGTGACCGGTTTCTTTCAGGAACTGGGCGCCGAACTGGAAGAGTACAGCGAGGGGCGCGCAGTCGTTGGCCTGACCCTGACCGACAAGCACATGAACAACGCCAGCTCGCTGCACGGCGGCGTTACCGCCAGCCTGCTGGATATCGCCATGGGGCTGTGCGGCACCTGGGCGGCGTCGCCAGAAGACCGTCGTGTGGCTATCACCCTGTCGTTGAACACCAACTTCACCTCCACCGCACCGGTCGGCACGCGTGTGCGTGCGGTGGCCAGCTGCCGCAGCGCCGGCCACAAGGTGTTCATGGCCAGCTGTGACCTGTTGGATCAGGACGACAAACTGATCGGTTTTGGCGAGGGCGTATTCAAGAAGGGCGCCTACCGCAAGGATCTGCCGTGACCCCGGCGTGGTTGCTGCCCCTTGGGGTGGCGCTGGAGCTGGGCGCGCTGCTCGGTCATCTGCCCGAGCTGAGCTGGGCGGCAGCGCTGGCCTTTGTGGCCTACTTTCTGCTGTTTTTCCGGCGGCTGAACCCTTATCCGCGCTGGTTGGGCCTGGCCACCCTGGCGGTGCTGGTGGCGGCGCTCTGGTTTGCCCGGCCGGAGGCGTCGTTGTGGCCCAAGCTGGCCAGCTCGGTGGCTTATTACACCAGCTTTCTTGGCGCGCTGGGGCTGATGCAATTGCTGGCCCAGCGGCTGCCGCAGCTGCGTGAGTTGCACAAGGCGCTGCTGTCAGGTTCCAAGGTGATCCTCTATCCACGTTATGTGCTGGCGGCGGGCAGTATCGGCTCGATTCTCAATTTCGGCATGATGAACCTGCTCTGCGGCACCCTGACCGAGCACCTCAAGCGCTATCCGTTGAGCGCTGAACAGCGTCGCGACGGGTTGCGCAGTGTCATGGTGACCACCCTGCGGGGCTTTGCCCTGGTGCCCTTGCTGGCGCCCACCAGCGTGACCATTGCGATTATTTCCCGTGAGATGCCGGAGCAGTCCTGGAGCACCATGGTGCCCTATGGCGCGGTGGCTGCGCTGATGATGATCGTGGTGGGCTGGCGTCGGGAGACCACCGGCCTGCTGGCGCTGCGTGACAATATTGGCGACACCAGCAAGGCCGACGGCATGCCGCAACTGCTGATTGGTAGCCTGCTGGGGCTGGGCGCCATCGGTCTGCTGGCTTCAGTGACGGATCTCAGTGCATCCCAGGCCGCGATGGTGCTGGTGCCTGCCGGGGTTATCAGCTACCTGCTGTGGCGCGAACGCTCGCCTGGGCAGGTGCTGGAGGAAGTCACCGGCAACATGGTGAGCATGCACAACGAGATGTTCATTTTTGGCTGCGCGGCGCTGCTCGGCGGCGTGCTCGGCGCGGTGGCGCCGCTGGAAGAGATTGCCGCCTGGCTGGCCCAGGAGCCCAAGTACAACGTGCTGCTGGCCATCGGCACCTTGTTCAGCACCATCGTACTGGCGGTGCTGGGGCTGGCGCCGATTGTCTCGCTGTCGCTGACGGCGGGCCTGCTGGCGCAGCTGGCCAATCTGGGAGTGCCGATCATGACACCGGCGGTGGGGCTGATGTGCGGCTTCTCACTGGCCATGATCTTCTCGCCCTTTGGGCCGTCCACCCTTATCCTGTCGCGCTATAGCGGCGAGTCGCCCTACCGGGTGGCCTTCGGCTGGAACGGGCGCTTTGTCGCCAGTGTCATGCCGTTGCTGCTGTTGCTGATTTTCTTTACCTACTGGCAGCAAAGCTGAGATGCCTGAATTACCTGAAGTCGAAACGACGCGGCGCGGTATCGCGCCCCATTTGCAGGGTCAGCGGGTGCTCCGTCTGGTGGTGCGTGAGCGACGGCTGCGTTGGCCGATCCCCGAGGATCTGGCGATCCAGATCGAGGGGCAGTGCTTTGACGCCATCGAGCGGCGTGCCAAATACCTGTTGATGCGCATTGGCGGCGGCACCCTGATTGGTCACCTGGGCATGTCAGGCAGTCTGCGCCTGGTGCCGGCTGGCACGCCGCCCGGCAAGCACGATCATGTGGATATCGAGCTGGAGTCGGGCATGGCGCTGCGCTACACCGACCCGCGCCGTTTTGGCGCGCTGCTCTGGGCCCGTGCTGACGAGCCCCATGCGCTGCTGGGCAAGCTGGGGCCCGAGCCGCTGTCGGCTGCCTTTGATGGCGAGCGGCTGTATCAGCTGTCGCGTGGCAAGGGGACGGCGGTCAAACCCTTTATCATGGACAACGCGATCGTCGTGGGCGTGGGCAACATCTACGCTAGCGAGGCGCTGTTTGCCGCCGGCATCGATCCGCGGCGCGAGGCCGGGCGCATCAGTCGCCAGCGCTATCAACGCCTTGCCGAGGAGATCAAGCGGATTCTGGCCGCTGCCATCGAGCGTGGCGGCACCACACTGCGTGACTTCGTTGGCGGTGACGGGCAGCCGGGCTATTTCAAGCAGGAACTGTTCGTCTACGGCCGCGGCGGGCAGCTGTGCAAACAGTGCGGCACCACCTTGTCCGAGGTCCGTTTGGGGCAGCGCAGTTCGGTATTCTGTCGCAACTGTCAGCGCTGAGGTGGGTGATTTGCAGGCGGGTGCGTTCCGTATTCGCGTGATTGTGCCTACAATGCAAGGGACGCCGACGGCCCAGAGGAATTGGGCGGGTGAGATAATCAATGCCTTTCGGGCCACAACCAGGGATTAACTATGCGCCTGTTACGTCATTCCACCGCACTTATTGCCGGCCTGCTGATGAGCGCCAGCGTCATGGCTGCGGACTCTTATAACGAATATCACCAGGACGAGCCGGGCTACTTCGCCATGGTCGGGGATCTGGTCATTGCTCGCCCGCTGCTGCTGGGTGTGACGCTGGTCGGCGCGGGCGCCTTCCTGGTCAGCCTGCCGTTCAGCGCCATGGGCGGCAACGTAGGTGAAGCCGGTCACGAGCTGGTGATTCGCCCGGCCGAAGAAACCTTTGTACGTTGCCTGGGCTGCAGCCGTGTTGGCTATGGCCGCAAGCAGCAGGACGAAGTGCGCTGATCGACCTTCACGGCTGAGCCATGCAACGGGTCGGCGCAGTAGGGCGGGCCAGGCTGCGGCCAACACGGTGGCAGCATGGCTGAGGTGCGCCTGAGTACGAAGCTGGTGCCACTGCTGCGCCCGCTCGGGCTGTTGCTCGCGCTGGCGCTGGTGGTGCTGCTGTTTCTCAGAAGCCCGCCGCTGGCGCTGCTGGTTGCCGGGG
>CERX01031141.1_pt1 | contig 16604 bp, 12 predicted proteins | sample 350251 | NCBI WGS metagenome assembly CERX01 (sample SAMEA2621044, study PRJEB7988) | marine metagenome | biome: marine biome (ENVO:00000447); feature: deep chlorophyll maximum layer (ENVO:xxxxxxxx); material: "saline water (ENVO:00002010), including plankton (ENVO:xxxxxxxx)" | depth 50 m
AGAACTCGTCGCTTCGCTCCTCAGACATGCTGCGACTCTTTTTCCCGTCAGCCCTGCGCTCCTCGCCCGCGTAAACGGGGCGACCCCCATGTGCACGCTCCACCTGCCGAGCATTTGGCAAATTGCCATGCTGCCATTCCCTGTCGCCATACTCGAGCGCCGACGAGGCGCCTTATTTCAGGACAGCAAACCCCTGCCTGGCATATCCTTTGCTGCATGAACTGCACGTTCGTGCAGCAGAATTCCAGGAGTGCCGCTTATGTCCTTTCCCGATACCGATTTTCTTCGCGCCTTGCCCAAGGCAGAACTGCACATGCATCTGGAAGGCAGCCTTGAGCCTGAACTGATGTTTGCCCTGGCCGAGCGCAACGGCATTACCTTGCCCTACGCCGATGTGGAAGCGCTGCGCGCGGCCTACGAGTTCGGCAATCTGCAGGACTTTCTTGATCTCTACTATCAGGGCGCCGATGCCCTGCGCACCGAGCAGGATTTCTATGACCTGACCTGGGCTTATCTGCAGCGCTGCGCGGCTGATGGCGTTGTACACGTTGAGCCCTTTTTTGATCCACAGACCCATACGGTACGTGGCATCCCCATCGCGGTGCAGCTGGCCGGAATCTCACGCGCGCTGGCTGATGCGCAGGCCGAACTGGGCATCAGTTCGCGGCTGATCTTGAGCTTTCTGCGACATCTGAGCGAAGAGGAGGCTATAGCCACGCTGCAAGAGGCGCTGCCGCTGCGTGAGCACTTTGTCGCGGTTGGGCTGGACAGCTCGGAACAGGGCAACCCGCCGGACAAGTTCGAGCGGGTGTTTGCCATGGCGCGTGAGGCCGGGTTTGCGTGCGTTGCCCATGCCGGCGAAGAAGGCCCGGCTGACTACATCGTTCAGGCGCTGGATTTGCTCAAGGTGATGCGCATTGATCACGGCGTGCGCTGCGTTGAGAGCCCGGCGCTGGTGCAACGGCTGATTGCTGAGCAGATGCCGCTGACGGTCTGCCCGCTGTCCAACACCCGCCTGAAAGTGTTTGCGGACATGCGCGAGCACAACATCCTGCAGCTGCTGGAACAGGGCGTGAAGGTCACCATCAACTCGGATGATCCGGCCTACTTTGGCGGTTATCTGCTGGCGAATTTTGTCGCGGTGCGTGATGCGCTGAATATGACCCGCGAGCAGGCAGTGGCGCTGGCGCGCAATAGCATCACCTCCAGTCTGCTGACTGAGCAGGAACAGGCTCCGTGGCTGGAGAAGCTGGCCGAGGTGGCCTAAGGCGGGAGCGGGGCACGGCTGGCCGTGCCCCATTGGTCACTCAGTCGAGCATGTCCTTGAAGCGCTCGTCGGTGCGGAAGGTCAGGGCCTTGTTGAAGCCGGGCACCTGAATCTGCGCATCGCTGATGCTGATGGCGGACTCGTCGATCATGTTCTGACCGAAGTTGTAGATGATATCCAGCTGGCCTTTCAGCGCGCGCTGGTTGTAAGCCTCTGCGGCGGCGCGGGTCTGTTCGCGGCGCTGCTGCCAGGCCTCGAAGGCCTCTGCGCCGTAGCGCTTTTTCAGCATGCGCTCGACCACGGTTGGTGCCAGCACCACGGCGCTGGCGTTGTTGCCGCCAAAGCCCTTGGAGTTGATAAAGCCCACTTCCAGCGGTAGCTGGCTGCGGTCGATGTCGCGGGTGCTGATCAGCAGGCGCTGCTGATGTACGTCCTCGGCCACCTGATCGATGGTCTTGATGCCTGGAATGATCTGATACTTGAAGCTGCCCAGGGTCGCGGCCAACTGGTCGGCGCTGGCGCTGGCCAGCGAGTGACCGACGTAGGCTTTGACGGCAGCCACCGGCCAGCTGTGGATGCCAAAGGCGTCGGCCACGCGGTCAAGAATTTCCGACTCGGTGACGCGGTTGGCCGGGGTGCTGGAGCCGTGTGCCTGTACAAAGCTGCGCTGCTGCACCGCCTGCGGGCCGACGATCTGCATGGCCGCGTGCACCGCCTTGGCCATGGTCAGGTAGTTGCCGGGGCCGGGGGCGGAGATCGACTTCTTGAAGCCGTCGGCGTTGATGAACACATCCGGTACCGCGCCGTGAATGTCCGCGCCCAGCTCCATCGCCAGGGCATCGTCCATCAGCACGAAGAACTGGCCGGACTCGGCCAGGGTAAAGCCGCAGTTGGCGCTGAACGGGCGGCTGGCGCGGCGGAAGTCCACCTCTTCGCTGCCGCCGATCTGGCGCAGGCCGTCTTCGGTGGCCAGTGCGCCCATGGCGCCGTAGCCTTCGATGCATTCCTGAGTGATAGGCGCTTCCCCGTTACCGACCAGCACCACGCGGGCGCGTCCGCTGGTGATCATGTCGCTGCCTTTTTGCAGGTTGTAGAGGAAGCTGGCGCAGGCGCCGGTGATCGCGCCGGTGGTGCCCACGCTGCCGAGAATGTAGGCGTTGATAAAGTCCGCGGGCATGCTGTTCAGACCCAGCGCGAGCTGCTTGGCACTGACCCGACCGCCTTTCAGGCGTGACTGCATCAGACCGCCGAAGCTGTTTTCGTCGAGCTGGCTCATGGCGCTGCTGGCGAACACGGCAACTTCATCGGGCTCGACGCTGTTGGCGATGGTTTGCCAGTCGATGCCGACCGAGCGCAGGGCGTCGGTGGCGGCAACAATGGTCAGTTGCAAGCCGCGTGGATGGAAACGTGAGGCGTACAGCTCGCCCGGCTCCAGGCCGCTCGGCAACTGGCCGGCTGACTTGACCGGCAGGGCGCGGAAGCTGTCTACCTTGAGGTCGCAGCCATCGTATACGGTGACCATCACCTCGCTGTCGTTCAGCGCCTCAACGGCCCAGTCGCTGGGCAGTGGCTCGGGCAACTGCTTGGCGAGGGTAATGAACGAGAAGGGCTTGCCCGCCTCGCCGGTGACGGTCAGGTTTTTCTGCCAGTGCGCGGCGTCAACGTCCAGATAGCGTTTTTCGATACGGCGCACCAGAGTGTCATCCAGTACCTGCTGGCCAAAGCGCTGCTCAACCTCGGCGGCGCTGAGTGGCTGGTCGTCGGCGTCGAGGTATTGATCGCCCTCAACCCGTACCAGTTTCATGAGAACGGCCAGCCCGACAAGTGTCTGCTGGCGCTCGGCGGCAGGCAGAGACTCGATCACCATGCGGCGGAAGCCGTGGTGGAATGAGCTGCGGCCGGCGGCGTTATAGCCGCCAAAGCCGACGATGACCGGTAAACGCGACATCAGGCTGGACTCCTGGCTGTGTCCTGGGCTCCTGCAGCAGGGGCGTGACCGGGTGGTAATGGCGATGGACAGCTGTCACCCGATCAAAGGGACGATTGGATTATTGGTTTCGATGTCAGTGCTGACGAGAAATGTAACTGGCTGGTCACGTTTAGACCAATGTGTTTTTTGTAATCGGCCTGGATACGCTCAGTGCCGATAGTCCGCAGCCCCCAGAATTTGCTGCACCTGGCCGCGTTGTTCCAGTTGGGTCAGCGCGTTATCCAGGCGGTCGAGCAAGCCTCGTGCGTCGGGGTGGGCGCGGGAGACAAACAGGTAGACATCCATGCGTAGCAGCGGGTCACTTGTCACGCTATCTGCGGGAAGGTCGTCAAGCTGCCCGTTCATTGGGTCCGCGTAGTTGATCAGATAAGGCGCGCGGTCATGCAGCAGCATTTGCAGAGCTGCGGCATGGCTGTGGGCGTGGGCGATTTCGACGCGGGCTTGCGGGCTTGCCAGGTGCTGGCCAAGGGGGCCGTAGCTGTAGGCGCCGATCAGGATCACCTTTTGGCCCGACAGGTCAGCTAACCCGGTAATCGCGGGCTGGAGCGGCTTGCGGTAGACGTTCAAGGCCAGGTTGAACACGGGGGTATTGCCTTGCAGCGCGCCGCTGAGTATGTCTGGATGGCCGTCACCAGCCATGGAGACGGTCGTTTGCCCGCGTTCTAGCCGTCTGTACAGGCGCGCGGCGGGATAGCCGCGAATGGAATAGGGCACGTCCGCTTCGGTAAACAGGGCATCGGCCAGCTGCAGCACAGGGCCGCTCGGTTTGCCGCCGTTGTTCAGCTGAAAGTAGGGTGGAAAGTCGGCTAATGCAAACTCCAGCGGCGGCGCCTCCTGCGCGCCTGCGCTCAGCGCGGATAGCGACAGAGCTGTCAGGCTGGCAAGTAGAGAAAGAAGGCGTCGCACCGGCTACTCCCGCAATATCTGCATGGTCTGTCTGTAGCGTAGCGTTGATTGGCGCCGGGCGCTCCCAAGCCAGCGCCTGCGCGTCGAATGACTACGCGATCAACTGGCCGGCTCGTAGATCACATAGACCTTGCGAGTGCGCTCGCGTACTTCCCAGCTGCCGCTGAAACCGGCGGGAATCACGAAGCGGTCGCCCGTGCGCAGCACACGGCTGTTGCCGTCGGCATCGTGCAGCACCGACTCGCCTTCGAGAATCTCGCAGTACTCGTGCTCGCTGTAGCTGACATTCCAGTGGCCTGGCTCGGCCTCCCAGATACCGGTGCTGAACTGGCCGTCGGCGCTGCTGTAGTGATTGCGCACGTTCTGCGCCGGATCACCGCTGATGACCTTGGCGGCATCTGGCCGGTAGTGCTCGGCTGGGGTGTCGGCGCTGGCGAAGTCGATGATGCTGGAAATGCTCATGGGCGGGTCTCTGTTGGGTGAGGGTTGCCGTCGCTGCGGACGGCAACCGGGCAGATTCAGGCGGTGCGACGGATAACGGTGGCGAGGGTGTCGACCAGTCGATCCAGCTCGGCTTTCTCCACGGTCAACGGCGGCGACATGGCGATGATGTCGCCGCTACAGCGCACCATGGCGCCCTCCCAGAAGCAGCCGTCGAACACCTCGTAGCCGCGTGCGCCGGGGGCGTCCTGGCGGCTGGCCAGATGCACCGCGCCGACCAGCCCGGTGTTGCGGATGTCGATGACGTTCGGCAGGTCGCGCAGGCTGTGCAGCGCGTCGGCAAAGTAGTCTTCCAGGTCGGCGGCGCGGGTCAGCAGTTGCTCGTTGGCGTAGATATCAAGGGTCGCCAGCGCAGCGGCTGCAGCAACCGGATGGCCGGAATAAGTGTAGCCGTGGAAGAACTCGATCAGCCCCTGCGGGCCCTGCATGAAGGCGTCGTGAATATGCTGAGCAACAAACACTGCGCCCATCGGGATGGCGCCATTGGTCAGGCCCTTGGCGGTGGTGATGATGTCGGGCGTGACGCCCCAGCGCTGGGACGCGAAGGGCGCACCAACGCGGCCGTAACCGGTGATGACCTCGTCAAAGATCAGCAGGATGCCGTGCTTGCTGGTGATCTCGCGCAGGCGCTGCAGGTAGCCCTGCGGCGGCAGGATCACCCCGGCCGAGCCGGACATCGGCTCAACGATGACAGCGGCAATGTTCTCGGCGCCGTGCAGGGTAACCAGCGCTTCCAGTGCTTCGGCACGCTCGATGCCGAAGGCTGGCAGGCCCTTGTTGAACGCGTTGCGCTGTAGGTCCAGGGTATGCGGCAGGTGGTCGACACCCGGCAGCTGTGGGATGAACGCCTTGCGGTTGTTGCCCATGCCGCCGACCGAAACACCGCCAAAGCCCACGCCGTGATAGCCCAGTTCGCGCCCAATCAGTCGGGTGCGGGTGCCCTGGCCGATGGCGCGCTGATAACCCAGCGCAATTTTCAGTGCGGTATCAACTGACTCGGAGCCCGAGTTGGTGAAGAACACGCGGTTCATGCCTGCAGGAGCCAGCTCGCTCAGGCGCTCGGCCAACTGGAACGGCAGCGGATGGCCCATCTGGAAGGTCGGGGCGAAATCCATTTGCTGGATCTGGCGGCTGACGGCCTCGGAGATCTCGCGGCGCCCGTGCCCCGCGTTGCAGCACCACAGCCCTGACGTGCCATCCAGCACCTGACGGCCATCGGCGTCGGTGTAGTAAACCCCTTGTGCGCTGGTCAGCAGGCGCGGCCTGGCCTTGTACTGACGGTTGGCGGTGAAGGGCATCCAGAACGGATCGAGGCTGAGGTCTTGGGTGGACTGCGGGTGCTGCAAGCTGGTCATGGGGCTTTCCTGGCAGGATGGAAGGACAGACTGCAACGTCATCGTCGGGAGGGTTGGGCGGTGGCGCTGATGCGGCAAAGTCTATGTCAAAAATAACAAACGTCAAATAGGTGCTAGACGAAACGCTGCGGTTCTTTTCTGGTGTTTTGTCAAAAATATTGAATTATTTTTGGCGCCTGATTACTGTGGCCGACAGTATCCCGCGCGCCAGCCGGCGCCCTATCAGGAGCAAAGCATGAGCAAGGCAGTCAGTCGACAGGATTGGGAGCAGCGCGCGGCCGCGTTGCAGGTTCAGGGGCAGGCCTATATCGGCGGACAGTATCAGCCTGCGGCCAGTGGTGAGACCTTCGAGTGCGTATCACCGATCGACGGCCGTGTGCTGGCGCAGATCGCCAGTTGCGACCAGGCCGATGCCGAGCAGGCGGTAGCCAATGCCCGCGCCACCTTCGACAGCGGTGTCTGGTCGCGCAGCGCGCCGGCCAAGCGCAAGCGCATTCTGCAGCGCTTTGCTGACCTGATCGACGCCCACTGCGAGGAGCTGGCACTGCTGGAAACCCTGGATATGGGTAAGCCGATCGGCGACTCGCTGGCGGTGGACATTCCTGGCGCGGCGCGTTCGATTCGCTGGTGCGCTGAGGCAATCGACAAGATTTACGACGAGGTGGCGCCGACGGCTCATGATGAGCTGGGTCTGGTTACCCGTGAGCCGGTCGGCGTGGTCGCCGCCATTGTGCCCTGGAACTTCCCGTTGCTGATGGCCAGCTGGAAGCTGGGCCCGGCGCTGGCCAGCGGCAACTCGGTGATTCTCAAACCCTCGGAAAAGTCGCCGCTCACCGCCATCCGCATTGCGGCGCTGGCGCTGGAGGCCGGTCTGCCAGCGGGCGTACTGAACGTGCTGCCCGGCTACGGGCACACCGTGGGCAAGGCGCTGGCCCTGCATATGGATGTCGACACCCTGGTGTTCACCGGCTCGACCCGTGTGGCCAAGCAGCTGATGATCTACGCCGGTGAGTCGAACATGAAACGTGTTTGGCTGGAGGCCGGCGGCAAGAGCCCGAACGTAGTCTTTGCCGATGCGCCGGACCTGGACGCCGCCGCCGAGGCAGCCGCCAGCGCCATCGCCTTCAACCAGGGCGAGGTGTGTACCGCAGGCTCGCGTCTGCTGGTCGAGGAGTCGATTCGCGAGGCGTTCGTGGGCAAGGTGGTCGAGGCGCTGAAGCGCAGCTGGGCGCCGGGCCATCCGCTGGACCCGGCTACCAGCGTCGGCGCGCTGGTAGACACTACACAGATCGACACCGTGCTGCGCTATATCGAGGCCGGCCACGCCGACGGTGCGACCTTGAAGTTGGGTGGCAAGCGTGTGATGGAAGAGACCGGTGGGCTGTTCGTTGAACCGACCGTGTTTGATGGCGTGACCAACAGCATGCGCATTGCCCGCGAAGAGATCTTTGGCCCGGTGCTGTCAGTGATTGGTTTCACCAGCTTTGACGACGCCATGCAGATCGCCAACGACACCATCTACGGCCTGGCCGCCGCCGTCTGGACCAGCGACCTGTCCAAAGCCCACCGCGCCGCCCGCGCTCTGCGCGCCGGTAGCGTCTGGGTGAACCAGTATGACGGCGGCGACATGACCGCCCCGTTCGGTGGCTTCAAGCAGTCAGGCAACGGCCGCGACAAGTCGCTGCATGCCTTCGACAAGTACACCGAGCTGAAGGCGACGTGGATCAAGCTCTAACGCGCTGCCGTTGGTAGCGCGGCTGGAAGCTGGAGGCTTGAAGCTGGAAGCCGTTTAGCGGAGCAATTTCGAGCACTGCGTGAGGTCGGCGTTGCTGTGACTTTGTCGCTCCGAAACAGCTCAGACTGCTTCAAGCCTCCAGCCTGCTTTTCTCCGAGACCTCTATGAACTGGAAAACCTACGCCGTGGTCACCTCCGCGGTGGTGATCGTGGGGCTGGCGTTGGGGGTGACCCTGCCGCTGGTGTCCTTGCGCCTGCACGAATGGGGCTACAGCACCTTCGCCATTGGCGTCATGGCCGGCATGCCGGCGGTGGGTATTGTGCTGGGCTCGCGATTGAGTGGGCGCTTGGCAGGCCGGCTTGGTTCGGAGAATACCTTACGCCTGGTGATGGGGTGCAGCGCGGTATCGGTGGCGCTGCTGGCGATCTGGCCGAGCTACCCGGTATGGCTGCTGTTGCGGCTGGTACTGGGTATTTCGCTGACGGTGACCTTCATTCTTGGCGAGAGCTGGATCAATCAGATTGTGCCCGACCGCCTGCGCGGGCGCCTGGTCGCGGTCTATGGCAGCGGCTTTGCGCTCAGCCAGCTGTGTGGACCCTTGCTGCTGGGGCTGATTGGTACCCAGGGAGACAGCGGCTTCTGGCTGGCCACCGGCCTGCTGATCGGCGGCAGTGTGATGCTGTTGACGGTCTCCGGAGCGCCGGTCGTGGATGCGGCCGCTGCCGGAGGTCGCGGGCTGCGTCGCTTTGTGCGGCAGTTGCCGGCCATTGCCTGGGCGATGGTGTTGTTTGCCGGGTTCGAGACCATGACGCTGACCCTGCTGCCGGTGTATCTGATTCGCGAGGGCTTTGCTCAGCAGCTGGCGCTGATCATGGTGAGCACCGTGGTGGTGGGCGATGCGGTGCTCCAGGTGCCGGTGGGTGCGCTGGCTGACCGTATCTCGCGCACCGCGCTGTTCCGCTTCTGTGGTCTGGTGTTGCTGCTGAGCAGCCTGGCGTTACCGCTGGTGCTGCACACGCCGTTGATCTGGCCGGTGCTGGTGCTGTTCGGCGCCAGCGCGGGCGCACTTTATACCCTGTCGATCATTCTGGTCGGCCAGCGCTACCGGGACGACGAACTGGTGCGTGCCAACGCGCATATCGCCATGCTCTGGGGCCTGGGCTGTCTGTTTGGGCCGATTTTGACCGGGGCCGTCAGTCAGTGGCTGACGGGCCACGCGCTGCCGTTGATGATGGCAATAGCAGCAGCGATTTTCGTGCTGCTGGCGCGCCGCCCGCAGGCCTTTGCTGCGGTACAGATTGAAACGCCGCGCTGATCAGTCCCACTGGTACTGCAGGCCCACGCCAACCAGCCAGCTGCGCTCCGGCGCCGGCTCGTAGTAGCGGGCGCCAGCGCCGTTGACGATCAGCGAGGCGATGTACTCGCGGTCGGTCAGGTTGTCGATACGAGCAAAAGGCTCCAGCTGCCAGGGGCCAAGCTGCTGGCGATAGCTGGCGCGCCAGTTGAGGGCGGCGTAACCGGGAGCGCTGGCGCTGTTGTCGTCGTTGGCGTAGCGCTTGCTCATGCCCTGCACCTCCAGTGCGGTGCTCAACCCTTCGCGCGGCTGCCAGGCCAGCTCGGCGTAGAGGCTGTGGCGCGGTACGCCCGGCAGGCGCTTGTCGGCCAGGTTGGTGCCGCTGCCATCCAGGTAGCTGTCGAAGTGCGCATCGAGCCAGGTGTAGGCCAGATAGGCGTTGAGGGTGTCTGTCAGCGGCTGTTCAATACTCAGTTCCAGGCCGCGCCGGGTGGACTTGCCGGCGTTGGCGTAGGTTGAGCGGTCGGTGCCTACTTGCGGCGCGCCGGTTACGATTTCATCGTCGACGCGGGTGTAGAACAGCGCCGCATCCACGCGGGTATCGCCGCGGCGCAGCTTGAAGCCGATCTCGGCGTTATCGGCGCTGCTGGGCTTCAGGTCGAAGTTCAACCCACTGCCGCTTGGGCGGTAGGCCAACTCCTGGAAGGTGGGTGTTTCAAAGCCCTGGCCGATGGCGGCGTAGAGGCTGATATCCGGCGTCCACTGATAGCTCAGGCCCAGCGCCGGGCTGGTTTGGTCGTAGCGCACTGAGCCGCTGTCGTCCTGGCCATCGGTGAAGTACTTGTCGTCCGAGTCGAACCTAACCTTGCTGTAGCGCGCGCCCGCCGTCAGGCTCCAGCGTGGCGCCAGCTGCCAGGTGCTGATCAGGTAGGCCTCGCGGCTTTCTACCCGGTTGAACTCGTCCCGTTGCAATGCGCCCTTGCGGCCAAACTGGTTGACGAAGCCCTGGCGACCTTCGCCCTGGTAGTTCCAGCTCAGCCCTGCAGCAATGCTGACCGGCAGGTTGAACACCTGGGTGTCGCGCTCCCAGCCCAGTTCGCTGCCGCCGAAGCGCCGATCCAGCTCGATGACGCCGCCGCCGGAATACAGCGAGTTGCCGGTAAAGGCGAGAAACTGCTGAACATCGCGCTCGCCACCGTAGGCCATCAGGGTGATGCGGTCGTCGTTGGCCAGGCGGCGCTGGTAGTTCAGGCCCAGCTGCTGGTGGCTGACGCTCTTGCGGGTGTCGAACAGCTCGGCCTGTGCGACCGCCTGCTGCCGGTCTTCACGCAATGCGGCGGCGGTCAGTCCCAGCGGGTCTTGGGTCTCGGGCTGGTCCAGCGCGTTGAATAGCAGGGTCAGGGTGGAGGCGTCGTCGATATCCCAGCCCAGGCGCAGGTTAGCCATGTCGCGGCGGGTGTCGCTGTGATCGCGGTAGCCGTCGGTCTCCAGCCGTGAGAGATTGGCCGCGACGTTAAGATTGCCGTGCTGCCCACCGTATTTCAGGCGTGAGCGCCAGAGACCGTCGCTGCCGATGCCGCTGCGATTCTCCAATGTCGGGTGATAACTGCCTTCGCTTGAGTAGCCCTGAATGATGCCGCCTGAGGCGTTGCCGTACAGGCTGCTGAGCGGGCCGCGCAGCACTTCCACGCGAGACAGGTTGTCCAGGTCAAACAGCGCCGGCTGGCCCTGGCCGTCGGGCATGGTCAGCGGAATGCCGTCTTGCAGCAGACGTACACCGCGCACGCCAAACTGTGCCCGGGCGCCAAAGCCGCGGGAGGAGATCTGCACGTCCTGGGCGTAGTTCTGGCGGTTTAACGCAAGCAACCCCGGCACCCTTTGCAGCGGCTCGGAGAGGTTGGCTCCGAGGTTGGCGGCGGGCAGCTGATCGAGAAAAAGCGTGCTGCGGGCGAGCGGAAGGGTTAGCTCATGGGCATCATCGCTGGCGCCGAGCACTGTCTGGGTTGGCAGCTGAATAGGTGCGGCCTGGCTAGTCGCGGTGCCCAGCAGCGCCAGCGGCAGGTAGAAGCACGGGCGTAGGGTAGGGTGAATCATCTGAGCCTTTTCCTGTTGTAAGTATTGTTTGGAGCGTCGGCCATGCTGCGTTGACGGTCGCCTGCACGACAAACCACGCTGCGCTTCTGGTATCTTGCCGGGCCGAAAAAAGGGCTGCTGGCAGGCGATAGAGCGAAACGGTAACAGACCCCGTGGACCGGGTGGCAGGCATCCCTTGGTCGTAAAAGCTTTGTTCTAAAGGCTGATGGGCAGTGTGCCTGAAGTTGCTTTGTACTGCAGGATCATTGCTGGCAGAAATGCCGGTCCATGAAATATTGTTTTGATGTGGAAGTAATTTTGCTGTAGGCTTGCCACCGTTGCCTGGCTGTTCTATCTGGCCTTGCAGTGTGGTTTGGAGGTTGTCAGCCGTTTTTTCGATGACTTCTAGTTATTGCTGTAATTTTCGCCCGGATGATCCTGGCGGTCGGGAGTACCCAAGCATGCATATGATGCACGATCTCTATCTGGCGCTACGCCGTTTGCAGCGCGCCAGCGAAATTCACGCCAAGCGCGTTGGTCGCCATAGCGGGCTGACCCCAATCCAGCTGCTGATTTTACACAGCATCAAGGCTACAGGTGAAAGTACCCTGGGTGATTTGGCGCGGCAGGTGAGTGTATCCCAGGCCACGCTGAGCACCATCATTGATCGCCTGGAAAGCCGCGATCTGCTGCACCGGGTGCGCAGCACCAGCGACAAACGCAAGGTACATCTGGCCTTGACCGAGAAGGGGCTGGCCGCGATTCAGGCGGAGCCTGCGCTGCTGCCGGCTGCATTCCTTGAGCGTTTTGGCCAACTGGCTGACTGGGAGCAACTGATGCTGCTGGCCAGTCTGCAACGGGTCGCCGGCCTGCTTGAAGCCGGTCAGCAAGTGCGTCCCGAACTCTTCGAAGGCGAATCCGCCGCCTGATCCTCTGCGCCCGCCTTCCGGCGGGCGACGTCATCACAAGTTTTTTCTCCTTCGGGTATTGCCTGGCGCTAGACGCACGCTTAGCATGTTTGAAATATCAAACATGGCTGTTTTAAATGCATTACGACAGCCGGAGCCGCCCGCACAAGGAGCCCCCCGAATGGAACTGCACTGCCCTGACCTGTTTCGCCAGCAAGCCTATGTCGCCGGTCACTGGTGCGAGGCCGACAAGGGCGCGCGCACCCACATCGCCAACCCGGCTACCCATGAACGCCTCGGCAGCGTGCCGAACATGGGCGCAGACGAAACCCGTCGTGCCATTGAAGCGGCGCGTGTCGCGCAGCAGCAGTGGCGTCAGCGCACGGCCAAGGAGCGCGCGCAGGTGCTGCGCAAGTGGTTTGAGCTGATGATGCAGCACCAGGAAGACCTGGCCCGCATCATGACCGCAGAGCAGGGCAAGCCGTTGACCGAGGCGCGTGGTGAAGTCGCCTACGCAGCGTCCTTCCTGGAGTGGTTTGGCGAAGAAGCCAAGCGCGTCTACGGCGACGTTATTCCCGGTCATCAGCCGGACAAGCGCATTCTGGTGCAGAAAGAGCCGGTTGGTGTGACAGCTGCCATCACGCCCTGGAACTTCCCCGCTGCGATGATCACCCGCAAGGCCGGTCCGGCGCTGGCTGCAGGTTGTGCAATGGTGCTCAAGCCCGCGCCGCAAACCCCGTTCTCCGCGCTGGCGCTGGCGCACCTGGCTGAGCAGGCCGGTCTGCCGAGCGGTCTGTTCAGCGTTGTTACTGCCGATGTGGACCGCTCCCGTGAAGTGGGTGACGAGCTGTGCAGTAACCCGGTGGTGCGCAAGCTGTCGTTCACCGGCTCCACCGGCGTTGGCATCAAGCTGATGGAGCAGTGCGCGCCAACCCTGAAAAAGCTGTCGCTGGAACTGGGCGGCAACGCGCCTTTTATCGTCTTTGACGATGCCGATCTGGATGCCGCGGTTGAAGGCGCAATGATCTCCAAATACCGCAACGCCGGTCAGACTTGCGTCTGCGCCAACCGTATTTACGTGCAGGATTCGGTTTACGACGCCTTCGCCGCCAAGCTGGCCGACGCGGTTGCCAAGCTGAAGGTCGGCGACGGCACCGAGGCGGGCGTGACCACCGGTCCGCTGATTGATGCGCGCGCTGTCGAGAAAGTACAGCGGCACCTCAAGGACGCCACCGACAAGGGCGCGACCGTCATCGCTGGCGGCAAACCGCACGAGCTGGGCGGTTTCTTCTTCGAACCGACCATTCTCACTGACGTGGACAGCAGCATGGCGGTGGCCCGCGAAGAAACCTTCGGCCCCCTGGCGCCGCTGTTCCGCTTCAGCGACGAGTCTGATGTGGTGCGTCAGGCCAACGATACCGAGTTTGGTCTGGCGGCCTACTTCTACGCTCGCGATCTGAGCCGCGTGTTCCGTGTGGCCGAGGCGCTGGAGTACGGCATGGTCGGTATCAATACCGGCCTGATTTCCAATGAAGTGGCGCCCTTTGGCGGCATGAAGTCCTCGGGCCTGGGCCGTGAAGGCTCCAAGTACGGCATCGAGGAGTACGTCGAGATCAAGTACCTCTGTCTGGGCGGTATTTGACGTTCGCATCTACCTGACGGGGAGCCGCCGGCTCCCCACTTTTTCCGCGAGGCGGTTATGAGCAAGAGCAATGAGTCCCTGATGCAGCGGCGGCAGAATGCTGTCGCCCGTGGTGTAAGCCAGATCCACCCGATTGCGGTGCAGCGCGCTGAAAACGCGACCGTCTGGGATGTGGAAGGGCGACAGTACATCGACTTTGCCGGCGGCATTGCCGTGCTCAACACCGGACACCGTCACCCCAAGGTGATGGACGCGGTGCGTCGTCAGCTGGACCAGTTCACCCACACCTGTTTTCAGGTGCTGGCGTATGAGCCCTACATTGCCCTGTGTGAGCGGCTGAACGAGATGGTGCCCGGCGACTTTGCCAAGAAGACACTGCTGGTGACCACCGGCTCCGAAGCGCTGGAAAACGCGGTCAAGATTGCCCGCGCCGCCACCGGTCGCGCCGGCGTGATTGCCTTCACCGGCGCTTACCATGGCCGCACCATGATGACCTTGTCGATGACCGGCAAGGTGGCGCCGTACTCAGCAGGTATGGGCTTGATGCCGGGTGGCGTCTATCGCGCCCAGTATCCCTGTCCGCTGCATGGTGTGAGCGATGACGATGCCATCGCCAGCATCGAGCGTATTTTCAAGAACGACGCGCAGCCGCAGGATATCGCTGCCATCGTTATCGAACCGGTGCAGGGTGAAGGTGGCTTCTATGTTGCCAGCCCGGCGTTTATGCAGCGCTTGCGCGCGCTGTGCGATCAGCACGGGATTTTGCTGGTGGCCGATGAAGTGCAGACCGGCGCTGGCCGTACCGGCACTTTCTTCGCGATGGAGCAGATGGGCGTGGCGGCGGACCTGACCACCTTTGCCAAGTCGATTGCCGGCGGCTTCCCGGTTGCGGGCGTCTGCGGGCGTGCTGAGGCGGTGGACAGCATTGCGCCGGGCGGTCTGGGCGGCACCTACGCCGGTAGTCCGTTGGCTTGTGCGGCTGCGTTGGCGGTGATGGACGTGTTCGAAGAAGAAAACCTGCTGGCCCGCAGCCGTACCGTGGGCGAGATTCTCACCGCGCGGTTGAGTGCGCTGGCGGCCGACGACAAGCGCATTGGCGATGTGCGCGGCCTGGGTGCGATGGTTGCCTGTGAGCTGTTCACCGCAGATGGCGCACCGGATGCCGAACTGACCGGTCGCATCGTTGCTGCCGCGCGGGACAAGGGCCTGATTCTGCTGTCCTGTGGTCAGTACGGTAACGTCATCCGCATTCTGGTGCCGCTGACGGCCACTGACGTTGAGCTGAACGCGGGCATGGACATTATCGCCGAGTGTTTTGCCGAACAGCAGTAAGCAGTCCGGCGGGCCTCAGAAGGTCGAGAGCCCGCTGGCTTCCATAAAGCGGTACACCAGATAGCGCCAACGGCTGTGATCTGCAAAGTCTGCGTAGGGCAGGCTGTAGATTGCGCCGTTGGCGTTCTGCCATTCGCGCTCAAAGTCGCCTCGTTGCTCGCTGATCTGCGGGCTGTCACTGTGGCTGACCAGGCGCACGCTGGTTTCCAGATTCAGATCGTGCAGGTTGCGGCGGGTAAAGTTGGCCGAGCCGGCAATCAGCTCGGCGCTGCCATCAGTGCGTTCCAGCCTGATCCACTTGCGGTGGCATTGCTCTCCCTCGGTCGCGCACCAGCGCACGGGAATGCCAGCTTCATGTAAATCCCAGGCTGCCTGCCGGTTGGGGATGCCGTTCTTCTCGCGGCCAAAGGCATCGCGGTTGGGGTCCAGGATCACGCGCAGTGTCGCGCCGCGTTGATGCGCTGCAATCAGGGCCTCTATGACCGGTCGTGATGACAGGTAGAACATCTCCAAGTCGATCTGATCGCCAGACTGCGCCAAGCCGATCAGCTGCAGCAGCCCCTGCTCGATAGCGCCCTCGGTCAGCACCTGCAGCTGCGGTGGCTGGCTGTCTGACACTGCTGGCGCGTCAGGCCAGTCGGCGGCAGGGGCGTAGCCCGACAGCAGCGCCACGGCGCGCTCGGTCTGCAGCAGGTCGAGCGCGGCTGCGCCGCTGAACTGTACGGCGCTGTTGTCGTGGCGGCTGCTGGCATCATGCGGGTTCATGGAGGTGACCAGGCCGGTCCACTCGCCGTTGTGGCCAACGATCAGGGTCTTGCGGTGATTGGCGCGGAAATTCAGCAGGTGCAGGTAGGTGCGCAGCGTGACCTTGCCCTCGCCGACCGGGTTAGGTAGCCAGCCGCCCTCGGAGCTGTTGCCCAGATAGCTGCAGCACAGGGTCCAGATGCCGGTCCAGGTGGGGTTGGAGGCGGGCAGCTTGCTCAGATCGGTCATCACCACGTCGACACCAGCGCCGCGTAGCGCCTCGAACTGCGCCGACGCCACGCCGCCGTACAGGGTGTTGAACGGATCGCTAATCAGCACCACCGGCATCTGCGGATGACGTTGGCGGGCAGCAATCAGTGCGTCGGTCAGCTCGCTCGACAGCGGTCGATAACTGTCCTCGCCGGCAAAGTCGTTGAACAGGAACATGTCCACAACGACCAGCTCGTTGGCGCTGTCGATCAGCTCCAGTACCCGGTCCATGATCTGTTGCTGAACATGCTCCTGGCCGTCGCTGTCGCGCCAGGTCTGGTCAAACAGCAGCTCTACCTGTTCGGCGGGGCGCAGCGGGGTTGTAGCGGAGAGGTCTTCGGGCATCTGCTGGCAGCCAAGCAGGCTGGCAAGCAGCAATCCCGGCAGCAGCGAGCGAACGCAGAGTGTGGGCATGATCAAGATCGGTTGCGGTGATAGCAGCAGACTGCCCAAGCCTGGCCGTTAATGCAAACCGCAAGGCGCCGGCTCGCTGCGCGCCAGGGAAGCACTGACTAATTCCACATGCCCTCTGGCGTTCAGGCTGGGCTGCAATCAAGGCGTGGTTTCGAAGGCATGTCTGGACCTG
>CERX01004182.1_pt1 | contig 16572 bp, 15 predicted proteins | sample 350251 | NCBI WGS metagenome assembly CERX01 (sample SAMEA2621044, study PRJEB7988) | marine metagenome | biome: marine biome (ENVO:00000447); feature: deep chlorophyll maximum layer (ENVO:xxxxxxxx); material: "saline water (ENVO:00002010), including plankton (ENVO:xxxxxxxx)" | depth 50 m
CTTCATTTTAACGATTAAGATTGGTTTGTGTCTGCCACTTTTGATTTTATGCGTTACCCCTTAGACCGGGAAGAACCCGCTAAACTAGCTGGTCTTTTTTTTGAAAAAATAGGGAGTCGAATAGAGAGAGTGGCCGCGATGAGAGAGCCAGTGGCTCTCTTAGCGTGGTAAGTCAGCCCGGATGGCTGACTTAACGAACGGCCCCGGCTCTGGGGCAAATTGGCTGAGCCAATTTGTGGGAAGACCGACTCCCTCCTGGGGCACCAAAATAAGACTTTATAAAAGACCAGCGCTAAACTAGCTGGTCTTTTTTTTTGAAAAAATAGGGAGTCGAATAGAGAGAGTGGCCGCGATGAGAGAGCTAGTGGCACTAAAATAAAATCCCAAGTTTAGTTATTTTGCCCTTTGAATAAAAACAAAAGAATACTTTTTTCTCGGTATTGAAATTAGCTGAAAAATTTAAGGGAATTATATTTATGACTGAAAACTAGCTTTTCGTTTTCAATTTAGCTTCGTCAACTTTAGTTTAAACATTGAGTGCCATTGTGTTTATTACCTAAGCCCATTAAAACAAAAGGTTTATACTGCCACCTTTCCACTTTCTTTAATGGCACAACCAAAGCCGAATTTTTCTCACCCATTGGTGGCAATATTAAACTGCCTTTAGAAAAATTATGAACTTTTTCAAACTCTATATAATACACAGCTATTTTAGTTTTAGGCACAGTAACTAGTGGTGTTTTTAGATCTTGATACTTAGGCTTCCATGTACTTTCTTCGATTACTTCATAGAATGAATCAATCTTCCTAGTTTGATTCTGGTTTTGAAATAGTATTTTTGATAAATCTAATGATATTATTTTTTCTTCAGCTTTAATTCTGATCAGAAATCCAATTCCAAAATCATCAATGAAATTTCCCAAATGAGGAATAAAAGGTATACCTAAAACACCAACTAAGCCGGCGGGTGAGTAGGACCCAGAAACTATTTCAATGGATCCATTGCTATCATCAAGTGGTACAGCTATAATCTCTTTTGAGCCAAGCTCAGGCTTATCACAAACTGCTTCAGCAATTTTTTGATTTTCATTATCTTCATAACGATAAGAGCTTAGTTTTAAGTAACTAGCGCATCCAAGCATTAGTGGCATAAAAGCAAAAGCAAGGATTAAGGATTGAATTGAAGTTCTCATTTCTTTGTTCTCCTTTTATCAGGAAGTTGATTTAGCTAAATGTTATTATTCTTTCGAGCTACTTGTCACTTAACTTATAGAAATTCATTGGGCACTAATCTGTAGTGTAAATACTTGTGGAAAACAATAGGCTTTGTCGGCTCTAGAAATGATTTAATTCTTTCTTTCTTCAAAAGGGGGTTTATAATAAGTGTTAATTATGAAGGAGCTTGCACTAAAAAAAACAGTAAATTGAAGCCTGAATTTTCAAAATGGACTCATTTCAAAATGTTAGCAATTTGCTCATAGAGTCGCTTTTTAAAGCTTTCTTTTTTTAAAAGCTTTTGATTAAACTCCAAAAACAAGCCGTTTACTCTTTCATTGTCGACGTATTGATCTAGCAAATCGTTTAAAAAGCAGTCTGTATTGCCACGGTAAGGTCTGTTAAAGTGAATCTTATAATTTGTGTTACTCAAATTTGATTTTATATTTTGGGCTAATAGAACTTCTTTTTCGATTTGATTTCTATATAAAATTCCAATTTCAGTGCTTCTTGTTTTTCCTTTAAAAATAGGTGTAAAGCTATGGACGGAAATTACCAAAATCCTTTGATCTTTTGCTAGAGCTGTTTCGACTTCTTTACTGATTTTATGACGATATTTACTGTAATCGCTGATCAAACGATCCAGTTCCGTTTGACTGATAAGCTTTTGAGTAGAGGCTTTAATTGCTTTGTTTTTCAAATTACGATTGTAGTCAATGATCAAGCGAGTTATGTGGTTTGAAAAGACTTTTGCTTTGTATTGTTGTTGTAAGTGTTCACAAACTTCAAAGGCACCCGCATCCCATCCCTCGTGGGAAACCAGTTTCTCTTTGGAAATTGTTATTTTACCTTTTAGAAATGCCGGAATTTCATATCCGGCATGTTCACAAGTTAGAATGATTTTAGTTTTCAAAGAAATTTCCTTCGGCTAGAGCGGAACAAAGCTTTTGGTAAACACTTTGCATACTCTGTCCATGATCAATCGCTTTTTTGATTCTAGTGGATAGGCTTCCGATTTCAAGCAAATGATTCAAATTGTCTTTTGCATCCATTTCATCTTCCGAATAGTTTAATTTGTCCAAAATACCTTTTAGTAAATCTTTTGTGCTGGCAGTTTCGGAAAAACCAAAACATTTAAGATATTGCGCCTGCGATACTTTTGCTATTTCAGCATCTTTAACACTTAATTCCAAAACTTCACGTAAAGTATCGGTGCTAAGACTTTCTATTTCTTCAATGGTAATCCAATCCTCGTTTACCAATGTTTTAATTGCTTTCACCCAAAACAAAGCAATGGATAAATCAATTTGTGGACATTCTTGGACATCAGCTAAGCGAATTTCCAAACAACCTCGTTCAAATTTAGGGATGGCTCCTCTTGAATTCAACCATTCTTCTTGTAAGACCTCTAAGCTATCTAGCGGACGAATGTCTGCGTACATCGGTTCTAGAACCTTATTTTGGTATTCTTCATTAGACTTAATCACCTCTGGAATCGCCTTACCAATAATGCTTGGAATTCTCTTTTGGTTTTTTAGGTAAAAGCCTAAACGACTACTGCTTGTCTCTTGTAACTTACCTTCAACGATCGGCGAGCTAGAGGACAAAGCGGGGACTAGTGGCAGTAAAAAACGTACCGCTGAGTGAAGTTTTCTAAATTCTTCGTCGCTGTCAAAGGAAATATTAATGTGTAGGCTTTGTAGGTTTGACCAACCATGTCCTTTGCAGCCGAAAATGCGATCGTATGAGCTATAGATCTCATTGTTTTCATGTGGCCATAATCTTGTTTCTTTGTCTGGATTCATAAAAGGGTGCATGGCACTGGGCATAAGCTGGGCGTTGTAAATATCCAACTCTTGATTAATTCGTCGAACTTCTTTTTCAAAACTTTCAAGCAGTGGCCAAATTTTTGGTTCAGGTTTGTTATTTTTTATTTCAATGACATGAGCGACTAACTCATTAGACCAATCCACAACTGGGTTTTCGATTAGGTTGGTATAACCAGAATTGATTTCTTCGAAGACTTGATCGGCAATGGGTTTTACCATCAAGGAGTCTTTGTCCACGATCATGTATTCTAGCTCAATACCGAAAACTTCTAATAATTTGTAATTCATATTTTTATCTACTTTCAAGGCGTTGTAAAAACACCGACATAATTTTTGAGTACAATTGGTAGCCAATGATGCCATCTTCATAAGATTTTTCAATGGATGGATTATCATTAATTTCAATGATATAAAATTGGCCGTCTTTTTCTTTGATGTCTACACCGTAAAGACTGTTACCGATTTCTTTACAGGCTTTCTGTGCAAGCTTTAAAACTTCGCTAGGTACCTCTGAAAGGGGTAAGCAATCCACACTACCTTCTTTGGTTTTACCACCTTCACGATCGATAATCTGCCAATGCCCCTCGGCCATATGATAGCGACAAGCATAAAGTAGTTCGTTATCAACAACACCGATTCGCCAATCGAAGTCTGTTTGTAAAAACTCTTGTAAAATCAGGAGGTCTGACTTTTTAAAATACTCTGCAGCCTGCTTTTTTAAATCTTCCAAGCACTTTACCTTTTTGACGCCAGCTGAAAAAGCACTGTCGGGCTTTTTAATGATCAGAGGAAAGTCTTTAAACTCGTCAAGATCAGTGTCTTTATGGATAATCCAAGTTTTAGGTGTGGAGAGATTTTTCTTTGCCAGCATATCGTGTAGATAAACTTTGTTACAGCATCTTAGTATAGATTGCGGGTCGTCCATGACCACTAAGCCTTCGAGTTCCGCTCTCTTGGCAAATTTATAAGTATGATCGAAAACACTGGTAGTCTCACGGATAAAAAGCGCATCAAAACGACTAAGCAAACTGATGTCTTTGGGGCCAATCAGTTCAGCGTTCATTCTTAGGTCCTTAGCGGCCTTTAAAAATAATTTAATGGCCCCCGCATCAGAGGGGGGAAGCTCCTCTTCCTCATTAACCAAAATGGCAATGTCAAAACGAGCGCTTTTGGTTTTGAGCTTTTTAAAATTAGGGGAGCTGCCAAAAAACTCACGGATCGCTTCTTGTAAAAACGAGTAGTGAGCTTTAGGAACCTCGTTAAATGAAATGGCGTTTAATGTCTTAATTCGCCATTCATCATTTTTACGGTAACAGAAAACTCGAATCAATGGAGCGTGAACAAAGTTAAAAATCTGCTTTGCCAAACTATTGTATTTCGCAGCAATGTTTTTCCCAAAATAGATACTGATTTCAAACTCGTCTCCCTTAATGTCTTTTAAGGCTTTTTGTAAAGCGCTTGATATGGATTCAGAAAGGATTTTCAGACTATCTTTGTTTTGCAAATCAGAAATGCTCGAAACACTTGGAAGCGGACGCTGTTTTCTTGCCTCCGCCAGCAAGGAAACGTAATAGCCACGTTTGCAATAGGAGTAGTCGTTACAAAGGTTAAAAACTCGAATTTGGCCATTCTCCTCAGATTCATTTTTAAGGTATTCATCGGCGGTAATGGCTTTACAGTCATCCCCTAAATCTGCAAAAAAGGGAATTTGAGTTTTGTTACTTACTACAATTAAATTTTTCATGCTTTAAACTTTTTTAAAACTGAGAATATTGGCGTCATAGGTAATCACTCCAATTAAAATGGAGTTGATTAAATGCCTACTGCGAATCCAATACTTTTGTTGTCCTTTATCTAAAGGGTTGGTTTTTAGTGGGTCGGTAATTTCCACCATGTCTTTTTCAGCGGAGATTCCACTAAGAACCACAAAGTGGCCTTGAGGATATCCTTTAACATCATCTTCGAGACAGGTTTCATTAATTTCTCTTTTCGACATATAAAGATAACTGGCACTCAGTCCACAAATGACTGGGCCGTTATTTTCCATAACCTTATATAAAAACTTTTCGTCCAGTTCTGCAAATGAAATCTCACCACCTAGATCAATAAATTCGGCATACTTCAGGGAAGCTTCTGCCGTTTTAGTTCCTTTTTTAAATTTAGCTTGGGCACGAAGTTTTTCAGCCATTTGCTTTTGATCCAAATCAAACCAACTCGGATCAAAGACCTTTAAGTTGTGCGTAAAAATTTGTACCTCAAGGCCTTGTTCAATGGCATGGAGACCTAGGTTTACGCCAAGGGTTCCTCCGCCTTCGGTGTAGCTGATGGTGTCTATTAGGTCTTCATGACTTTTAGGAATTTCAAGGTAACGGTAAATGCCATGAAGGCAAGTGGGGCCACAACTGGTGTCGGTAGGTTGTGGGTTTAAAGCAATATCAAACTTTAAATCTTTCATTTTTTTCCTGAAGCATGGCTTCGTAAGTTATAGCCGATCGGGTAAATCATACCACCCATTCTCGGCGCTATGGGAAATAGCTTTAATTAAAAACCTTGGCAAGAAAAGAAATTAATATTTTGAGGTCTAGCCACCAGCTACACAGCAAGTGAAAAGAGAAAACTAAACGAAATCTAGGAATTATGAGTGTAAAAGCCCTAAAAAACACTATCCAATTTACAGTAAGACGCATAAATGCTCTTTGGTGTGCCTTTTTGTGATAGATTCCTCCTCCTGATGAAAAGACTAATTCCACTCTTGGCCATTGCCTATCTATTTAATTTACCTGATGTTTTTGCGAATCTCGCAAGGCAGGGCTGTAGTCTTACTGCAAGACAGGAATTGCAACTTAGAGATCAAGACCGGTGGCTAAAAGAGATTCCAGAGATTCGTCTGAGGATGGATGACTTTCTAGTATTTTATATCGGAGAGTTGGCTAGAGAACCTTGGATTAGTTCAGGAGAAATTCTTAAAAACTACATAGCGAGTTTTCCTATGAAGACGGTCTACCGAGCAATTTCTCTGGACCGAGTTCAGTTAGAGGACGTTAAGCGGGATGGTTTTTATTCAAGCCTAGAGAGAATGAGGACTAAGAAATTGCCAGCCAGTCTTTCAGGTCCAGAATTAGGTTTTAGTGAATTTCTACGGGATGTAGAAGACCAAATCATTGGGAACCAATCCAATGTGATTTCCGTGTCTATGTTTGAGCCGGTGGCAGTTGAAATCGCTAAGCTCTACCAAAAAAGTGGAAAAGACGTCTATTTGTTTCGCCTTGAACTATCAGAGTTTTATCTCATACGATTTTCACATCTACTTAAACATATCAGTCCTGAAAAAAATATTTTAAATCAAGAAGAGCTTCATTTTAACAATTTACTCATTACCAAAGATAAAATTGATGATACGGAGCTTTTCATTCGTAGGCATATTCCGGCCGATAAAATCACTAGCTATCGCAAGCTGTAAAATATCTAAGAGTGACATTTAAATTTACACCCATCACCTTGTTTTCAAAAGCCATAGTCCAAGCTAGTTTCCTAGTTATCACCGTCACTTTTTAACTTAGCTTTTGTAGTCTTTACCAGACAAATTTCACCCTAAATCTGCTAGGATACACCAAAATATTAAGAAGGATTTCATGCGCTATTTTATTTTGCTCTTTTTACTGTTCTCAAGTCGTCTCTACGCCCAGCAAAACCCCAATATTCCATCGCATCGCTCTGAATTAAGTCGCTTTTTAAAGTCGAAAAATGAGTCTGTCCAAAAGGCGATTCAGCAAGGAAACCCTAATGTCCAAGACTTGAGTTATGCAGAGATGGTTGAAGCAACAGACCGGCTTCTAGACAGTAGTGAGCTTATGTCCTTGATTGAGCATAGTCATACTTTGAAACAATATCGCAATTTGATGAAAAACCATTTGCTACACATTCAGTTAACAAATGAAATCGAGAGCTTTCAAAACCTTAGCTATATGTATCCTCATGAAATGCCTTTCAAACATGATGGTAGATTTCCTTCTTATCCAAGTTATCAGGCATTGGAAAAAGTGCATGAATTTCTTAGGATAGTAAGTTCTAAGCTTAAAAAATCAAAATATGACTTTGTAAAAGCACGTGTTGAGCGAGCCTCTATTTTTTTTGACAGTATCGCAGGGATGAATCTTGCCTCTCGTGAGTTTGTTTTTGAAGAGCTCCGTACAGCCTTAAAATTGAAAGAGACAACAAGCCTACGAGAAGTAGCTAGGGTTGCGAAAAGAGGCCTTCGCGCGGGGAATCAAGTTTGGCAAACTCTTTTAGAGCTTGAGGATCGACTCTATTCAAAAATGGAGAAGGACTTGGTCCGTAAAATATCTAATGGTCCTCATAAGGCTTATGATGATTACCGTGCTAGAATTTTAAAAGATGGTATCAATGCCAGTTTTAAAGCCGAGTTCGAAGCTATTGTCAGAAAATTAGATCTTGCCTTGCGAACGGCAAAAAATGTGGAAGATGCACTAAAGGCTGAACCAAAATTAGCTTTGATGCATCAAGGAGCGATTGAAAGAATTGATGCCATAATTAAAGAAGGGAAATACCCATATCGTAAGGTTTTAGATGAAGTGGCTAGGTTGACTGAGTTCTTTGATATGGTGGAGCGTTCTTACGGTCCACAAAAATCTAATCCTTTGCATTATGCGAAACGCTATGAGTATTACCTTCACTCCGTTTTTGGCTGGGCTCCTAATCATATTACAATTTTATCCTCATCTCATTTAAAGACCTATGATTTGCTCAGTATTAGTAGTGCCCCCATAGGATTTGCTGGTGTTGCTACTGAAAGTCTCTGGGTGGATTCTTATTTACAGTCACCAAACGAGTTCCTACTTCACGATGCTGCTAACCATGAAAGACGGCGTTTCCAATTTACTAGAAACTATTTCTTTCGATTAGGCTTAAAGGAAAAGGATTTCGCAAAAATGTATCACAATATCGATGCTTTTTTGCAAAAGGAAATGTTGCCACTAATTCGTCGTATCGATCGTTTTGCTTCGGCAGAGATTAATTTTACCAATCGCGAAAAGTTCTTAAATGATTTCTTGGCTTTGCTTCCTGGGCAAGAGTATTTTCAGGAAGAGATTGAGGAGTTAAAGACTAAGTTAGCTTCGGAGACTATACTTCAGCGGCTTAACGATGAAATGCGAATTAAAATCAATCGCAAAAAAACTCTCTATGACATGATTTTATTTGAAGTGGTTCATGAAGATGCTTTACCGCCAGCTAAGTTTGCTATTCTAGAAAGTTTAATGCGTCCTCCTAATTTGCCAATGCCGAGAGATTTTATTGATATAGACTCTAGAACAGCTCACCATACTATGGAGCCAGCTGGTACAAGCATGGCATATATCTTAGAAAAACTAAATGGTAGCTTCTATGACACTCCTAAAAAGAGAATGCTGGCTGTTTCATCCAGCGAATATCGAACGCCAAAGGCCATCATTCAAGCTAGTGCCGAAATTGTTAATTTTTTCGGAGGTTACGAAGGTTTAAGTCCTGAGCAGGTTCTTCAACAGTTGGTTTTTTTAACTTTAACGGAAGAAGGCTTTTTGACATATTTGACGGAAGAGTTTCAAAGGGATTTACATCCCATCCAAAGAAATTTACTTCGAAGTTTAAAATTTGCTGAGGGCCTTGAGGTGCTTTCACTGATTGGTGAGTTTAGGATGGATAAAGAGTTTCGTAATTATATGAAAGCCCTTCGCGAGCGAATAGTAATGGCACAAGACCTAGAATACACTTCTTCAGAAGAGGAAGTTGCAGAGGTTTTAAGGAAATTTACAAAGCAAGACAGAAGTCTTCGTTTTGGTTTTGAGCAAACTAAAGATTACTATTTCAAACTGGGGCAGGATTTGAATGAGAGAACCTACTATAGGATCAAAGCACAGCAAGCTAGCATGGATAGGTATTCGTCGATGACAATTGGCCAACTAGAAAAGGTCATAGCAAAGAAAGAAAATAGCAAAGAGAAAATTAGAAGAGCTCTTGAGACCGAGGTTTCCTCAGATAAATTTGAATCCCTTGAGAAACTCAGCTTTGAGACTGAGCATTTACGTAGATTAATCATCAAGCAGCGAAGGCTAAATTTGGCCGAAGATTTTGTTCGAGGCTCTAAGCAGCTTTGGAAAAATACTTCCGCAGAAAGCATTCCGCGAGAAGCCTTAATATCTAAGTTGGCAAAGAAATTTCATGATGAATCTTGGCGGCCTAATTTTCAATCCGTTTTTGGCTCTAAGGCTCAATATAGAGATGTGCCAATGGAAGCTTTTCAGAATAATGAGTCAGCTCTACAGGCTAGAGCTAGATTTGAAAAAGCGGGCTTTATTGGCTTGAGGATAAATGCTGATGGAATTTTTCAACAAAACATTAATTTAGCCTCTGAAAAATTGATTCCAGAATTGTTTTTTACTTTAAATGAAAGAGTTGCGGCAAAGTACGTTGATCTAGTCCTTGAAGCTCACAAGTCAGGTAAGGAACTAGATACGGCTTTGATTGAAGATATGTCTGAAAAGGTCCACGATATTTTCATGGAGAACAATGTTTCAAAGCTTAGCTCCGCATTAAAAAAGTTGGGTCATTCTGAGTTGTCTGATTTTCGTGAAATCTTGGCATTGGTAGAGAAGCTAAAATATAGCGATTGGGAAAAATTAAACATCGATGAGGTCAAAGCACTAAAACAGTTTCGACCTAAAGAAAAGTTAAGCCAACGAGAACTTAGTAACGACAAAGCGATGATTGTTGGCGTAATGGATAAGATGTTCGAAAGCTCTTATGGGATCGAACTTAGTAGAGCCACTAAACAGTTGTGGGCAGGCCTAGACTTTACAAAAATAGACAAAGACTTTGTACAGCAAAAAATTGCCGCAAGAATGCATTCTATTTGGAGGCAAAACTATAGACTTAAAAATGCAGATGAGCCACGATACCGATCTATTCCTATGAGTTATTTTTCTGATTTTTCAGAGAATGAAGTGTTTATTAAACTACAAAAAGAGGGTTTTAGAGGTATAAAGATTGATCCATTAAAAGGATTGTCTCAAGACATAAATCAAGAAGCTTCGGAAATTGTTCCAGAATTATTTTATGAATTGGCAATGAAAGCATCGAGAGCCTATTTTGAACTTATACAAAATTATCATTTAAGAGGCCTAGAGCTGTCAGAAACCATTGTTCGTGAACTGTCTGGTGAAATTCATGAGCTATGGATTGAAACAAATAAATGGCAAATTGGACCAACTATGCTGCGTTTCGGTTATGATGTAAAAAAGTTAGATTCATATGATATTAGAAATGTGATTTTGAACTTAGAGAAAAGCCAGTGGCTTCAGTTAAATTCTGGAGAGATCGAAAAATTATATCAATTTAAAAACTCAAATGATCTCAGCTGGGAGGAGCATAGAAAAAACTACGATATGCTCCGAGTAGCTATAGAAGTATTAGCAGAACAGAGTGGGCTAGTATCTTGCAGTGTATCAGCCAAAAAATAAAACGGTTTTCCTTCGAAAACCGTTTTAAGCTAATGCAGATACTGTGAGGCTTTGTTAAAGGAATCCCGAAGTTTTCCCCAGGCTTCACTTAGGCCTCTTTTCATTTCACCAGATGCCATATCTGCTTTTTGACCAAGCCTGTCTACTTTCTTCGAAACCAAATCAAACTGATCTTCTACAGCTCGCACCTGTGTTTCGAAAGATTCCTGGGCTTTTATTTTACTGATTTTTGCTCTCTCTTTTAAAGCCGAAATCTCTTGGTCCATTTTATTTAAATCTTTGGCACTCGGAGTGCTAAAATTTGATTGATTCATTAATTATACTCCTTTCGTGAGTGAGTGAATAAAATTAAAATTTAATGTGCTGTCGGTTGGGTCCCTTCCCCCGCGAGAAGGGTCCAAGCGAGGATCTTCTTCCTTGGAGATCCAAATCCTGTGATCGCTTTCATAGCGATTGAAGTTAGTTTGTACTTCAGTTTGATCAGACCTATCAAATTCATCAATAGCGTCTTCGGATCTCTCGTCTATCTCTTTCAACTTATCTTTGCGAAAGAGTTTGGTAAGAAGATTCCAGGCATTCTGATAATTCCAGTAGTACGGAAAAACCCAATACATAAAATCCCCCTTTGTTATTTATTAACTATCTAAATGTGACTTTAGCATCCACTTCATTTCTTCATGTTTCTTGGATAAGCCACCTAGTAAATCTTCTGTGGCTGGATCGTCGCCATTTTTCTCTAAGCTTTTTAAAATAAGCTTAATCTGTTCATCGATGGTTTCGTGGTCATTGACCAAATCCGAAATCATAGTTGAAGTTTGTGGTGACGAATCATTTAAATTATCCAATACACTTTTTTTATCAAAATTTTTAAGTGTACCATTTGGAAAGGCATCTAGTTGTCGGATTCGTTCAGCGACTTCATCGACGACTTCTAATAAACTGTGGTATTGTTCATCTAAGAACTCGTGCATACTGTGGAATCGTGGACCTGTGATGTTCCAATGGTAGTTTAATGTTTTTGTAAACAAGCTAAACTCGTTGGCTAGCAAAGAGTTTAAATAGTCCACTGTGGTTGCAGTGCTTTTGTCTACAGCCAATTTAGGACTTGCTTTGGTTTTCTTAATAAACGAAGTTTCAATATTTTCTTTAGTTGACGTTCTCATAATATTTTAAATGCGGATAAGTTTGTTTACATCCGCCTCCTTTCACTTGTAATAGTCTCAAAAATTTTCACATATTTAAAATTGATTTATTTTTGTGTTTTGATTAGTTATTATCTAATCGTAAGAGGTGATTTATGAATAAGATCAATCTGAATAAACTTTACTATTTTTACATAGTGGCTAAGGAAGGCTCTGTAAAATCCGCTAGTGAAAAACTTCATTTAACCCAACCAACGATTAGTTCGCAAATTAAAGAGCTAGAAGAAGACTTGGGTTTTGATGTTTTTATTCGTAAACACAGAAAGCTAGATTTAAATCGAAACGGAAGATTCGTTTTAAAAAAAGCAGAAAAACTCTTCGCCATTGCCGATGAGTTAGAAAATGCCTTGCCCATTCGAGGAAAGGCAGAGCGAGTAAAAATCAATATTGGAGCAATTCAGTCTTTGTCTAACTCATTTATATATAATTTCTCAATGAAGCTCTGGCAAGATGACAGCGTTTACATCCGAATTACCCAAGGCTCTCAAGAAGAGTTAATGAAAAAAATGGATCGAGGTGAAATTGATCTAATTTTATCCGATGGTAACTATGGTAAAAGTAAAAAGTTAAAGTCGATTCTATTGGGACAAGATAAAATAGTTGCAGTCGGTCCTAAGGATTTAGAGTTTAATAAACGTAAGTTTCCTAAAAACTTGGAAGACTATCATTATATCTCATTTTCCAATCAAGGGCGTTTGCAAGAGGATGTGGAATATTTTTTTGATCGGGAAAACATTCATCCAGAAAAAATTGGGGAAGTAGATGATATCACTTTGATGAAGGTAATCACGAAACATACGCAAAGTTTTTCTATTCTTCCTCATCGGGCCGTTAAGAACCAGTTACAAAGAGGGGATTTGAAATTACTAGGGGAACTGAAAGAACTAAAAACTGGTCTGTGGGCCATTTTTCCAAGCTTATCTGCCAATAAATTAGTGATTAGAAAAGTTTTAAATGATTATTTTCACCGGAAATCAAAGAAGTAGGTTTGACTAGGCCCAGGTTCTCTCGATAGCAAGAAAAACTTAATATTTTCTGGGACTTGTACAGTAGATCGATAAGTTCTTAGTGAAAAAAATAAAATTTCTTATTTTAGGGTATTGACATTTTTTTGAAAATTCCGATAATTTTTTTAGATTCTTAGTTCTTCAAAAGTGAGGAGGTGAGTATGTATCTAGACGAAGATTTTCCATAACCTATTGAATGCATTTTTTTATTTTGAATTTTTTTGTTTAGCAAGGAGGTTTGAATGTATAGAAATGTACAACTCAACTTTGCAGACATTCCTTTGGAAGAGTCTGACAAACACCATATTTTTAGAATCATTGATAATATTGATGAAGCGGCGCCGAGTGACTCAAGCCTAAGCTTTATCGTGGGCAAGACAAATGATTTTGTAAAAATTAATTGTGAACTTTTATCATCAAAGTATCTGTTTTCTTCGGAAGCCATTGAGGCTGATCCAGTTCTAGCTGCTCAATTGGTAGAAAAGGATATTCTTCAAAAGTTAGAGAATTGGAAGGCGATGCGTTTTTTACCGAAGCAGTCGGAGGGAGTAAGGGATTTTCAGACAGCGATTTAGAGGGAGGTTTTTATGGAATTAAGATCACTATCTAATTACCAGTTACGTTTGAAAAATATAGAAGAGGATAAGTATCTTCAGCGGAACATTGAGAAATTAATTTCGGATGTGCAATCTTTTTTAGGTAAAGATGCTTTCGTAGACTTGAAAATTGAAGCACAAAATTTGAAGAAAAAGTCCTACTCAGCGGTTCTCTGTCTTTTTGGAAAGAATGAGAAAATCGTCGTACAAAAAGAAGCAAATATTTTGGCTAGTTTAATTAAAAAACTTCGTAAATTGAGTTTGCAAAAAATAAGAGAAGATTTAAAAAGAAGACGACGCCAAAGGTATTTAAAGCCTGGTTGAGTGAAAGGGGTAATCTTCTTGCCCCTTTTTGATTTATAACAAACCAATAGAAGCCATTGGAATAAAATAGGCTGAATCATAGTTTTCTTTCATTGCATCCTTCCCTGAAAACTGAAAAAAGCTAGGATTGTTCTTTTTAATCACTCTAGGCAGATTCGATTTCTTCGAACTATAAGTTTTAACTTCAAATTGGATTTTAGGCTCAAGTGGGTCCGTTGCAATAAAGAGCTTTTTCTTAGGATCCCAATGTAGAATAAAGAAGCTGCTTAGTTCGAAAGTTCCATCCTGGCCAAAGCGATCGAAGCTAACAATATGTGGCTGGGAGTTTTTTAGTTGTTCCTCTGAAAATTCAGATCTCAAATTAAAAGTCTCAAAGAGCATTTTGCTATCGTGTTGCTGGGCCTCGATTTCAGGTCTCTGCTTAAGTCCTTGGTAACTTAGCTTGGCTATATCCTGTAGACCGGCGTCGATCAATTCTGCTTCTATGAGTTCACCCAAGCGAAAGAGACTGTGACCATGTTTTAGTAATGATTCGTTTGTCATTACATTTTGAATGTAGTTCGAATTGAGTTTAGCTTCTCCAAAATACTCTCTGATGTATTCTACAAAAAGGTAAGCACTGAGGGGAGCCCTTGCTGAATTTTTTAGTTGGTCATCTAGCTTGGCTTTTTTAGGAAGCCATTCCATTGAAATTTTACTGCGTAGGCTCAGACGGCATGACTTGATACGTTCGTCTTCCTCGGCAGCGGCCAGGTCACCAAATACAGCAAAAAATAAAAATACTAGGGTTTTGAATCTTTTCATCGCAATGATTCTCTTTCAATAAAAATGCCAGTCCTTCTAGATATCTAAAAAAAATTAAGAAATCACTGGAAACTCTAAATCTTCTAGCTCGGAAGGCGAATTGCGCAAAAATTACTGTTCGCTTGGGCTTTAACAGGCATTTGAGCCGTTATTTTTACTGCTTTGAAAGCTTTTTATTTAGACTAAAGATACAATCTTCCAGGGAAGGCTCAGAATTCATGGACAATCTCCTGTAAATGCTCAAAAATATTGAAAAAATAATTAGCAGTGGACCAAAATTGTGATATTCCAACGGACTCAGGAAAAGGAATAAGAATGGCTGAAAATTCAGAAAAAATGGAAAAACCGAAGCACTTTATCCAATTAAAAATTGATAAGGACCTAGAGACTAAAAAATATGATCAGGTCTATACACGTTTTCCGCCAGAGCCAAATGGTTATTTACACATTGGTCATGCTAAGTCCATTTGTCTAAACTTTGGTTTGAAATCACAATACAATGGTAAGACCAACCTTCGTTTTGACGACACAAATCCAGAAACAGAAAAACAAGAATACATCGATTCGATAAAAGAAGATGTAAAATGGCTTGGCTTTGAATGGGATCAGGAGTGTTATTCCTCTAGCTATTTTCAGAAGCTGTACGACATTGCTATTTCTATGATTGAAAGAGGAATGGCTTATGTTTGTCATATGACCCCTGAGCAAACCAAAGAATACCGTGGTACATTGACAGAACCAGGCAAAAATTCTCCGTTTCGAGATCGAAGTGTAGAAGAAAACCTGGTCGAATTTGAGAAAATGAAAAATGGTGAATACAACGAAGGAGTTTGTGTTTTACGTGCAAAGATCGATATGGCCGCGCCAAATATGAATATGCGTGATCCGATCATGTACCGAGTAAAAAAGACTGCTCACCCTAAAACGGGAACCGAGTGGTGTATTTATCCAATGTATGATTACACTCATGGACTTTCAGATTCTTTCGAAGGAATCACTCATTCCTTGTGTACTTTAGAGTTTGCTGACCACCGCCCTTTGTATGATTGGTATTTAAAGGCAGCAGAAGTAAGTCATTTCCCTGAACAAACCGAGTTCTCTCGTTTGAACCTAGATCATACCGTAATGAGTAAACGCCGACTGATCCAATTGGTTGAAGAGGGTCATGTTGATTCGTGGGATGACCCTCGAATGTTAACCATTTCCGGAATGCGTAGAAGAGGTTTTACGCCTAAAAGCATTCGCAATTTTTGTGATCGAATTGGAATTACAAAAAAAGATAATATCATTAGTATGAGTACTTTAGAGCACGCCATTCGCGAAGATTTAGATGAAATTGCGGAAAGAAGAATGGCAGTTACGAATCCATTGAAAGTTACTATCACCAATTTTCCTGAGGACGAAGAAGTTGATGTTTCAGCTCCAAAGCATCCTAAAAAAGATTTAGGGGAAAGAAATTTTAAATTCACTAAAGAATTATACATTGAACATGATGATTTTATGATGGACCCGCCGAAAAAGTTTTTTCGTCTAGGGCCAGGTAGAATGGTTCGCTTGCGAAATGCCTATGTGATCCAATGTGATGAAGTGATTCAAGATGAAAATGGAAAGCCCATTGAGTTGAAATGCTCTTACATTAAGGAAACCTTTGGTGGAGTAACTCCAGAGGGAATGAAGAAGGTAAAAGGAATCATTCACTGGGTTTCAGCAAAGTATGCTAAGCCCATAGAGGTTCGAATTTACGACCGTTTGTTTGCTCATCCAAACCCAGTTGCAGCAGAAGATGGCTTTTTGTCTACCTTGAATCCAGAATCCAAACAGCTGATGCGAACGGCCTTCATCGAACAGGGAGTGGATGGAGTAAAGCCAGGTGACTGTTATCAGTTTGAAAGACTTGGTTTTTTTACGGCGGACCCAGACACTACTCCAGAAAAAGCAGTTTTTAATCGAACGGTTACCCTAAAAGATACTTGGGCTAAGGTATCTTCTCGAAATTAAAAAATTAAGTTTTTAAAAGCTAAAGCCTAGGTCTATGACTGATCTGTACCCCAAAAACGGGACACAAAATAAAAAGCCCCATC
>CERX01052073.1_pt1 | contig 16484 bp, 10 predicted proteins | sample 350251 | NCBI WGS metagenome assembly CERX01 (sample SAMEA2621044, study PRJEB7988) | marine metagenome | biome: marine biome (ENVO:00000447); feature: deep chlorophyll maximum layer (ENVO:xxxxxxxx); material: "saline water (ENVO:00002010), including plankton (ENVO:xxxxxxxx)" | depth 50 m
AGCATCCATTATGTCGAAGGTTGCACTGCACCATCTTATTCCACGGATTCGCTACATTCTGCAGTAGTAGAACTAGTCGCGCTTCCGGGTTCCCACATCAGATACTCAACCATACAGAATTGGAGTTCCAATGTATACAACCTAGTTACGAAGAGGGGGATTGCTCATGAGGATGCCAAGATCGAGTGGGTAGACGGAAACATCGGAAGCAAACTAACTATGAAGTATCCAGCAGTCATTCTGAAGGGAGAAGGGAGTCACGCAGAAGTCATTTCAGTAGCCTACTCTGGAGAAGGTCAGCATCAGGATGCTGGAGCGAAGATTCATCATCTAGCATCCAATACAACTAGCAAGATCCTTTCCAAGAGCATAAGCAAGAACGGAGGAAGAGGCACTTACAGAGGAATGGTCACTGTTTCTCCAAAGGCGGACAATTGCAAGTTGAACGTTGTGTGCGATGCTTTGATCCTGGATGAAGGGAGTAGATCCGACACCTACCCTACAATGGAGGTGGCAAATCCAAGTGCTAGATGCGAACATGAAGCCAGTGTTTCAAAGGTTAGTGACGACCAACTATTCTATCTAATGAGTCGGGGCCACTCCGAAGAAGAATCCTTGGCGATGATTGTCAATGGATTCTTCGAGCCTTTCACTAGGGAGTTGCCAATGGAATATGCAGTAGAGTTGAACCAACTAATGGCTCTTGAGATGGAAGGCAGCATAGGATGAGGACGGACAATGGATTCTGCCGCAAAATACCTTAGCATTAGCGAGCCTGACAAGTCAAACCACCTGTGGAAGTACACTCCTTGGAGGAGAGTCCATCCTACTGGCAAGATAACAGAAATTCCCGAGTTAGCTAGTGCTACTCTTAGTCTCTCAATGATGGATGGATCAGAGGTCCCACCTGGAGTTAGCCTTGTCAGAGGGAGTGGGGGGGATCTCGATCTATCAATGGATAACGCGATGACCAACTCATTTATTCATGCGATGTCGGATTCTTCCAGTTGGATGCTTATTGTTGAGAATGGCTTCAGACTCGAGGGCCCATTAATTCTGGACGTGCGAACCGGAGAGGTTGCTTCTGTGGCCCATATCTCACTAGAAATTGGAGAAATGGCAGATTTTGAATTGGTCACAAGGGTATCGGGACCGAGTGATTGGTTTGGTCTTCTGAGAACGGGCAATATTGGTAATGGGACCATCTTGAATGATGTCCTCATAGGACTTCAAGAAAATGGGACTTTCCTACGGTCCGATTCGATAAAAATTAGTAGAGACGCCCAAGTTAGAGCAGGGACTGTATCTTCAGGCTCAGAGAGGACAAAATCTGATCTACGGTACAAATTGGAAGAGCGGGGCGGCAGTATCAAGGTGCTAGGATCTATTTTATCTGCAGAATCTATGCATCTTGATCACCACATCGAAATCCACCATGAGGCACCCGACACATTCAGTAGGCTATCTTGGCACTCCGCTTGTGGAGGAGATAGCAGAACCATAGGAACGGGAATGCTGCAGGTTAACAGGGGTGCGAAGGGGGCTGATGCTGGACAAATTTTCCATAATCTACTACTATCCGATTCTGCAGAAGCAGATTCAATCCCAGAACTGGAAGTAATGGAGAATGACGTCATTGGTTGTGGTCACGGAACGGCAAATGGCCCAATCGACGAAGAGCAGATGTTCTACCTAAAAACAAGGGGTTTCGATGAGAAAGAGGCAAAGAGAGCCCTGATTGCGGCCTTCCTGAACTCTACTCTCTCAGAGATGGGAGGGGAGAAGTTACACGAGTGGCTCGTGGGTGAGTTGACCCTACAACTTCAAGCCCTGCACTCATGAAATGAGAAATTCATTTGTACCGAGATGCACTGGTTCAGTCATGGACAGCGACCATTGTGAGGATATCTCTTGTCTTTGTGGCTACAGAGGGAGGGCAGTACCAATGCGCCAGCATATGGAGTGCCCTCGCTGTTACAGAGTTGTAGAAGCTTGTTGCGAAGGAGTTCCAGAATATTACTGACATACAGACAAATATTTTTTTGAAATCACGAATAAGAAAGAGGCAGAACATGGGACAAAAGAATGGTTTGGAAGTCAGGAGACACGAAAAAAAGGTCTCCTTCGTATTGGGAGGTGTTGCGGCCACGTATCTTGTATTGTGCTTTCTCGCTCCGCTTCTGATGCCTACTGACTCGGTACCAGAGCTTTCTGGGCGAGCCAATGCGATAGATTACGCTTTTGAGAGTAGTTGGGGGAACAACGACCATGGAGAAGGTGGCAAGGTAGGTCACGATCAATCACAGCATGGAGGAAGTTTCGCATGGACCGAGTTGAATCCACTTTGGGCCCTGACATATGGATTTGGTGACTTGAATTGCCACCAGAAGCATGAGAGATCCTGGGAAATCAACGGAAACCAGATGCCTGTCTGTGCAAGAGATATCGGGATTTTCCTAGGATTCTCAATTGGTTGTCTGATCTTTGGGCTCAGGGGATTCAATAGATGGACGGTCAGGGATACATTCCTATCAGTATTCCCGGATGAATCGATGAGAAGAGTCTACGAGAAGGACATTAGATTGACACTAATGCTTTTCATCATGGGTTTGGGCTTAGTGCCAATGGGGATTGATGGTTTCACACAGCTCCTTCTCGAATCATACGAGTCAAACAATCCCCTGAGACTAGTAACGGGGGCTGGGGCAGGACTAGTAGGCGGATTGTGGTTCTCCTCTGCATTCTCGGCTAGGCCCAAGTTCTTCGAAGGTGCTGATGGCGTAGAGCTTCCAGCCGGTTCCAGGCTTGTAGTTAAGTGAACTACTTGCCAGACCACCAATCGATCAAGGCATCTATTGTCTCTGGATTTCTTCTAGATCCTGTACCACTCCCGAGAATGGATAATCGACTGATCGTATCCAGTAAAGCTCTCTCGTGTAGGCCAGATTTTGATATCTGGCCCAGAGAGAATCTCAAGTGAGTATCTGGGTTTCTAGACTGCCATTGAGATATTGCCCGCCTCAGTGGCCAGATAGCGAGAGCTAGGTGTCCGAAGGAGATTAGTTCACCTCTAAGCTGTGACCTCGCCGCTTCCCTACCTATCAAATTCTTCCTCTGTGTGATCCAACCCAACTCTCTGAGGAACTTGACGATTCTTTGTGTGTGCCTCTCTGAAACGCATCTAACCGGCCCCATTGCAGACCTCATCTCAGATATCTTTACTGAATTTAGTAGTGCAAGAGTTCCACAGACTGAGGACATAGAGTGATTCAAAATATTCTTTGGAAGGTTTTGATTATCAATAGAATCTCCAGATACTGATGATATGTAATTTAGATGGCTGTCTTGGGCTTCCTTCAGTATTTTCCATGGCTTTTTCCCGCCCAACCAGTCCTTTTTCCGTTTTGCGTTTTCCAGTCCGATATCAGAGAGTCTGCTTTGATTCTTTGACTCGCTTACAATCTTCCTTATTCGAAACTGGTCCACTTTTTCCATTTGCACATTGATTGGATTTGGACGGCTGTGCAAGAATCCGCGGATTACTTCTTTCAGTTGCTTTCGAAGTTGATTCTGGGTCCCCTCGTTAGGGATTGGACCCACCACTGCTCCCATATCGAATGGAACGGGCACTTCCAATTCTCCAGAGAGGAGTCTCCTGTAACCCTCTCTAATCCTGATTTGAAAATCGGACGTCTCAAAGTATTCTTCCTTATTTGAAATCCCCCTGAGAGTTCCGCTTCTAATTCTCTCAAGTGCGATTTCCGGATCGCAATCAACCCATATGCATAGATCTGGGATCAAAGATGCTGAGTTCATTTGGGCTGTTTTCTCTAGACCGATGCCGCCTACGATGCCCTGGTATACCAAGGATGAGTGTATGTTTCTACCACTTACTACGGCCTTACCCTCATGAAGGCGAGGTAGGATCCAACCATGAGAGTGGTCAAGCCTGTCTGCAGCAAAAAGACCGGCTTCTTCCTCGGGGGTAAGAGTCTGCTTTCTCACCGAATCTATTGCCAGCCTACCAAGTGGGTGATCTCTTCTCGGCTCAGCCGTAGTATCAACGGAAGTAAAACAGAACTCGGATTGTAGAATCTCAGAGACTATCTCCGCTGCAAGACCCTTCCCACTTCCATCTCCGCCTTCAATTGAGAACAGGTACATGGTGCTCTCCTAGTTCTAATCGCGGCTACCGGAAAACTGTTCCTTAGACAGAGTCACCATACCCATACCAACAAGAATCAACAGGGGGCCGATGAAAATCATCCCCCTGCTCCAAAGTCCTAGGAATGAAAACCACCAAGATCTTCGATAACTCTCACCTCTGTATGCCTCAACTCCGCCATATACCCCCATTAGGCCTAGAAGTATGGTCATGAATGCGATCAAATTAGCAGTAAATACAGATTGATGTTGGTAACTTTCTCCTCTTCTGTCTAAGACATTTTCTCCGTCTCCCTCGGACATCGTGATAGTCAATTGTGTCTCATCGCCAGGGACAAAGTACAGCTTGGTAGTGTTATTTCCCGGATGCGTGAATGATAGCAAAACTGGTTCTCTTCTGATCTCAGTTAGTGAAAACCTACCATCAGAATCAGTGGTCGTCTCCCTACCAGTAGAGGCTCCTTCAACTGAAAGCAACCTCACTCTCACGCCCTCTACAGGATCGCCTCCAGAATCATTACCGGAAAGTCCAGATATAACGATTCCAGATACGTCAGAGTAATCCTCAGAAGAGTCGAGAGTTTCATCCATGATTTGATTTGGGTTAGAAGAAACAAGCAGTAATCCTAGAATTACGCCAAGTAGGCTTCCGGCGATAATCAAAATAGCACCTGCAATTCTTGTTGATGACTCCTCCGAGATGTCCTCTAGGAAGTACTCTAGGTCTATACCTCCAGCATCATCGTCTTCGGGCATGATGATTCCTATGGGGTGGAGTCCTTGAAGTTGGGCGTTTCGGGTTCATTCTTGTTACGAAATGTTGACAATAAGATCAATAACATGATTATAGAGATTATGAAGATTGCTGAAAACCAGTTTGATCCTCTAGTTTCTTGAATCTCACTGGTGGTTTCTTGATGAGAGATTTCTATCAGATAAATATGTGTCCAATTCTTACCTGTGATCCAAAAACCTCCTGATGATTTATCGAATGCTATTCCATTCAAGACATCATTTGAGTTGGTCCCCTGAGTTGAAGAGATCGAGGCAGGGGAAATGAAATACTGTACATTCCCGGAAATTGAGTCGATGCTTAGGATGACGTCCTGCAACCATATATTTGCTAGGATTTCCATTCCGACACATTCCAGTTCGTTGATATTGGGTACTGGTTGCCCATCCCAAGTGATCTGAATGGTGTGGTTAATTTCGAATGTTTCTGGATCTCTAAACGAAATTTGAGAGGTTCCGTTAGACATCACCAAGTGCTCGCCGTTGAAGCAAATTCCCCATCCCTCTCCTTCGAAGCTGAAGTTCTCGATTATGCTGAAGTTGGAGATATCAATTCGGAATGCTCGTTCTTCCTTCCAAGTTAGCATAATTATTGATTGGTCCAAAATCGTGATTCCTTCGGCAAAGTATGTGTCATTGATCGGCATTTCTCTGATTATATTCCCGCTTTGCAAGTCTATCTCTCTGAGGTTTGATCCCCCATAGAGTCCGGAGCTCTGGAAAATCGACCCATCCATTACCTCAAGACCTTGGGTGAAGGAAGTTTCTTCGAGAGGAATTGTTCTGACTACCTTGAATCCTTTTTCCTCTGCTTCATCGATAGATTCTGAGGCCATAGATTCCACAGAAAGGGAAATAGAAAAAGCGAGAATGCAAACGATTGATGTCCCGAGTCGCCTCCGCATGTACGAACGATGCTCCATCGATGTTAAAATAAGTCCTCGAACAGTTTGGTACAGAATTGAATAAGGAAGTGCTAGTTATGGTCAGCGGTACAGTTTTTAGCACAAACAGGAAAACTGCTAGGATTGCAATATCCCTACTCTTTATGTTCATTTTACCCATGATTTCCTCCGGTGTTATGGGAGTTTCCTCTGCAGGTCAACCAAGGACCTGTCTGAACTCTTGGTCAGTAGGCGATGAGGACAATATCACCACCAGCGATGGCACGTTTGCAGTAACAGTGGAGAAAATTTCTTCCAACTCTGCAATATTTGTAGAAGACGGGCAAATAGTCTCATCAACAATCCTGAATGACATCGTGTCGAACTGGGAATCCATCATTTTCCCTACAACGACTAGTTTCTTTGGGACCCCTCCGGATATAGACGGAAATTGCCAGGTTGAGATAGCAATAATCCCCATTGATGGTCCGGGAGGGGATGAGGGTTATTTCGAGACTGGAGTCTCCACTTTACGGGAGGCTTTGTTCATCGATATCGACGATATATCCGACAGGAATAGGATTCTGGCCAATGAGTTCAGTGAGTTGATACACCATGATTACGACCCATTTGAGTACCTCTGGGTGAAAGAGGGTGCTTCTGGACTATCTGAGTTCATGAGCTATGGAGCGTCCCAGCAACTGGAGGAAAGGGCCAACTCTTGGACCCAAAATTCCACTACGAGCCTTCGGTGGTGGGACGGACGTACCTCCGATATGGGCTCTAGCTTCCTTTTCATTTCCTATCTAGCTGACAAACTAGGAGGATCCACAGGAATTCAGCAGTTGATTTCTAATCCCTCACTAGGCGGAAATGGAATAGAAAATTTAGCTAGGAACCCAGGACCTGGATCGACACCTATTGGTTTGACAATGAGTGAATTATTCGCTAACTTCAGCGCTGCCATAACTCTAGATAGCGATCAGGGGGCATTTGGATTCTCTGAAATCGACTTAGTGGATGACTGCTCATCTGGAGGATTCTGCAGAGGCGTAGCTAGCGCAGAAAACAATGATTGGACCGAGGCATGGCAATCTTCTGGACACTCATTGGAGGGTTGGGGCCTCAAATCGTTCAGATTCTCCGGAGGAGACGGATACCCATTGAGTATCTTGGTCCAACCAGATAGATTTGGTTTCGAAGGAGTAGTTTTGTCCAAGGAAGACTCCACCGGCACGTGGACCATGGACAGACTGAGGATAGACTCAGATGACGGGAGGGGGACCGGGCTTGTCAATGGATTCGGAAATTTAACTAGTGAAGTATGGCTCCTTGTGTGGTATAACTCCCTGGTAGATGACTGCGACTTCGATTTCGCAAACTGTGGAGTTCTTTCGGGGGGAAACTACCCCACAGGTAGTTTTTCGGTCAGTGCGAGTCAGGTTACCAATCCTGCCGAATTAACTATCGAAAATGTCGAGGGATTTGATAGAGATGGAGACTCACTAGACGATAGCTTGGAAATAGGAATCAGTGTCAGTTCCAGTGCGTTCTTCGAAACCCTGTCTGTTGAGATATCAGCATTCACTGAGAACTCCTTGTATGACTCCTCAGAATTCACAATTTCTGCGGGTAACTCCGAGCCTGAGATTCGATCTGTATGGTTCACCCCGCCATTCACTGCTGAATGGACAATAACGGCTAGAGCCAGTGATATTACTGGAGAATTACAGGATATAGCGCAAACTCTCCCTGTGGAGATTTTCAACATGAAGCCCGAGAGTTCGGGATCGATTTCGTCTAATCAGACCGAAACCTGGTTGCCGACCTACATCTTTGGAGGAGGATACGACTCGTGGGGTTTTGGATTTCAAAACGGGTCTTTCGGTCATAATGACTCTTTGAAGTCATATATCTGGGAACTAGGTGATGGCAACGCTTCGAGTCTGAAGAATCCAGTCCACACATACACCGAAGAGGGAGATTACACGATCACCCTGGTTGTTGAAGACCAAGGAGGGTACTTCTCGGAAACAAAGTCTTGGGAAGTATCGGTCAACGATACTTCGCAGCCAGTCCCAGATATCTCTGTTGATGGATTCCCAATTCAAGAAGAGTTGATTGTGCAGACCAACCAGAGAGTACAATTTTCAGCCTTCGGAACCTCAGATAATGTCCCGGCCAGTCGACTATTTTTCTCATGGAACTGGGGGGATGGAGGCACTGAGTCCGGAGTTGGCCTATACGAAGCTAGTCACTTGTGGATCGATGGTAGCGGGGAGGGCACTACTTATTCCCTAGAGTTATTTGTCAGCGATGGATTCCAATCTTCTCAGAAAACAGTGCTAGTGAAGGTACTAAACCGAGAGCCGAATCAAGTTTTCTCCGAGGAATTGGAAGCATTTGCAGTGACTCCATTAATGATGCCAGAGGTTTTCCTAGATGAAGATGGAATAATAGTAGAATACAGGTGGACATTCGATGAAGGTGTAAATCTTGATGGAGAGGGGGTTTCACTCGCCTCTGACTTCTCTGAGACGAGTTCATTCGAATCCAATCCAGTAGTGAGTTGGAGAGAGCCCGGTCAGAAAAATGCAACACTAGAGGTGGTTGACGATGACGGCAACGTTTCAGTCGCTCATCTCAGTATAAACATACTAAATCAACGACCAGTGGCACTCTTCGAACGTCCTTTGGATGGACAGATTGGAGATACGTACATCTTCAGTAGCTCGTCATTCGACCCTGATGGAGATTCCTCAGAACTATCCCATTCATGGACATTCTCAGATCGGGAAGATCCGATAGAGAATACAACATCTGTTAGTAGGACCTTTTCACAACCGGGACTGTATAGCGTCACACTAGTCGTTTTGGATGAGAGGGGCCTTGATTCAGCACCCAAGACTTTCCTAATCTATATCCAAAATCCCCTCCCAATTCCAATTATCTCATTCAGTTGTCCGAGCGAACAAGGAGAGATTTTGTCCAGAATCCCTGAAGCTAGCGAGTCCAGCATAGTCTGGCGTATCCCTCAAACAGATGATGGAGGGGCATTCGTTGCCCCGGGTGATTTGATTAGGTTCGATGGGAGCGGAAGCTTCGATGCGGATCCGATGTTCCAAGACGGATCTTCCACTGACATGAGTGACCCTGAATGGAGCGGCATTATCGACTGGATTTGGGATTTCGGCGATGCTAGCCCTTCCTCTTCTGGGCCTATGGTTTGGCATAGCTATGACAGACCCGGAGAATACACTGTTAGACTTACTGTAATAGATGGTTTTGGAGGTGGCGACTCGAATACCACCGAAATGAAAGTCAGAGTCTCATCCGCTCCAGAAATAACTACGACCACCCCCATTTCGACAGATTATGTGGTCGTTGGAGATTTGGTCAATCTTACTGGAGCAGCCAAAGATGATGATCTAGACCTCGGGATCCTTGCATGGATAGATGATGATGCTCTCTTCGACAGCGATGGAGATGGAGATCCAACCAACGATAGAGACAGGAATTTGACTGGTACTCTTGAGTTCAATTGGGACATCAATTCCTATGTGGATGATGACTGCCTGACATTGGAAGGTTGCGATGGAAATACTAGGAATGACTGGATAGGAGTTAATCAAACTTGGATAGAACCCGGTGAAATCAGAATTTCTATGACTGTTTGCGATGGAGTGGGGGTATGCGAATTCAGAGACTACGTAATCACAGTTCTATCACTCCAGGACACTGCTCCACCAAAGACCCTAGCCGACCTGACCCTTGCTGACCTAATGCCCGGAAAAGAGAGTGCCGGACTCTTGGCCCTAGTCGCACTTGTGGCCATTCTAGGGTGGATGATTCTCAGAGAGAGGGACGATGAGGAGTTGGATGCTATGGAGATGGTGAAGAAGTACGACGTTGATGAAGTCGAAGCTGAGGGAGGCCTTCCGGGGATGGACCAGCATAGCCCTCCTCCGCAACCAAGATACCTAACTTCTGATCAGCGTACTAACAGAGATTCGGGCTATGTGAGGCCCATAAGGACGAGGCGAAGATAGTGATTTCAAGATTTTATTCCACTGGAGTTGGTCTGTCAATAGTTGTCGCCACTATGGGTGCCATCGTCTTTGCCTCGGTCCCGGCCAGTTCACAATCTTCATCCTGTGGAGTCTCTCCAAGCAGTGACTGGGATTTAGGAGAGGACCCGAGAGATTACCTTTCCATAGATATCCCTGGTAGCAGAGGAGGCGAACTGTTCGGATTTGACGGAAGATCCGACCTTAGGGCGCTTGACAAGGATGTGAGCACCGAATGGTCGGACGGTTCCTGGGAAGATTTTCCGGGAATCCAAGTTGATAATGGTTCTGCGACTGCTATAGAGTTGGTACTCAAACCTGGGAAAAGGTATACCTTCTGCATAGATTTCAGTTCAACGGGAGACGTATACCTACTCACTCCCGCCAATATGGACATGTATGAAGTGGATATGATGTGCGAAGAAGAAGGATGGGAGTTGATCTGCGAAGACGGAGCCTTGGACGCAGTTCCGGTAGAGTACAGGGACCTCTTTACGTGGATTCCGTTCAGAGACACCCATGCATATGAGTCGGTTTCCTACCAGGAATTCTCTGTAGCTATAGATTCAACCGGATCAGCATGGTCATTTGCGGGTTTTGGAAGCAGTTCCAGCGATCAGGATTTCTTCTTGGTTCTAGATGGTTGGGACAATAGCAGGCAGGGAGACCAGACTGCATCGGGAAACATGAGCGTAGAGGTACTGATTGACGTAGAGGATAGGTTCATGCTTCCAAAGTCTACTGCATACTTGCTAATCGGATCCCTCCCCCTCTCATGCATAATAATCCCCCTAATCATTCACTCGAAATACCACTCAACTGCATTGGGGAAGGAAGAAGCGGGGATGATTGAGGTCCCTTTCTTGAATGATGATTCCTGATTAGGAATACTCCATTACTTCCCAAGCCATCCTCAGATCGGACGCATTAATCCTGCCTTGCTGTGCTAGATGCCAGCCCGACTCTGTGGTCGCGAAAACAAGTCCTTGGCCCAGTACCGGAGCGTGGATTCTAGCCCAATCCCCCCCTGGCCCAAGTCCCATGAGGCAATACCTGTTATCTGTAGACTTCAATTCAAGGGCGGACTCAAAAATCCTGAGAGCGTCCTTCCGATCACTAGTAGAGTAGCAGGCCTTCACAATGTCCCCCAGTTCTTGGGCGTCGGAGATATCCTTTGTTATCTCCGAAGTTGATGGGACCCCTTCTAGTGAGTGGAAAGAGGCAATCACCTTGGTTTGGTTTCCCGCCAATGAGACTAGCTCTTCCCTTTCTTGAGCAGGGATATCAATCTCCAGATCTATCCAACCAGGATTAGCGCCAATCGCCGATCTTAGGACGGAAATCCTCTCATCCTCGCCTGATGGGAAGAATCCCCCTTGTTCCTGAGGTCTGCAGACCATCAAAATAGGGGCTTCAATCGAAGATGAGATTTTCTCTATCTCATTCTGGAAGTCTATTTCCTCGAACTCCAGTTGACTCACCGACACCTCAACTTTCTCCTTCTCACCTTCATCTGAAATATTTGTGGTTCGGATTTTTTCTTCTCTGGTCCAGAGTAAATCCAATCGAACCTCCAATAAATCTGCACCCATCTTTAGTGCTTTGGGAGCGTCAATGATCATTTCCTCGGAGGTTCTACCCCTCAGTGTAACACATACCGAGGGTTGATTCATGAGTTTGTGGGAAATATCAAGTCGGTTTAATCGTGTCGTGCAAGATATCTTAGTGAAGTATCCAATTTCTTCTGTATTATCGCTAAACTGCGGATAATATGCAGGATACATGGAGAGGGTTCATAGGCCTCGTCTTCCTAAAGATATTGATATCGTTTGAGGGTTCCCTAAGGGAACCCTCAATTGTGAGGAAAAAAATATGGATGATGAGTATAGTGCAGAAAGCATACAGGTTCTCGAAGGGCTAGAAGCCGTAAGAAAGAGACCGGGCATGTACCTTGGTGACCCACATGACGGTTCGGCCCTACATCACTGCATTTGGGAAGTAGTAGACAACTCGGTAGATGAACATCTAGCAGGCCATACAGACTCGATTGAAATTACTCTTAATCCGGATAATTCGCTCTCTGTTAGGGATTATGGGAGAGGGATCCCCGTAGGCATCCATGAAGAGTTTGGCATCTCTGCGGCTGAAGTAATAATGACTAAATTGCATGCTGGTGGAAAATTTGACAATAGTTCGTACAAGGTTTCTGGAGGCCTACATGGTGTTGGAGTATCTGCAGTAAACGCGGTTTCAGAATGGATGGAGATGACCATACATAGAGATGGAATCGTCTACTACCAGAGATATGAGGCAGGAGTACCTGTTGAGTCATTGAAGGAGATAGGAAAGTGCGATGATACTGGGACCCTCATATCATTCAAGCCGGATTTATCGATTTTCACGGATATTGTGGAGTTTGATTTTGAAGAGGTGGATACCAGAATTGGCGAAACAGCATTTCTAAATGCTGGTCTGAGTATTGCAATTGTTGATCTCAGAGGTTCTGAACCACACTCTTCAGAGCACCTGTACAAAGGGGGACTCTCTGAATACGTGAGTCAACTCAATGAAAGGAGGGAGGTCTTGCATGAAGAAGTCATCAAGATCAGGGGTGAGAAAGAAATTGAGAAGGGCGACGTGGAAGTTGAGTTAGCACTGCAATGGTCTGATGCATTCAGCGAGTCTATACGCTGCTATACTAACATCATAAGGAATAAGGATGGAGGCACCCATATGTCCGGTTTACGGACAGCTTTGACCAGTTCCGTTAATTTGTATGCAAAGAAGAAGAAGCTGCTCAAAGGGGATGCTTTGTCGGGTGATGACGTTCGAGAGGGTTTGGCAGCAGTAGTAAGCGTCAAGCATCCAGATCCTTCCTTCTCCTCTCAAACCAAAGATAAGCTAGTTAGCAGCGAGGTTACAGGAATTGTGCAGACGATTGTTTATGACAAATTAGGTGAGTTTTTCGAAGAAAACCCATCCGTTGCCAAGCAGATAGTGGAGAAGGCGCTACTTGCATCAAAAGCGAGGGAGGCGGCGAGAAAGGCCAGGGACCTAACTCGAAGGAAGGGGGTTTTGGAAGGTGGGGGTCTACCGGGTAAACTCGCAGACTGTCAATCTCGAGACCCAAGCGAATGTGAGGTTTACCTCGTGGAGGGTGATTCTGCCGGAGGCTCAGCAAAAACTGGAAGAGATCGTCGAATTCAAGCGATACTTCCTCTAAGGGGTAAAATCCTCAATGTAGAAAGACAGAAGCATAATGCTGCAAAGGTGTTCCAAAATCAGGAGATACAGACCATCATTCGTGCCCTTGGTGCTGGCGTGGGAAATAATGAGGATGAGGAAGGGGCATTCGATACGAGTAAACTCAGATATTCGAAGATCATAATAATGTGTGACGCGGACATTGATGGCGCGCATATTCGGACTCTAATGCTGACTTTCCTCTGGAGGTTCATGAGGCCGGCAATAGAGGAAGGGCACGTTTTCATCGCCCAGCCCCCACTCTACCAATTGACTAAAGGAAGAGTGAGCAGATACGTATTCTCTGATGAAGAAAGAGACTCGGTAACTCTGGAATTGCAAGGCGGCAACCCTGATGCGAAAATAGGCATACAGAGATACAAAGGACTTGGGGAGATGAATCCCGAGCAACTATGGGAAACTACGATGAATCCAATGACTCGGACAATGCTGAAAGTAACGGTTCGTGATGCAGAGGAATCTGATGAATTATTCGAGATACTGATGGGAGAGGATGTACCAGATAGGAGAACCTTCATCGAAAAGCATGCCAAGGAGGTGACCAACCTTGACATCTGAAGAAGAGAGCGAAACAGGATCTCAGGAAAATAATGAGAACATCCTAAACCATTCCTTGAACGAAGAAATGAAGACTTCTTACATCAACTATGCAATGTCAGTAATTATCGGGAGGGCTCTTCCTGACGCTAGAGATGGCCTGAAACCTGTCCATCGACGTGTTCTATACGGCATGCACGAAGGCGGACACACCTCTGAAAAGAAGTATAGCAAGTCCGCACGTTCTGTTGGAGAGGTGATGGGGAAGTACCACCCTCATGGAGATCAGTCAATCTATGACACAATGGTCAGGATGGCCCAAGATTTCTCCCTAAGATACCCGCTCATCGATGGTCAGGGGAACTTCGGTTCGATTGATGGGGACCCCCCCGCAGCTATGAGATACACCGAAAGTAGATTGGATAAAATCTCAAAACACATGCTAGAGGATATTGAAAAGAAAATAGTCGATTTCCAAGCCAACTTCGATGATTCCGAGATGGAGCCGACCGTTCTACCGGCCAGGTTGCCAAATCTGCTATTGAATGGGAGTGATGGCATAGCGGTCGGAATGGCCACTAGAATACCGCCTCACAACCTTACAGAGGTTGCAGGGGCGATTAGATTGCATGTCAATACCATTCTGAAGGAGTCTGAAGACTCCTTTGGAATTCCCAACATCCCTCTCGAAGAGTACATGTTGCACGTGAAAGGGCCTGACTTTCCCACTGGCGCGACCATCCACGGTGTTGATGGCATCGTTGACATGTACACCACGGGCAAGGGAAGGTTTCACGTACGTTCAAAATGCGATGTTCAAGACGATTCCAGTGGGAAGAAGATCATTATTCACGAGATCCCATACCAAGTCAAAAAATCAGACATGCTAGTCCACATTGCAGAATTGGTTACAAAGGAAGTAGTCACGGGAATAAGAGACATTCGCGATGAGTCATCCAAAGAAGGGATTCGAGTGGTGATAGAGGTGAAGAGCAATTCCGACCCACATGCAGTTCTGAACCAGCTATTCAAATCGAGTAGATTACAGGAGTCGTATTCTGCGAATATGATGGGCATCCTAGATGGAAAGCCGGTCCTATTATCCTTGCCGGTGATGCTACACACGTATGTTCGTCACAGAGAAGAAATCGTAGAAAGGAGAGCGGTTTTCGATCTTGAAAAGGCTGAGTCAAGAGCACATATCCTCGAAGGACTAGTAAAGGCGCAGGAGCGAATTGAAGACGTGCTAAAGGCAGGCAGGGAAAGTTCTGGAAGAGAGCAATTTGAGTCAATACTGCAAGGAAGCGAGAAGCTCCCAAAACTTGCCAAGTTCAATTTCACAAAGTCACAGGCAAAGGCAATCGCTGAACGACGCCTGTACCAACTAAGTCGGCTCGATGTAGACAAGGTCACGGACGAATATGAGGATCTGAAAATCAAGATTGCGGATCTTCAAGATATAATCAAGTCAAGGTCCAGGCGTCTAGAAATACTGATTCAAGAACTCGATGAGATGGTAGAAAGACACGGAGACGAGAGGCTTTCAGAAATTGATCCAATGCCTCTCTCCATGGATAGGGAGGACCTTGTTGCAGAGGAGGCTATCGTAATATCACTTACCACTGACAACTACATCAGACACTTGCCTGTAGAGGCATTCAGACTTCAAAACAGAGGAGGGAAGGGCCTCAAGGGTGTTGCTACTAAGGATGAGGATGCGCCATCCAAGATAGTCACTTGCTTCTCTAAGGACCGTCTTCTGATATTCACCGACAAAGGAAGAGTGTACGGATTGAGGGCATGGGAGACCCCGTCTGCCAGTAGATACGGAAAGGGCAGCCATATCAGAAACCTCCTCGGAGGAATTAGAGATGATGAGAAAGTGATCTCAATTCTCCCTATGGAAAGATCGCTGATAGAAAAGCCAGAGGGTCATTTCCTGATGTTTGCAACTGCAAATGGTAGGATAAAGAAGAGCAGGCTGTCCGAATACTCGAGGATTAACCGAAACGGCAAGTTCGCTCTGAAGTTTGCAGACGGAGACAGTGACAATCTGGTATCAGTGAGGCCGGCGACGAATGCGGACCACGTCGTGCTAGTCTCCGCATCTGGGAACGCATGTAGATTCATGCCAGCAGAGGAGAAAACCAGGATTTCCCCAGAGAGTGGGGAGTCAGTGACCACCTACGTTGTCAGGGTTCAGGGCAGGATAAGCCAAGGAGTGTCAGGAATGAAACTATCAGGAAATGACAAAGTCATTGGAATGATTGTTACAGACGATTTTGATACCAGCGTCCTCACAATCTCCAAGTATGGAATGGCCAAGCGGAGCAGATTAGGTTCTGGAGAGATGTTGCCACTAACAGAAGGAGGTGAGCCTATAGTTGACGAGACAGGGGATCAGGTTTTCGAGAGAGATGGTTACAGGAAGACCAATCGAGGGACAAAGGGCGTCAGAACGATGTCTTTGAGAGACGGGGACGAGATCGTCAGCGTTAGGCAGATTCCCGACCTTGATGACCAATTATTCATGCTGACTGGTTCTGGAATGATGATAAGGATGGTTTCAGGACAAACCAAGGAGACTCTCGGAAAGGTGACAAAGGGCACGAGGATTATGGAGCTTCGAAATCGTGATCGTACTGGGTATGAAGACGAGATAGTTTTCGTTGCAAGGCTCCCTTCCGAACTAATTAGCACAGGTGAAAGTCTCGAAGAAGAAGAGTAGGCAGACCGTTCTGCTTAAGCACGAATCTCTGGTCGTGTAATTACTGCG
>CERX01081322.1_pt1 | contig 16459 bp, 18 predicted proteins | sample 350251 | NCBI WGS metagenome assembly CERX01 (sample SAMEA2621044, study PRJEB7988) | marine metagenome | biome: marine biome (ENVO:00000447); feature: deep chlorophyll maximum layer (ENVO:xxxxxxxx); material: "saline water (ENVO:00002010), including plankton (ENVO:xxxxxxxx)" | depth 50 m
TTTGTCTGTTTATTTTTGTTTTATAAACTTTTTTTATTTCTTTAACAAGTTCAACATTAGCAGCATGTCCGCTTTTTGAAGCAATAACATGACCTTGAATTGGCATTCCCAGCAATGCAAGATCACCAATCAAGTCTAAGGCCTTATGCCGTACGGGCTCATTTTCAAATCTAAACTCAGTTCCTCCAAGCGTTCCATTTGAGCCAAGACTAATTTCTTTCTCAATTCCAAAAAGCTCACTTAGTTTTTCTGCTTCTTGTTGATCAATTTCTTTATCAACAATAACAACTGCATTATCTATATTACCACCTTTGATCAACCCTTCTTCTTTTAGGTGTTCGATTTCGCTCAAAAAACAAAATGTTCTTGCTGGCGCAATTTCACTAGCAAAGTTTTTTTCTACTTCATCCATTGTTGTAAATTGAGTTCCGAGACTTTTATAATCATAGTCTAACATAAAGGTTACGCGGAATTGATCTGAGGGCATTATATGAATATCAACCCCTCTTGCTGGATCGGTATAGCCTACGGCTTCATCAATATGTAAATAATTTTTTGGTACATTCTGCTTAACTACCCCTGCCTTTAAAAGCGCTTCTACAAAATCGATTGCGCTACCGTCCATTACCGGCGGTTCTTTCTCACTCAACTCAATTGATACATTATCTAAGCCTATTCCAACGCACGCAGCTAGAGCATGCTCTACTGTATGTATCCTTACGCCATTTTCTTCGATTGTTGTTCCTCTAGATATATCAACGACATGGTCAATGTCTGCTTTGATTTCTGGACAACCATTTACATCCATTCTTTTAAACCTAATTCCAAAATCTTCCGGTGCAGGTTTAAATGTAATTTTTGATTCAACACCCGTATGAAGACCAGTCCCAACACAGGAGGTTTCTTTTCCAATGGTTCTTTGGTTTTTTATAAAACTCATAATTAATTTTTAATTTTTTCTTCTATTTTATCTAATCTTTTTTTTAGTCTTTCAAATTCGAATAGAAGCGCATCTCTTTTATTTTTTTCTTTTATTTCTCTAGCAGGGGCACCAGAATACATTTTACCTCCAGGTAAATCTTTTGTTGCCGCTGTATAGCAAGCAAATATTGCTCTATCTCCGATCGTAATATTATCTATGGCTCCTGCCTGTCCTCCAAATGCACAAAACTCTCCTATTTTAGTACTACCTGCAATAGTTACATGTGCTGTCATCAAACAACCTCTTCCAACTGAAACATTATGAGCTATTTGTACTCCATTATCAAATTTACACATATCACCTATTTCAGTATCTCCGATTGTACCACGATCAATAGTAGAATTTGCACCAATTTCTACATCATTGCCAATAACTACCTTTCCAAGTTGAGGTATCTTTATATGGTTATCATTTATTGTCATGAATCCATATCCATCTGCCCCAACGACTACCCCAGAGTGTACAATACAGTTTTTTCCTATAATTGAATTAGAATATAAATGCACGTTACTATAAAGTTTTGAGTTATTACCAATTTTAACATTACTGCCAATTACATTATTTGGACCAATGTTTACATTATCTCCAATGATTACATTATCTCCAATGATTACATTTGGACTAATATTTGTGTTAGATCCAATCTTTGATGATTTTGAAATTAATGCAGACTCATGAATTCCAGTAAAGGAATCAATGTCATCAGAAAAGAATTCTAGTATCTTAACAAATGCTAATCTAGGATCATCAACAACTAATCCACTTTTGTTGTTAATTAATGATTCATCAGAAACAATAATGGCTGAAGCTTTAGTAATATCAAGAAACTTTTTAAATTTAGAATTATAAAGATAGGAAATAGTTCCTTTTTTACCAGAATCTAAAGCAGATACTCCACTAATTGATAATTCAGGATCACCAACAATTTTTCCACCGATCAGCTGTCCTAGCTCTTTAAGAGAGGCCATTCTAAAAGTTAATTTTTAGTATCAGTTTTCTTCTTGTCAGATACGCTATATTTTCTTAATTCAAGCAGCACGTCATCGGTTAAATCATGCGTAGGATTTCCATACAAAAGTGATGTTGATCCATCAATTATGAAATCTATCTTTTTTGCAGCGGCAATTTTATCCACTGCTCGCTTAACCTTAGATAAAATATCGAATTCTAATTGAGCTTGCCTTCTATAAAGCTCTCCCTCAGGCCCAACCATAGTAACTTGGAATTTTTGTATTGTTGCTTCTCTTGAAGAAATTTCAGCCTCTTTTTCTTTTCTCCATTCAGGACTACTCATCAACCTCTGAGTCTCAAAGGCCTGTTTAATACTATCAAGCTCAACAATCATTGAATTATATCTCATGTTTACCTGTCTGTATTCCATCTGAAGCTGTGCCTCAGCATCCTTGAATTCCTCGTATTCCGAGCGAATTCTATCCGATTGCACAAATCCTATTTTATTTTGAGCAAATAGTACCGATGTGAATATTTGCAAAACAAAAATGACAGCTGTGATTTTTTTAGGAACCACATTTACCTCCTTAAAATTAATAATTAATTTCCAAAAATTATTGTGTACTCCCAACCTTGGGGTTCACCATTTCCAGTAATATCATCAAATCCATAACCAACATCAAACCCAAGCTTTCCAATCATAGGCATAAAAAATCGAATACCAGCTCCCGCAGATCTTTTTAACTCCAAAGGGTTTGATCGTTCATATCTCAATGTACTCATCAAACGGGTATCATGCCATACATTACCTGCTTCAGCAAATAACATTGCATAAACTACAGGATTTTCCGAGAAGGGAAATCTAAACTCAGTGGTATACTTAACCATCGTATTCCCTCCAACTCCACGACCTGTAGTTGTTAGTGGTCCGATAGAATTGTCAGGATAACCGCGAAGCATGGTTCCATAGGGTATGCCATTTCCACCCATTATGAATCTTTCATAAGGGGGAATATAGGTATATCCTTTGTTGTTTACCCTAAGCATCTTTATGGTGCCTATTTTTAAAGAACTTGTTAGAACAAATTTCCAGAATGTAGGTGTATACCAGTCTAAATTCAAAACATGTTTATGATAATGTTCATCTCCTTTAAATACGCCACCTGAGAATGTTGAAGTAAGTATTGCGCTTGATCCCTCTGTGGGAAATTCAGCACGATCTCTACTATCCCTACTAATATTTTGTGTTAGACTAATACCAGTAGATTTACGAAAATCACCAACATATTCACGTAATAATTCTTCATCTTCGCTATAATATTCAGCCTGTCTGACCCTCAAGTCCCAAAAGGCTCTAAAATAGTCATCTGGCCATTTTAATCTTCTACCCCATTGAATTGATCCACCTCTTGAAAGCTGATTAAATGGATAAAAATAATATGAATTTCCTGCGCCCCTAAATGTGTAAAATAGAGAGAACCCTATTCTGTTGGGTGTATCTCGAAACATTGGATCTACAAATCTAACTTGGAAGCTTTCGTATTTACCTGGTCTCCCATAATAATTACCCATCGATACTTGTGTTCCAACATTAAACCCAAATGACAAAATTTGCCCTTTGCCTCTAAAATTATTAAATGCAAGATTTCCACCGCCTGTCATCCCATACATGCCAGAAACACCAATGTTTGCGCTGGCACGATCAGACGATTTTTCTTCAAGGGTTATATCCAAATCAATTTCATCTTCATCTACAGGAACAACATTTGGAGCTAATGATGTAGGATCAAAATAATTTAGAACATGTAATTTTCTCATACTTGTTTGTAATAATGTTCTTCTGAATAAGTCACCAGGAAAAACATCGAGTTCTCTACGGATGACATTTTCTCTAGTTTTAGAATTTCCATAAATATTAATATTGCGAACATATACTTTATTATTTTCTGTAACTGAAAAATGAACATCAATTGAATCATTATTTGTAGGGGTAAAGAAAGGTTCTATGTTGCTATATAGGTATCCTCTATCCATATATAAGCTTTGTACATCCTGATAAACAGCTTTATCAAATCCCGATTGATTAAAAATATCGCCTTTTTTCAAATTCAATGTGGTCTGTAATATTTGCTCTTCATAAAGGGAATTGCCCTCCCATGAAAAATTTCTAAACTTATATTGAGCGCCTTCATTTACGGTGATTTGTACAACTAAGCCTCGCTTTTTTTTATTATAAAATACACTATCAGATAAAATAGTGAAATCTCTATGCCCCTCGTCTTTATAAAAACTATTTAGTGCTACAAGATCTTCATCAAATTTCTTTTTATCAAATGATGATGCCCAAAATCTCCACCATGTACGTATTTTAGTATCTTTCAACTGCCGTCTAAGTGTATGAAGAGTTAATTTATTTCTAACTATTCTTGGAATTGGTAGCCAGGATTTTGTTGCTAGCCAGCCAAAATTGTTTTGTCCGCCTCCAGAAATAATAATATCTTTAATTTTCATTTTTTTACCTTCATTAATAGTAAAAGTAACATTATTTCTTTGCGAGTTTTTCTTATCGATTGGCTCCATAGATGCATCTACTTTTGCAAGAAAATATCCTTCCTCTTTATAAAGCTTTATAATCTTATTTTTTGAACTATTTATAAAATTTGGCTTTATTCTCATTCCAACACGATACGAAAGAACTTCTTTGATTTTTTTATCTCGTATTTTTTTATTTCCTTCAAGCTCTATTTTCGCTAAAACAGGAGACTCTTTAACAATGATTGTAATTGAAATTCCATCGGATTTTTCTTCGTTAAATTCAATCTGCACATCACCAAAAACTCCTAGATCCCATAGCCGTTTAACTGCCCGGCGAAAATCTTCGGCAGTAACATTTTGACCTTTTTGCAATCCAGCTGTATATAAAACCATATTGTTGCTTGTAGAGCTATTCCCTTCAATATCAATATTATTTAATTTGAAGGAGGGGGGAGCTTGGGCAAAAATAAATGATGATATAATAATAATGCTTAGTTTTTTCATGCGCTTATTTGTTCACCTGTTTGACCAAATCTTCTTTGTCTATTTTGATAATCGTAAATTCCATTTAATAATTCTTTTTCTCTAAAATCAGGCCAAAATTTCTCTGAAATAAGTAACTCTGAATAAGCAGCCTGCCAAAGCAAAAAATTACTTAATCGATATTCGCCGCCAGTTCGAATTAATAAATCTGGGTCAGGAATACCTGAAGAATAAAGCTCCTCTACAAATAACTCTTCACTAATATCATCGGATTTCAAATCTGATAGTTCTATTTTTTTACCTATACGCTTAATAGCCCGTATGAGTTCCTGCCTACTTCCATAGCTTAATGCTAAAACTAGGTTGAGACCGGAGTTGTTTTGTGTTTTTGCCACACCTTCTAATATGTTTTTTTTTGTATCGACAGGTAAATCTTCAAGGTTGCCAATTGTAGAGAGCTTAACATTGTTTTTATGCAGATTTTCAATTTCTTTTTTTATTGTTGAAAATAGCAATTTCATGATTGCAGAGACTTCCGTTTTTGGCCTTGACCAATTCTCGCTAGAGAAAGTATAAAGAGTAAGATAAGAAATGCCGATCTCACCACATACCCTTACAATCTCTCTTACTGAATTTATTCCTTCACGATGACCAGCTGCTCTAGGCAGGTTCTTTAATTTTGCCCAACGCCCATTGCCATCCATAATTATTGCAATATGGCTGGGAAGATTACCATTATTTTTAACTTTATTTCTTAACTTTTTGTTCACGATAAATTAAATAATTATTTATATAAATATTTCTAAAATTAGCGCTTATTAAACTGCTAATGAATAATTAATCTTATTTATCATTTTCATAGATTTCAGCAGTATGATGATCAAATTGAGTAAAATTATCCGGAATGGACACATTTTTAAATTCTGATTTACATTTATAACATTCAATTGAGTCTTCTACTTTATTATACAAATATAGATCAATTAAAAATAAGACAACTAGACTAAGGCCATATGTGAATGGGACAAATAATGCTCCAATCAAAATAATAATACATCCAAGAGCTTGATTAAAATCTTTTTTCATATACAGGTGCTTACATCCACACTCAGGGCAAAGGGGTTCTTTTTCTCTTATAAAATAGTTTTTATCAATTTTTTTCAAAGGGGAAGTCTGTATTGTAATAAATAAAATTTAAATATTATATCCCCAAATAATATGGAAATAATCGATACATATAACAAACCTGTAGCGCTTTGTGTTGCCTGAATCTTAAGTGTGCTCCATACAAAATAATTAATCAAAACTGGAAAAATATTACCCATGAATAATGCTACTAAAAGCAATATTCCATCAAAATCAAAAAGGAATGACCAACTGTTTTTTGTTATTCCATATGAATCAACGTAGACGTTGGATGTCATAAAAAAAACATCCCAAATAATTCTGATAGCTAATGCAACTGAAAGCGCTGTTGTAGATTTTTTTAATAAAGAGATTGGCAAAGCAATAACATTTAAATACCAATGTCCTAAAATCATCGAAAAAAATACTCCGGCTGTGATTAGTGATCCAATAATTACAGCAAATGAAGCCTGAAAATAAAGGTCATCCATAAAATGTGATAGTATGTTCAATAATGCAATTATCCCCAAAAATGAAATCAAAGTAATAATGCTATTGTGAATTATTTTTCTGTTCCAATAAAAAGCTGTTATTGATCCTAAAAGAAAAAGCCATACCAAGAGAATAATTTCTGAAAAATAATCAGTGGCAATAAAATAATAAGCTAATGTGCCCAGCGAACCAATTATACAACATTTGCCTAAATTGAATCTGTAAAAACCCTGATCTATTTTTTGTAAAGGTGTTATCCAAAAGAATAGGGGGTAGACCGAAGCATAACCTAAAAAAATTAGCACTATAGAGTGCGTAAAATAATTAAACATTTAATAGGTCTATTATTTTCTTAGCAATATCCTTATATATAACACCAATATGAGAATCGGGATGAGTATCAACGATTGGGCTACCAGAATCTGTAGTTTCCATAATATCCTGAGATATTGGAATTTGTCCCAACAAAGGAACCCCCAAACGATCGCTTTCAGTTTTGCCTCCACCTTTTTTAAATAAATCCATTCTTATTGTAAAACTACCATCATCTTTAATTGTGACTGGCTGCCCTTCAATTGATAAATTGCTACCAGTTTCAACTTTTCCATCTAAAAATAATCCTGACATATTCTCAATTACACCTAAAACTGGTGTTTTTACCTTTCTAAACATATCTGCACCTTTTTTAACATCTGCTAATGCAATATCTTGAGGCGTGGTAATTATAAGAGCACCATCCATTTTAAGTTTTTGTGTAAGCGTTAGTTGAATATCTCCAGTGCCTGGAGGTAGGTCTAAAATTAAATAATCTAATTCTCCCCAAATCACATCATAAAAAAATTGCTCAGTCATTCTTGCGACAAGCGGACCTCTCCAAATTGTAGGAGATTGATTGCCGCTAATGAAACCGAAACTCATTACCTTCATGTTTAAATTATCTAGAGGTATTAGTTTTCTTTCTTCGTTTAATTTTGGTTGCTCATCCAATCCTAATATCATTGGCAATGAAGGGCCATAGATGTCTAAATCAAGCAATCCTACCTTCAGCCCTATATCTCTTAAAGACAGCGATAAATTAACAGCAACGGTTGATTTTCCCACGCCTCCTTTACCGCTTGATACTGCAATTATGTGCTTTATTCCTGATAGAGAAGAGGGCCCCTGTGAAGCCGGTGTTGGCATATTTGCTTGAGCTTCTGAAGTATTTTGATTAAGAGAAATATCTATTTTTTTATAGCCACTCTCTGATTCTAATAGATTTTTGATTTCATTAATTACTGTAGTCTTTTTCTCTTCATTTTGGCTTTTAATATTTAAAATAACAGAGAGTTCATCTTCATTAATTAAAACGTCGTGGATCATTCCAAAAGAAACTACATCACGACTAAATCCTGGGTAGGAAATTTTCTTTAATAATTCTATTACTTGTTCTTTTTTCATTATAAAAAAAACGGCTGTTAAAAACAGCCGTCATCCTAAGTATTTAGCTATCTTTTATTTTTTTAAGAAAACCATTTTGCATTAATTTCAGTATATTTGTTCCATTCTTCAGGCAGTTCACTTTCTTCAAAAATAGCCTCAACTGGACATTCAGGCTCACATGCTCCACAATCAATACACTCGTCAGGATCAATATACAGTTGTTTGCCTTCAGGGTCAAACCCATCAGCTTTGGCCTCCTCGCCAGCACCGGTTTTATCTTCTGGTCCATGAATACAATCTACCGGACAAACCTCCACGCAGGCCGTATCACAAGTACTTACGCATGGCTCAGCTATGACATATGTCATAATTATCTCCTTTTTATTAAACGCTTTCGAAGCTACTTAAATTATGATAATTTTATATGTTCTTAAAAGACTTTTGGTATCAAAATATAATCTCTATTAAATTCATTATATAAATAACTAAATAAAATGAGCGATAAATATAACTACGATCATTACAAGTCAGTCCCTGACCCGGCTAGTAATGTAAATTACAAGAAGAAAAAGCCAAAGTTAATAGCAGTGGTAGATGAAGATAATTGCACTGGCTGTCAAGTCTGTGTACCTTTTTGTCCCGTAGATTGTATTGAGCCAGTGCCAAATGAAAAATATGATATTCCAATACCTCCAGTTCAGGTGCGACATGATGAATGTATTGGTTGCCAGATTTGCGCTAAAGCTTGTACGGCTTTAACCTGGGACGCTATTAGGATGATCAAAACTGAAGAGTTTGAAGAAATCTACGACGTGACTGTTTCCGATTAATCAAACTTTGATTATATCATCTAATAATTTATTTATTTCTCCACGAATTGACTCACCTTTAACTACAAATATTTCTTTAAGGTTTCTTGTTGGTTTTATGATTATATGAAGCGGCACTCCCCACTTTCTATCATCTCCTAAAGTATTGCGAAATTCATAGTATGTTGATTTAAAATTCAATTCCTCATCTTTTGAATTAATATTTCCGAAATAATCGTTCATATTTAATTGATAATTGTTAATAAATCTTTTTGATTTTTCTTTTGATGAAAAAAGCATTATCATTGAAAAGTCTATACCCAGATGATGCGAATCATAATATTTTTTCAACTCAATAGCCTCATATTCGCAATTTGGGCACCACTCAGCAAAAAAAGTGATGAATTTTATCTGCGAGGACAAATTAATGATTTCCATTATATGGGGAATCAATAATAAAGCCTTGATGGTATTTTGATTATTAACTTTCTCTAATGTAGCATATTCATGTTCATTGCTCATTTATTTGTATCCTACAATTATTATTATGATTATCAATGCTGCCAATGAAAGATTTCTATAGAATATAAATTTTTGAAGAATTTTTATATCATTTAAATCACTATGAATTAAATGGGCTCTCGACATGTGTGTGAATGCTATTGCAAACAGAGCAATTAATATTTTTAAATGCATCCAACCCAATTGCAAAAAATATGTTTTCTCAATCATCATCAATACACCAGTCAATGGTATGAAAAACGATGCTGGCATTTCAACCTTGGTGGTTAAATCCAATATTAACTTATGATCCTTGGTGTCTTTTTTTGATAAAACGATAGATATAGCCAGAGCAACCCCAAACCAGCTAGCCATACCAACTAAATGTAAGATTTTAATTATTGTGTAATAGGCTTCCATTCATCCAATATTTTTTGAATTTCAGACTTTACTTTATCTTTTAAAGAATCAATATCAATATTTTTATAATCATCCTCTGATATTGGATTACCGAAAATAGCGGTCAATTTACCTGGCTTTATCCTCCAGTCGTTTTTATTTTTTGCCTCGTACGCTCCAGCAAGTGCAATAGGTATAATTGTAACCCCTGTATTTTTTGCAACGTGAAATGCTCCTTTTTTAAACTCGTTCATCTCACCAGTTAACGTTCTTGTACCCTCCGGGGCAATAATTGCAGAATTGCCTTTTTTGATAGCATCTTCAAGTTTTGTTAAACTACCTACCGCTGAATTTATTTTTGTTCTTTCAAGCGGGATGAGGCCATATCGCGTTGCTAAACCACCCCAGATTGGCCATGAAAACTGCTCTGCAGATCCAACCCCTGTAACAAAATGAGGAATTGCTGAAATTGACATAAATGTATCAAATAATGATCCGTGGTTAATTAAATATAAATATGGACCATTATCCTTGTTCGGCCTGTTGCCTCTTATTTGAAACCATTGCGCACCACTAATCATAAACAAATAACATAAGACGCGTGCTATGGGATGAATTTTTTTTGATGTGAAAACTATCATCAAAATATTATAAAATAATGCACCCAATAAAAAAACTATAGTCCATACGGGCCATATAATTATTGATGCAACTGTCTTAATCATTTTTTTTATCTCCCATTAATTGTATTAATTTATGATTAACATTTGAAAATGCATATTCATCAAAATCGCTTATTTTTATCCATTTTGAATCATCAAGTTTAATCTTCTTATTTTTCTTTGAAAATAAATACAGAGCTACTTCGGTTTTTAAATGCGAATAGGCATGCTTTACAATCCCAATCTTATCTTCAATATTTATGTCTTTTCCAACCTTTTTTCTAAATAAGTGCTCAATATCAGCTCTTTTTTCAGATTCTTTAAATTCAAAGGTGGGTAGCTGCCACAATCCTCCAAGCATAACATTATTAGGCCTTTTGTTAATGATAATGTTTTTATTTAGTGATATATACCCTGCAACAAATTTCTTTAAGTGTGCAGGTTTTTTTGCCAGGATTTGAGGAAATTGTAAGGGATTGCTTGACTGAAATGCTTTGCAAATATTTTGATTAGGGCATGATGAGCACAAAGCCTTTTTTGTTGTACATAATTGACTACCTATATCCATTAATGCTTGGTTAGCATCACCAGGTCTTTGATGCCCTACTAACAATGTAGCATATTTATAAATTCTATTTTTATTCCATTTTGTAAGTTTTTTTATTCCAAGTATCCTTGCAATAACGCGATTTAAATTAGTATCTATTGCAGCAAATTTCTCATTAAATGCTATAGATAATATTGCGCTTGCAACGTAGTTACCAACACCAGGTAAGCTCAATAAAATATTGTAAGAATTAGGTATCATACCATTATGTTTACTAACAATGATTTTAGCGGCAGAATGAAAATTTCTACATCTTTTATAATATCCTAATCCTTCCCACATTTTTAATGCTTCATCAATATTTACTTTAGCTACTGAATCGACAGTGGGAAATTTTCTTATCCAGTTTTCATAATAAGGTATGACTGTTGAAACTTGTGTTTGTTGTAGCATTACTTCAGAAAGCCATATTTTATAGGGATCCTTGGTTAATCTCCAGGGTAAATTTCTTTTGTTGATATCATACCAATCTAAAATTGAGTTTATATTTGTATAATACAATTATTTATTTATAAGTTTATATTTTGACATATTCCAATGCAGCATACTAAGAAGATCTTTAGCAATCATTTTATCTTCTTTCGGAAATTGATTAAAAATTTGTTTTGCTGCATAATCTATATTTGATTCAATTTTTTGTAAAATATCAAAACCGCTTTTTGTTAGAAAAATGATTTTTGATCGTCTGTCATTAGGGCTTATTTTTCTTTTTATAAAATTATTTCTGATTAAAATATCAATCAATCTTGTTAATGTGCTATTATCAACTCCAAGCCTTTGTGATAAAGCAGTCATATTGATACCTTCTATTGGTATTGAGGATATTACTATTACCTGAGCAAGGCTAAGGGGAAGGTCTTTATTGTTTTTTCTGAAAATTGATTGAAGATCGATCAGTAACTGCTTTAGTAACTCTGCAAATTCCATATTTGTATATTACAAATATATTAAAATGTTATCAATCCTATTTTGGTAAAGATTTTAGTAATTCAATATGGTTAATATATGTTTGCACTAAAAAACTATAATTGTCTTTATTTGTCCCATGGCCGACCATTTTCTTGTGATCCATTTGGATTTCATCCATAACATACCACTGTCCAGGTATTAATAATTCATTTTCTTTAAATTTTGTGATTGGGTCTGGACCGTTTAATCCTGAAGTAGGCCCATACATAGAAACCTTATTTACTATACCATCATTTTCAAACCAAGATGAGTCAGTTGAAGATCCGTCTGCATAATATGCTTTCTTCATACCCATAATTCTAGCGTTCGATCGAATAATAAATGACATACTTTTATGAGGGACATGTCTTCCTGTACGATTATCTAGCACAGTATTGCTATTAACAAACGAAAAGTAATATATATCTGAATTAGCTGTAGAGTTAGTGTTGAGCTCACGCGCACCCTGAATACTTACATCCCATGAAACCATATTTTTAGTTCCCCATGCAGGATGCTTTTGCATTCTCTTAAAATAAGAAGCCCAAGCTTCATCTTTATTAATTTTAAAGCCCCATTGATCTAAATCAAAATCATAGAAGGAATTCCCTACAACCGCCGCGACCGCTATCATATCTTGTAAAAATGGTATTCCTGAGCTAATAAATGTAGATAGAGTTGATCCGTTGTGAGGAGTTGAAATAGTTGTGATTGATTTAATTAATCCATTTTCTGATCTACCCAATAATTGACTGGTTTCCATAATACCAGACGTATCTGAAATTGAAGTTCTCAGCAAATAGTCAAGCATCCGAGCAGTTTGGCCACCCATACTATGACCAATGATATGTATAGGGTTATTACTATCCCACTTTGGGTAAAAACCTGGATATTTTTTATTATCGGGTTTTTGAATAGTGCCAAACTGATCTGAGTGTCCTTTCCCATAATCAACTTGACCTCCTTTTATCTGGTAATATAATTCTACAGCACGATCCCAATTTGAAGAAATAGGCCCAACATTAGTTATAATAATAGGATGTCCATTTTCTTCAAATTCTTTAACCATATCATATTTGCCTCCCCAATAATTATAAGAACCCATTTCCTCAGGACCCCATCCCATGAAGCCATGCACAAGAACAATTGGATAATTATTCTGAGCAAATGAAAAAGCAATTAAATTGAAAAAAATTGCGGTTTTAAAAAGGTGCTGAGAAAAAAACATATTTATAAAAATTATTTGTAATACCAGCCAAATAATATCATCATTTCATCCGTAGATTTAAATCCAAACCCAACAGGTTCATTGGTTGGGTTATCATATGTTGCTTTTAACCTAAGCCCTTCGCCTGCATTAATTATTATTGGTGGATTATAATTAATTATCGGTGGGTGCTCCCAATCGTTTGTCCAATAAATCACCTCACCATCCCTGTCGCCTCCATCAATTTCTACTAAAAATTCTGTCATTTTTTCATGAGCATGAGAAAAAACCTGACCAAAGTAATAGGTATCATCCATTCTGAAAACTTTTTGAATTGTTGTTATTTTTTTGGGAGGTAAATAGATATCACTATTATTGAAATCAAAAAGCTGGGCAACATGCTTGACATTATTTTGCTCTATTAAGTGTATGTTTGTATATACTTCACCAATCATCGTTGAATCTGTCCTGTTAACATAGTGAGTGTTTTGGTCTAATCCATACTTAGCGGGAATCTTTAATGCAACTCCATCAGGAAGTACATAGTCTAATCGTGACCATTGAGTACCTCCAAAAAATTTGTGGAACTGCATGGTGTACAAGGTTGATAAGTTTGTTGCTCCATACCGGTCCCTTAAATCTCTAATTTCACCATAATTTGGAATTATCTGCTGAGGAATATTTTCATTAAATGTATAGAGGAGAAAATGATGACTACCAGGACGCATTTCAATTTCTATACGATTCACATATAAATCACCAGTATGATTTAGTTCAGTATACTGGAAAAATTCACGCTCAAAATTTGGCTGAATTTCAAAAGGCCCTAAATGAAGCTGCAAACCATTTAACGGTGGCGCAGGCTTAGAGAATGGTTTAGGTTCATACCTATTTGTATCTAATAATAAATTTTCATCAATAACATTACCAGATTTTGGCGCACCAGCCTCAATCCATGCTCTAATAAATTGTAATTCTCCATCAGATAAAAAATTTCCACCAGGAGGCATTAGTTGGCCGTACTCTGGATGATCTGATAAAAAATGCTCCTGATCATATGCATTAATCTTCTCCCAGAGATAACTTTTTGTTAATCCTTTCATTCCGCCTTCCGGGCTTACAATTAATAGACCATCTTTATTTGCTGCACTATTTTTTGGGGCTACGCCTACTAACGAATCATAGGAATCATTTAATGACAAATCTAACCCGGACTGTCGTTCTATAGCAGATCCTGCCATATGGCAATTAGAGCAGTTAGGTTTAAGTATATTTTTTTGAAGCACTGTCCATGTGGCAGCACCTTTATCATCAACAGGATCTTGACAAGATATTAATAATAATAAACTAAAGAAAAATGTTAAAGTTGATTTCATAACCCCTTACAATAATAATCTATTTTGGGATATTAAAAAACATAATGGTTTATTTGCTAATAAAAAGCCTCGCAAATTTTGTGGGGCAATTATTATACTATTTTGTTAATGTTCCTACAATATGTTTTACTATTCGATATGGATCCGCGTTCGATGCAGGTCGCCTATCTTCTAGATATCCGTTCCAATCATTATCTACTGTATAAATAGGTATTCTAATGCTTGCACCACGGTCACTAACACCATATGAAAACTGATCAATACTTTGTGTTTCATGAAGGCCGGTAAGTCTCATATCATTATCTGAACCATAAGATTTAATACCATCTTCATGCGCCTCTCCAAGCTTATCGCATAAAGAATAGTATAATTTTTCTGATCCATTATTTCTCATTTCGTTGTTAGAAAAATTTGTATGCATACCAGAACCATTCCAATCACCTGTTTTAGGCTTAGGGTGAATATTAACCCCTACTCCATAATCCTCAGCTATCTTGTATAGTAAATATCTACTCACCCATAAATCATCTGCAGCTTTTACCCCCTTTCCAAAGCATTGGTACTCCCATTGACCAAGAGCAACTTCAGCATTGGTCCCCGTAATTTCTATTCCTGCAGCTAAACATGCTTCAAGGTGAATTTCAGAAATTTCTCGACCTTCAACATTGGTTGCACCTACACCGCAATAATAATCCCCTTGCGGTCTAGGTGTACCATCTTCCCATCCTAATGGCTCGCCATTCATTTCTGTAAAAAAGTATTCCTGCTCAAATCCAAACCACCATTCATCTGTTACAACATCAGCAGCCCCCGCTCTCATATTTGATGGATGCGTTTTATGCTCACCAGTTTCAACCTCGCACATGACAAGTTGGTCCGCAAAAAGAGGGCCATCATAAGTTTGCACTGGAAGAATTAAACAGTCAGAGCTTCCACCCTCAGCTTGCTGAGTGGAGGATCCATCAAATGACCAATCTGGTGGAGTCTCATCCTTAGTAACTTTAATTTTACTTCTTAAAGATGGTTCCGGCTTATAACCATCAAGCCATATGTACTCTAATATTTTCATTGTTTGCATTCCAAGCATATTTTTCTCCTTAATACTATTAATATTATAAGGTATAATTAGATATATACATTAATATATATGGTATAATATTATATATAATTTATATTATTAATCAAATACTAATAAAAAAATAGAAATAATTAATATATATTCTTGTCTTGTTAATAGTGTATAACTATAAGGAGAATAAAATGAAAAATATAGGTATAATAGTTTCTGCATTAATAATTACTGTTGGTCAATTAATTGCCAATGATGAAGCTGAAGTAACAGAGATTGTTAATAAACATTGGGAATATCAGAACAAAAAAAACTGGAAGAAATATGTTGGGACTTTGTATTCAGGCGGCACAATGAATGGTGATTCAAATGGTTCTTTCTGGTATATGCAAGAGTCAACTGTAGCTGCTGTTACTGAAGATCAGGCTCCCAATAATGAATTTAATTTTAAACCTAGATATATTAAGATAGATGTTCTTGAAAAAGGCAGAGTTGCTGTTGCGTACTACTATTTAGTGGGTTCATATACTATAAATGGTCAAGAAAAGAGTGATTACAGAACCAGAGTTAGCCAAGTTTTTGTTAAAGAAAAAGGCGGTTGGAAAATTAAATCTGGACACTTTACACCTCTTTATAGCGGAAGTGGTATACCAAATTAAATATTATTTAATATTAAATTTTTCTTTTTAAAGGTAGTAGATCAATAATTGTTGATTCTTTGTAGGTTGAAAGTACAACATTTGACTGTGTTCTAGATACCCCAGGCCAGTTTTGGATTTCATACAATAGGTCTTCAAAAGCCTGAGAGTTCTCAACCCTGACTTTTAATATATGAGAGCCTCTGCCAGTCACTGAGTGGCATTCTAAAACAGCATTGGTCTCTTGAGTTTT
>CERX01024228.1_pt1 | contig 16417 bp, 14 predicted proteins | sample 350251 | NCBI WGS metagenome assembly CERX01 (sample SAMEA2621044, study PRJEB7988) | marine metagenome | biome: marine biome (ENVO:00000447); feature: deep chlorophyll maximum layer (ENVO:xxxxxxxx); material: "saline water (ENVO:00002010), including plankton (ENVO:xxxxxxxx)" | depth 50 m
GCACAAAGTTTCAAAGTCGCTATACCGGGCCTCGCACGAGCCGCATCACAAGTTTACGAATCCTAGGTTATTCGACGCATTCAACGGGTCGTTGACAGACACCTTATTAATGATTGTCTTACCTCTGTTCGCGACTAAATCAATCGTGCACTGCAACGTGTGGACGTACATGGCTTTCGGCACGCTGTATGCCAACTGGCTGTGTCTAATCCATTCCGAAACCCACCATCCCTGGGACTGTGTTTTTCAAGCGTGCGGTCTTGGAACTGCGGCGGATCATCACGTGCACCACAAGCTTTTCAGCTACAACTACGGGCATTTATTTTCATACTGGGACCGTTTGTGCGGCACGTACCGGCACCCACAAAACGTGCGACAGTTTCGCAAAAATCACAAAGACCCAACGCAGTGGAAGCCGCACAAATAACATACGTCAGGTATCTGGCCAGGTAGCTGGGCGGCCTAGCTCTAAGCAAAAGGAAAAATGTCTGCCGGGTAACTCAGTACGAATTCCCTTTCCGTGCGGAAAATACGGAATAAATAATGTTGGCGGGGGCGGGTACTGTTGGTTTACAAACAAAAAAAAATATTTTCGTTTAATAAATAAATAATGAACGCTCAAGAATTATTTAACACCTGGTGGAAAATCACTTTACTAATTTTGGGATTGCTCCTAATTGTCGTATTACCCGGCTTTGCCTTTCCGACATGGTACGGAATTGGTCAAGATGATGAATACATCTTTAGCGGCGAGCCACCCGCTGCTTTAAACATACGGGCAAGCGCAAGTTGGGCAGCGGTGAACAATTATCCTGATGGAGATTGGGGAACTCAAAATTATAAACTTAAACTTGAGAAAATGGACGAAAACGGAAATGACATGGTTAATACATGTAGCTGGTATACCGGCAGCGCCGGCGGCGCCGGCGGAAACTCGAATACTATATCATGTGTTAGGGATGGCCACGGGTTAAGTGTAGGCGATATAGTTGTGGTTAGTTTTGTATCAACCGCGGGCGCCGGGGCTTCTAGCTATCAAGATACTGAATCTCAAAATGGCAGTTACAAAGTAACAGGTGTTCCTACATCAAACACATTTCAAATTGTACTTACCATATCGGTATCAAAAGCGGATAACACCACAAATTCGGGGTCATCGAGTTTTATTTACTGGTATAAATCCAGTTGTAATGGCGACCAACATGATCAAAAAGCCCCGTCGCAATGCAAGACTGGTACACGCAATAACCCACTACCATTAGGCTTCGACCCAAACGCTGTTTCTACATCGGCGTTAGCCACCGCAAATTGGAACAGCTACAAGGGCCCGCAGCCTATTGTATATAGACTTATGGGCAATTGGAGTCAAACAAGCCGTTTTTCCACTCATAATAAAAAAGTTTACTTTAAGATTGTTGGGAAAGATCTAGTATTTGATGTACAACACAATAATTACGCCCCTTACGAGAACGAGGACCTTCCTACGGGTTTTTCTATCAATTATAATATTGAGAATACATCATTAACTACCCAGTTGATGGAAACGGGAGTAGGTAAAATATATTCGAATGCCATCGTTAAACCCGACGATAAACTCTATTTAAGATTTATACGAACTACTGCTGATAGTACCTCGTCCGGCTCCATCACGAATTTATCACTTGGATACATTACAGTTCCGGCAGAATTTAAACCTGTTAAAAAATAAGTGCTCAAGTGTGGACATGTTTTTTTTTTAACATCGTCGGTCCCCCCGATTAAGACAGACGTGATGCTAACTAGTAGTTATTACGGGTGGGGGCTAGTCATCTCAACTCATCGCCAAATCACCAGACCAAAAAGAGTCGACCCGGTCATTCCGAATCGATGGACAGATGCAGTGCGACGATTTTTTCATAGTCTTTATATTCACGATCAAGTTCTTCCATGAACATTTCCAGAACCTCCTTCCTGACCTTTTTTTTTAATTTCTGAATCATTTCTGGATTTGGGGCGAATGGGGACATTCCAACCATCATAACAAAATTTATATTGTATAACTGGCTCCATATCAAGGAGTAGGCACTATAGTGTGTACCGGTCTCCATACTTTCAAGGTCGTCCCAGTTCTCGTAATCATAGCACCCAATAAGTTCATTCAGCATGGTTTTAGTCTTGTCCTCAATCCTGTTGTCAAACAGAATATCGTCCAATCCCATTATGTTTTCCTGTTGTGTGCTTCTGTGTTTGTGATGTGTTGGTGCTCTAAACTATCAAACCCGAACAAATATGATCACAAGAAGCGATCTATGGGGGTCGTGGGAGGAAGCTCAGTTATATTTGTCTCCAGGTTTTTATAATCAAGACCAAATGAATGATGACCTCGCGCCAGGCCCTCCTAATTTTTCAATTGTGGGTCGTTTCTGAATTTGAAGACGCAAAACGTAATTTAACGCGGACTTTTGGAACAAGACACCAAAAATACGCGTTTTGCGAATACAACGAGTATAGTTGTTGTCCTCGAAACCTTTTTGGAAAAGTTACGTGCAATTGCAAAACCAACAAGTTCAAACAAGAAATCATTTATTTAGATTTGCTATATTTTTACTGCAACAAACTTCAAGTAGCGTTGCGCGGCCCCCCGTTGAAATACAAAATCTTAAATGACATATGCGAAGACCAGGTTGTGTAAATTGCCGGCTTTCGTGCAGCTTGAAATAACTAGCTATTTAGATTCCGCGACGATCTTAATCGTAAAAAAAAGAAAGATATTATCACCAAATTTTATCTTTCATTGCATTTGCATGATGCAGTTCAATTACGTCGTGAATCAGTTAAATTATTACCGTCGCGAATATAACAATTTGTGCACATTTACGCGATTTGCTTTGCACAAAAACAGACAAAAGAGGAATTTAGTAGTCTAGAGCATAATGTTTTTTTTATTTTTTATAATAATAATATGTCCGAATTCAACAAATCTGGAAACTACACAAATGGCTTCTATATTACTTTGCCAGAAGCTAAAGATCGTCAGGCACAGTTTTCAAACCAAATGGAAAAACAACCAAATTTGATAATAAAACCCTGGTTTGTGGATAAAAAGAAGGAAAGATATACAACAGACAGTCACGTAGCATGTCTAAAAGAAGCTATTAAATTAGGATTGTCACGAGTCATTGTTTTTGAAGACGATGCCATTTTGCCGGAAGAAAATATACATAAAACTATTGAAGCCGTGGACGCCGAGCTAGAGGGGAAGTGGCAAGTTCTCATATCGGGACATAAGACAAAAAATATGAGATCTGGGGATGTTACGAAAATAAGTAGCTTAGTTGTCAAGGACGGGGATCGCAGAGCGGAGGGCACTTTGTTTAGGGTTCATCGTTCGGTAGCTGGGTGCCACGCCTACACCGTCAACGGCGTCGAAGCCATGTCCGAATTAATTAGGATTCAAAGCGTCTCGGAATATACTGGAAGCGGTCGCATTGACGTGCACGATGGTTGGTTCAAGGGCACGAATCCTAACAAAAACACGGGTCGCCATTGCATTGAGGGAAGTTATTTAAGGGAACAAGATTTGTGGTTTATTACTGATTTGGCGTATGTCACAGAACAGCATATAGACGGATATTCTTATAGGATGAAAGATACAAAACACGCGAGGTGGGACGACGAGAACTCGCAGTCGTGGGTCAAGCGATTGAACAGGAATATGCTTTCCCCTCCTAAAAATGTTTTAGTTTTGTCTTATCCGGGTCTCGCTGGGGACGAGGTCAGAAAAATGTGCGCAAACATATTGACCGAGACTTCCGTCAAGGGGCACGTCACTTTAAAAGTTATTCAGAAATCACAAGACGTTGTCAACGTGCTGCGCGACTGGGTTAAGACATCTAAATCGATTATACCCGGTAAGAAACACGTCGTCTTCGCCGTAACTGGAAAACCCGAATTGTCGCACGAAGACGCTCGTACAATCAAAAAATGGAGTACTCAAATAAATAAAATAACGAAAGAAAAATACAAGTACGATGCTGAATACGAACGCGCAAACAACGATAGGAATCGCGGAAAGGGAATGAAAGTTGATTTTTCTGAATGGCGGGATTTCATGTTTACAGTTTTCCACGTTGAAGATTTTATGAAAGATGCAAAGCGCGCGTCTCAGTTTCTTAGCATGCGTCTTGGAATGGATGCTAATAAGCTAATTCAAGTAGGCCAGAACGTTGCACCTATATCGCGAGCTAGTCTGCAAAAAAAAATTGATGAAGTCGATCTATCAGAGTCAGACTACGAGTCTGACGACGACACTTTGTCCGAAACTGCAAATTTTAAATTTAAGGACCCCCTCGAAAAAGCTAGGTATATTTAATTATTTAAGAACTAATGTTGTTTGTTTTTTGGTGGCGCGCGCTTGCTGCTTGCCCTTATGTTTTCGCTTGGGTTTGGCTTTGCCGCCCAAGAGAGTTTGTTGATGTGAGTTTGTCTTTTTTGGACCGCAGACCAACACTTGTGTTTGCACCGGCGTAGAAGGCTTGTCGGTCTTCTTTACAAGAACATACTCCATAATTGATCTGTTTCCTTGAAGTTTTCGCATACAATCGTTAAATTCGAAGTCCAAATTAACCATGCAATCAGTCATCCGACAAATTGCATCTCTTAATTTTTCAAAATAGTAAATTTTGTCAAGCGGCGGACCGTGATTTAGTTGCCAAGTCGGATCTTCGCCGCGAAAAACTAATTTTTCATGTCCATTCTTGACGACAACGAAATTCACTCGGTCGCCCGGAAGCGGTATGTCGCAAGTCATGTCACCTTCTAACACTCTTTTTTCTATTTTTTTGGCGAGGACGGAATGAATCTGCGGCGACTTATAGCCCTTGCCGCTCAACTGCTTTGATATGATGAATTGTGACTGCGGTACCGTATTCAGGTCAAGATTTTTTAAATTTAGCGCAAGAGTATTTTTCACTTGCTGTATGATTTCTTGCTTGTTGATTCCTTGAGACAGAGCCATGGGTGGATGAAGTATTGGCAAAATGACTTTTGATATTTGACCGTAAACGTCTCGAAGCCAGGCCGAATTATCTCGGCGCTGACTTTCGACGCCCTTGGCGCCTCGCTTTGGTTTAGAGCCGGGTTCCCATTCAACGTAAATATATCTTTTTTTAGCAATTTGCAAAAATGGCCACATGATCTTTTCGAATTCAAGTTCTATCGGGTTTTTGAATTTTTTTGTGACGTATTGGGCCATTTCTTCACCCAACGCAAGTCCCATATTCAAACCGTCCAACGTCGACGGAAGCCTGGGATTTACGTAGCAAGAATCTGTATCGCCATATACAATAATTGGCTCTGGCATGTTGTGTTCTTTAGAATATTCCTTCACATAATGCGACGTCTCTTCAATAAGTTTTCGGCCTCGCAACGTCACCGTCTGCGCAATCCAAAAATTAGCAAGGTAACCGCGGTAGCAATTGCATGGCTTGTTGAACATTGTGCAACAATCTGGGTACATCGTGCAATCGGGGTCTCGCGTGCCTGTCACGCCGCAGAAACCGTAAATAGAATTGCAGCTGACCTTGTACGCTAACTGCAACTGATTGTAAATCATTTTCTCAAAAGGCGTTTCTGCGGCTTTCATCAATTTTTTTGTAGCTTTTCTCGCGCCAAGCAAGTCATCCAATAAACTAGGAAGAACGCCTTTTCTAACTTTTTCGTCAACAAATGACACGGAAACGGTTTTCATCGACTTTTCGCCGTATTCCATCACTTCGTGTTGGTATTTCCATCTATTTTCTAATCCATCTTCATCAAAATCTTGCAACGAGGCACATATCATAGGTTTATCTTTGTTCCATTCGCACGTAGAAAAGCAGAGATTATACGCTTGCATGATGGATGGATATAAGCTTGCAAAATCTAATCCCAAAATCGGTTGGTCGTGGAATCCAAGCGACGGCTCTAACACAGTCGCGCCCTGATATCCTTCGGGCGGTATCGGAAGAGCATCTTTGTTTATGAAATAGCCCATTTTTGTAGCTTTTTGACAAATAATATTGTACGATTTCCTCTGTTCTCCAGTTAAAATGTACTGTTGTAAATTTGTCACTGTCACAGAACTCAAACCGTACAATGCGTGAATCATCTTGACTTTTGAGACTAAATCCAAAGTCAAAACGCAATCTATCATGCAGTATTTAGCAACGTCTTCCAGCTTTTGACTCGCACTCTCGATAGTTTCGTTGCCCTTAAGACCCGTCTTTTTTCTCTGTACTTGGAACAGTCGAAACATTTCCCGCGGTGGCATGTCTAATTTTTGACGCCCGCCCAAAAAATGATCAGATAAAGCATTAAGGCTGTACGACGACATCGTAAATGCTTTTCTAAAATATATAATTGTATCGTGCACAACTGTTCCAAATGGATTGACTTCGCCGATTTTATATTTTCCCAATTGATTGTTTTCTATTTCGCGCTCTTTGAATTTACAGCAGCGATCGTCAAACAAAGACAAACCGTGCAACAATTTTTTTGATAAATAATTCCGATCAGCGCGGTGGTACAGAAAGGGAATATCAAAACCAAGACCGTTATGGGCAATCAAATGCATTACTTGATTTTCTTTCAACAACTCTAAAAAACGCAAAATCATCCTTCTTTCCGAATTGTCAAAACATTCCATTTCTACCCTTTCTTGCTTTGGGTGATTGTTTTCGCCCGCTGTTGTTTCGATATAAAAATACTCCTTTGTCGGTTCGCAAGGATCTTGTCTCGACAACATGAAAAGTTTCCGTGGTGTAATCCCATTTACATCTTGTATAACCAACCCTATTTGCTCGATGTAATCGTGTTCTTTTTTGGGATCCGGAAAGCCGTAGTCGTCTGCGTTACATTCCAAGTCAAAGACGCAAACCTTAATGTTTGCTGGCGTCGGCTGCGGGTTTGTGTAGCTCAAATCTTTGCACGCGACGTTAAATTCCCCATGGTTCAGTTGGCTTGGGTCCAAGTTTGAAATAGTTACGTACGCCGATGGCTTCAGGTCCAATTTTGTATAAAATTGCTGCTCTGGTTTGATTTCGTCTAGAATACAAACTTGTAAATGCGGCTCGTCTTCTCGTATTTTGCTTTTAATCTTTCGAGCTAGCGATTTACACGTAGACCGATCGCAGCTCGACACCTCCAAGCATGGAATTTTTTCTGGCGTATATCCGCACAACGGCCAAAGCAATTTCACAAGTATTTCCGACTCGTCTTCTGCGTCAAGGTATTGGTCAACAGAATTGACACACCTCTTCCAAGCTTGGGAGGATTCGCACAATGATCCATTTTTTGGAACCACATAGACTGAATACTTGAAGTCTTTCACGGTTATTTTAATTGCAACGCCTTCTTGCGTTGCGCCGCTCAAGCGCACGTCCCCATCGTTGTCGTATCTAAAATCTATTAGTTGAAATGTTAACGACATTTGAAATTTAAAATACTTTGTTGTTATTAGTTTTTGGAGGAATTTAATTTAAATTTTTTTACGCGGATCGTCGCGATTCATTTTTTGCGTTCGTACATGATGCAATCCGGGAATTCTGTCTGCGGCTTTCTGTAAAATTTGTTCTTCCGTAACAACGTCAGGAATTGAGTATAATTTCTCGCTACAGTCGTAAACGTAAAATTGGTTCTTTCAGACTTTCTAAAATAAATTGTCGTCTCGTTTCGTAATTTATCAAAAAAACGTCTCCGGTTATCATAGACAATATTGCCATGTTCGTCCAAAGTCGATAAATTTAATGGACGAATGTATACGTCGCCACATGGCGAAAACTTGCAATGGTCTAGATCGCAACCAGTATACTCTTCGTAGCTATAACACGGGGCTACCGCAACAACTCTGCATGCGTTTTTTTCGCGACCCACTTTTGCCGCGGCGCTCTCATCGTAAAAGTCGAGCGAATACGTATCAAAGAGACTTTCCGTGTAATCTGTACAGTGCGGCGGCGCGGGGGTGTCCAGAAAAGTCTCTTGCACTGCCCAGAACGCGTCTAAATCAGCGCACGACATTTTCAAATTTAAGCCAAACGATTATTCATGTAGAAGAAGAGGTGGGAGTGTTGATTGACAATTTTCTCCATATTATTTCATGGGGTAAAACACTGACACGTGTAAAAATGGCTAGCCAATGCTCACGAGCGGCGCCGCCGCTTGATTTGTCAGAAACCCACGCATTCGACGAGTCGCGCCCAAGGCTTACGTGCAAGAAAGGCGTCTATAAGTATTACTACGGCGGGACCTACTTATATGGACCTCCGATTAAAAAAATTTTAAACTTGGCGCTTCAAAAATACAATAGAGTCAACGACGTTTTGGCTTCTACTGCAGACCAAGGCCACCGGTATCGCTTATTTGTAAACAGAACTAGAAATAGATTAGATGCCATTCGAGAAATTATTACCATGCAAAAAAAAAAATTTACACAAAGTAAATTTGAGTTTGAGCCGTTTGCAAATGCCGTGCCATGTGTCTTGCACATGGATCATCTGAAGTCTGCTTGGGCCGTCGACATATTTGTTCTAATTTTTTTTGGAGTCTTGAAAAATGATCGTTTTAACGGTCATCCTCGTTTGAAATTAAAATTGAAGTTTTTGCATGTCGCTGCCCCGCCAGCACATAATGATGCTCTCGCCGAAACTACAAGCAAACTTGCAAACGCCATAATAGGGTAAAGTTCTAGCCGCGATACCTAAGAAGAGGTTTTTCAGTAGTCTTGATTGCCTTGAATTCACCCGGAATAATAATTCGGCCACAAACGGAGTAGTTGTCCCGATACAAGCGGATTGAGTCACCTTCGTGAACGATTCCGGATGTAAGTGCGCCTGATGGCGTTTCCGAAGCATTATTTTCATCATTGCGGTCAAACTTGTTAGGTTCTCGCTCTACTGGCAAGGAACTCAATATTCCTTCCCCCGGCACTGCCAGACCGAATTTGTTCGCGAACGTTGGTTGATACTCTGCTTTTCCCAAATCAAGTACCGTATCTTTTCCAACAATCTTAAAGTGAATTCTCATAAATTCATAGGAATAGGGGAATGAACCGGTACTACCTCCCAAGTCGTCTATATTTCCTCCCCTAGTACCCCATTTCCCATTGCGCTGATACGTAGCAAAAGGTGTTGTTGCATTAGTTAGCTTTTTATGTCTGCAACCCGACGGCCGGGAACCGCTAGTGTTTGCACAAGTCATTTGATCCGAGTCTACTTTATACCAATAACACCAAAATGAATCATCCTCAGCCCCCGCATTCGGCGCTAGAACGGGGTAATTAACTTCAATTGTGAATTCGGCTTGGGTACCAACTGGATGCAGTGATAATACTGTGTAAAGGCCGTCCCTGTTGTCAGTTGGGTGTCCCTCTGTGGCAACTGACGACGACTGTGGCCCATGAGTCTCGTGATCCTTCCCTGCGTTACCGCTTATAAAACTTATATTTACAATATCGCCAACTTTTAAGCTGCCGTCCTTGCAGTGTCGGCTAGTCTGTAGTTCGTCTGGACTATCATATTCATTGAAATCTCGTTTATCATAAGTTCTTATTCTTAAGTTCTTGCCAATGCTACCAGTTTCAGATCTGTAAGTAGCGGGGTGACACATATCTCGCCAAACACCGTCGGTGATTGTTTTCTCATATTTTATGAATTTGAAAAGATCTCCAATTTTCCCCCAATCTGGAGTGCCTCCGGAGGCAGCACTTCCGACAGCCATAATTGGAATCGCAGCGGGCGGGACGCTCTGAAACGTGTATTCATCTTCCTCACCGCCAATCGTGTACCAGGTCGGAAAGGCAAATCCTGGCAATATGACGACTAGGAGCACAGCAAATATCAGTAAAGTCATTTTCCACCAGGTGTTGAAATAATTGTTCATCTTGTTTATTATAGCAAATTATTTTTTTATTTTAGCCAGTGGTCAAATGTGGACAGAAGGACGCTACGATATGTTTTACATCGTCTGGGAGTTGGCGAAAAAAAAGCAGAGCTTGCAGCTCTTTCCCGGCGTCGCCGTCTAAAATGACACAGTCTGTGCCCCGGGATAGCGCGACGTTGATTACGTTCCTTTTTTTTTTGAATTGCCTAAAGAAGAGGTCGTCGTCCCACATATCGTCAAAAATTCTCCAATATTTGAATTCGGCGCCTTTGAATGAATGAATCGTTCCAAAGACATATTTTGGAACAGATCCAAATGAATTCATTTTTTCTTCGAGAAGAGCTAGTCGTGTGCAAATAGTTGATTTGTTGGAATATGCTCCAAATATCTTTTCGAGTTGTTTTGGGTATGGTATTTGAGGAGAATACTGTTTTTCGCGCTCGTAATCCTCGATTTTTTTTATGAAGCCGTCCCTCTTATTTTCATAATTGTGAATCTTGAATGGTTCCTTAAAGTTGAACGCAAGTTTGAATATATTTTCGTTCGTAAAAAATAAATACGGTATGTCAATAAAGAGGGGATTCGTGTTTGAAGTTGTAATTTTAAGTCTTTTGTGAACGTTGCCCTGATACGTGCCGCTGCCCATAAACTTTAAAACGTGCGATAAGTTCTGCGGTACCCTGAAAGATTTAGTTAATTGGTAGCATGCGATGGCGGTTTTTTGGACATGCTTGAAAATATTGTAGCTCGCGTCAGAATAGATAGTCTGTCCGTAATCGCCAAGCCACAAGACTAATTTGTGTGGCGAAATATGTTTCAGGATTATGCTTGCAAATAATTTTTCTAGGTCTTGTCCCTCGTCGATGACGACAACGTTGGCGTCCGTGAGTTCTTGTATTTTTTGCTTGCTTTCTGGAGAAAGACTGTCATAACCAAAATGCTCGAACCGAGCCCCACTGGCTAGGCGACCCAAGGTGTTTGATTCGTGCACGATCCGTCTAATCACGGGCCAAGTCAAATATTCTCGTTGGGCTTTTATGTTACCATTTTTTATGGCGTGGTACAATTCGATTTGATTCTTGTAAATGTAAGGCGCGGTAAGGTCAAAGCGTTGCTGAACCCACGAATCAAATTTTTTGGAATTGGATGTCTCAAACTCGCTTAAACATATCTGCGGGTTGCGCGGAGTTATCAAATCAATTAACATGCATGCGTAATTGATAGAATCCAACGTCGAGCAAGTGATATTTTTATATTCGGCGTAGTTTTTCTTGGAATCGGCGACCAAACTGTTGTTCAGAGTTAGATACAGAATTTTGTTGGTTTCGAGAGCAGAGGACAGGCGTTTGACGACCGTTGATTTTCCAGATCCGGGCGGGCCTTGCAAAACTATGTTTCCATTTTTGTGGACGTTATCCAACGCGCAATTGACAAAATTATTTCTAGTTTTATGGTCGAGCTCTAACAAATTCATCGTAAATTTCAAATAACAGTTGAAATTATGATTGTAGAAACGTCGCCAATTGAAAATTTTAATAAATATCAAACCTCTTGTAATTTTTTGAGGAGATGCATCGAAGCGTCGCAAAATCCGGACCGCAAGTGCTCGTGCGAAGGCTGGCCGATAGCCCCGGAAGAAACTTCAAATAGTTTATGGATTCGGGAATTGGAAGACTCGATTCTGATGGCAAATTTTAAAAGACACAACTTAGCAAATCCTAGCGCGTGCAGGAACGATCAAGATTATATCATTCACGTGGCTGAAATCGGCGAAACCATCGCCATGAACTATCACTCGACAGAGGCACCGGGCTTCTTTCCACTCTTAAAAGACGCCGAGTATGCCGGGTTAAAAAATGTCACGTCGTCGGACGACGAAGAAAGCGAGGACGACGACGAAGACGACGCCGACGCGCTGATCAGATGTTCTAAATGCAACGCGAAAGCGAGGTGGAAGCTGAAACAAACTAGAAGTGCCGACGAGCCGATGACGCAGTTTTGCGAATGTACAAAATGCGGACATAAATGGAAACAGTAACCTTTTAACAATCACTCAAAAAAAAAGAATTGCGTTTAATGTTTCTGCTTTTACTTGCCACCCGCAACAACGCCGAGCATTTCAGTGCCAGAAACTTTATTTGCAATCAGACTAACTAAAATGATGAAGAACGTCAGCGCAACCAGCAAGTAAATTAAAAATTGTGTCAGGGTCAGTGCTTTGAGCGCATCGTGTGCTTTTTCGTCACTCGTGCCACCGCCAGTCTGTTTTGCCGTCTGAAGCTCAAGGTATCGCACATGCTCATTGTTACTTGCAAGTCGCAGCCCCTTGCTCATTCTTTTGCCCAGCCAATGCAGCAAGTCTTTGGAGGCAGGAGACGAAACCTCAAATGCATCCTGGCTCTTATTTTTCTTAGCATCAAGACCCGTATCCTCGGTGTAATAAGGATTCGCGATGGTAGATATCATCACAAAAAACCAATTGAATGCGCCAACTAATAGAATGATTAAAAGGAAAATTCCGAGAAACCCTCTAAATGAGACTGTAGTATTTTGGATGTCGGACCAAGCCATGTATGTTTTACTTTCATGAAATATTTTTTATCTCCTACTGGAGATGTTTTCTATTTCAAGTTTCTCCATCAATTTATACTACAGTTCAAAACGATGGCAGCCGCGGCAAACGTCAAAGACACTAGCAGCCCGGGCCTCAACGTTTTGGCCGACGAGACTATAAAAAATATGCAGTCCACGCATTGGACGCCTGGTCCCGCCGGGTATTCGCACGGCAGAACTCGTCACCACGGTATTTATCAAATTCCCAAGCTGAGCACCAACGTCTTTTATTGTGGTAACTTGTGCGGTCGAAGATTTACGCACGCGCCCGCAGCCGTGATTCACACTAGAAAATGTCAGCATAAAGACGTAGTCAAAGACGCGAGAACAATAATTGCAGTTATGCAAACGCTGAATCAAACCCAAAAACAAAAAGTCTCCAATAATACTTTTTTTTCTCCCGCGACGACAAATGCGTCGACGCCCGAAAAAAAAGCCCCCCTAGCGCCAATCACGAATAAGTAGATACGTTGGCACAATTATTAATTTTTTTCATTTATACAACAAAATGAATTGGAAATGGTGTCTAAGCATATTGGGTTCCAGCGTGTACAAGTCCTTCGTATTTGTCATGAAACTGCTAAATAGATATAGAATTATTTATGACAAAGCGACGGGTGAGCCATACCTAGAACGATTTTACATTTTCTTGCGAGATCGAGATAAATCGCCGTTTCCGTTTAATATTTTTCTGCATCGATTTATACGATCGGACACGGACGAATTGCACGACCACCCCTGGGCTTTTCGGACGTTAATCCTATCGGGTGGCTACTGGGAACACACGGAAGAGGGAACATATTGGCGCGGCGCAGGGTCGTATCGCTACGCCAGCGCTGACACGTTTCATAGAGTAGAACTAGACGAGTCGAACCCTCGCTGTTGGACTCTCTTCGTACCGTCGAAGGCGTACAAGGATTGGGGATTTAAAACAGCCAAGGGCTGGGTGCACCACGAAGAATATTTTAATTCCATGCTAAGTAAATATTGGGCCGAAAATTCGGAATGGTCTTAATCGTTTCGCGGAAAAAACTCAAACAGAGTTGGTTGTTTTTTTTTATTTTCTTTCTTTACTTCTGAATCATCTGAATCATCTGAGTCATTTGATAAATTTTCAATAAAATTATCAGTTGAGCAATTTTTGGAATTTTCGGAATATGCGGCGTAAGTAATTTTCATATCAAACTCTTTACACTCTTTACCACAATTCGAGCGCAACTCGCCAACCCGTTGGTGAATTAAGGCTATGGTGGCATTGCTGTTCCTCAATGCAACTTCTTTTTTTAAACTAATTCTAAAGCTAGCATCGCCTTGGTTTTTTATTTTTGGAACAATCTTGCCAAGAAGAAATGACAACAATAAAGCACTGTCAGTGTTACGGCGAGGTATATCTATTTCTTCATCATCAAATGCAATATATCCATATCTTATTTTCCATTCATATGTCTCCATATCGCAAAAAATTTTAATAAATTGAAGAATCCAGTTTTTCGCGTCATCATCAAGATGATCTATATCTTGATATGTTACGCGTGTCGGTGGACCTAAGGGTGGTTCAATTGGTTTAGTTTTTTTGGCTTGTTTTTTGTTCCATTCAATGAGGTCATCATTATAACGAGCTTCCCTTTGCCTTTTACGGATTTCTGCTTGAGCTTTCTTATGCGCTGCTTCCCTTTCTGCTTGAGCTTTCTTTTTATCCCGACGCCGACGGATGTTTGCTTGGAACCTAATTGCTGACGCTGCTTCCCTTTCTGCTTGAGCTTTCTTATGCGCTGCTTCCCTTTCTGCTTGAGCTTTCTTATCCGCTGCTTCCTTTTTCTTAAGTAGAACATTTTTCATCAGACGCCGACGGATGTTTGCTTGGATCCTAATTGCTGACGCGGTCTTTTTCACCAAACGCCGACGGATGTTTGCTTGGATCCTAATTGCTGACGCGGTCTTTTCGGCATCTTTTGCTAATCGGATTGCTTCTTTAGCTTTTTTTTCATCGCACTTAATACATTCTATATTAGATTCGGTAGCATTCAGTGAGATTCTTGAGTGATCACCCGCATCTTCGGTCGTTTTAATAATATGACTTGCTATAATTTCGCCACCATAAATAAATTTGTCACACTCGCGCGATTCCTTCTCTGTTTTGTGTGTATTATAAACCTCATATACCACTTCGTTGTTTATAACAAGATCAACTCTAATGTCATTATTATGATTGTTAATATAACCCTGTTCAAGTTCTACATTATCGTGTCTTGTTCCTATAAATTCTTTAACTATGTGTTGGCAGCATGGGCAAAATGTAAATATGTCAATATCTTCAATACGATCTCTTATATATTGTTGTGCTTGTAGGTGTTCTGTAGATAAACTGGGGTTGTAATCAACGTGACCACGACCACCACGACCGTGACTACCACAACCGTTGTCGTAGATCCTTAAATGATTCTGTCTTTCTTTACATTTTACAATTGTTAACGGGTTGTTTAAAACATCTCTGCAGTTATAAGCTTTTAAATCCTTATGTGAATAATTTCTTCTTATTATTTCGTCAACAGTTAGTATAAGTTCTTGCGGACCAATGTTAAGTTTAGCCCATTTGTGTTTTAACTTACCCATAACGAAATTTCGACTTGACAATTGAAAATGTGATTTTTGAGGGTACTTGAATTTTCAATTGTTATTTTGTTCACAAGAAATAACATGAAGCGATCGAGGTGGGGCTCCGGAGGAAGAGACAATTTATTCGAGAAATTCGCTGAAGACATCAAAAACTCTGACAACAAAGCCGCGGCCTCAAGTGAGGTCAGAGATCGATTCATGACTATTATTGATGACATGTCAGAAAGTTCTAAAATGACATACTTTAAATTACTGCGACGTAAAATCCTAAAAACGAATCCTACCATCGACACGTCCGTGCTTCCCAAGTGCCCAAAAGACATACACAAGGAAGTCAAAAAACAAGAATTGCAGAGGACGGCCGCTAGGTTCGACGAACCAATCGTTGTAAACACCGCAACCTTGCTGAATTTCATCGTAGAGGGCCTCAGGGCCGGTTTGCAAAAAAAGCAATGTCCGCAAATCTTGTTTTGCCTGTCGTATCTAATCGGCCTTCGACCAAACGATTTGAATATTCTAAAAGTGAGGCAAAACGGCGAACAGGTGTCGCTGCAAGATATAGTTTTGTTAGAAGATAACAACATGGGCACTCTTGTGAACATGCTTCCGAGCAAACAGCAGCGAAAAAAAGGAACGATTAAAAATTATAGCACCGTCATCGTGTGCGATCCCAACGATTATGAGCTCGTTCACTCAGCTATCCGATTCGTCCTGTCAGACGAGGCGCGACAGAGTCCCTGCATAACGACGATAGACGACTACAAAAAAGGCGTGGCTTCCGGGCCCGACGTCGCCCAAAAATGGGGGACCGTCAAACGTGGAATTACAAAACATATGATTATGGACTTGAAGTTAAATCAATCTATCATATCCTGGGGCAATTATTCTAGCGGCTTTACACGACAGCTCGGGCGATCTTTTGTGGCGAGCCTCGTAGAGCAGGGTCGCTTTTACTTAGAAGAGGGGCTGCGACCGTACAAAGCCGTGGAACTTACGCTGGGACACGAACCACTGAGCTCAACAAACGTCAACTATCTGCGAATCGATTGCCGACATCTTCAACAAGTTCCCGGGGTGACGATGAAAAAGGTTTCGCAAAAAAATAATCTCAACGAGCTAAATTTGTCTTGTGATTACGGCACTCGTCTCGATGCAACTTGAATTAAAAAAAAAAGAAGATGCGCAAAAAACGAGACTTAATCGTGCACTCTGGTTTTGGTCAAATTTCGGCCTCCATTGCAAGTTTTAGTTGCTTCAATATTTCAATTATTTGCTGCCTATTTTTTTTTACTTT
>CERX01083592.1_pt1 | contig 16417 bp, 16 predicted proteins | sample 350251 | NCBI WGS metagenome assembly CERX01 (sample SAMEA2621044, study PRJEB7988) | marine metagenome | biome: marine biome (ENVO:00000447); feature: deep chlorophyll maximum layer (ENVO:xxxxxxxx); material: "saline water (ENVO:00002010), including plankton (ENVO:xxxxxxxx)" | depth 50 m
ATCACCAGACGAGACACTCGATGGATCAGGCTTTTTTTTCCTCCCTTGCCGACTCCCTGCCGCAGCTTGAGCCTGGCCGCGCTGCCGATGAGGCCGCGCGCCTTTACGCCGGCTACTATGGCATTGACTTCCACGACCGTGCGGCCCAGCACCTGGGGCGTATCGAGGTTGAGGGTTTTAGCGTTGCTACGCAGATATGGAAGCCGCCGGTGGCACGCGGCACACTGCTGATTCTGCATGGCTACTACGATCACATGGGGCTGTACCGGCACCTGATTCAATGGGCGCTGGAGCAGCACTACGCGGTGCTGGCCTTTGACCTGCCGGGGCACGGCCTGTCGAGCGGTGAGCGCGCCAGCATTGACTGTTTTCTGAGTTACCAGAAGGTGCTCGACGGTGTGCTGGAGCAGGCGTTGCTGTGGCAGCTACCGGCGCCCTGGCACATGCTGGGGCAGAGTACCGGTGGCGCGATTCTGATTGACCGCCTGCTGCACGGCGAGCTGCCTGCGCAGCTGGGGCGCACTGTGCTGATGGCGCCGCTGGTGCGTCCTCGTCAGTGGCTGTTCTCACAGATGGGGCTGAAGCTGCTCGGCGGGTTTGTGCAGCAGCTGGGACGGCGCTTTACCGATAACTCCACCGATGAGGCCTTTCTCGAATTTATTCGCTCGCGCGATCCGCTGCAGCCACAGGTACTGCCGGTGGCCTGGGTGCAGGCGCTGGAGCGCTGGATTCCGCGTATCGAGTCGGCGGCGGCGGTGGAGCATCAGCCGCTGATCATTCAGGGACAGGAAGACGGCACGGTGGACTGGCAGCACAACATTCAGGTGCTGGAAAGCAAGTTCGCCGGACTGGATACGTTTTATCTACCGACCGCCCGGCACCATCTGGCCAACGAGCACCAGAGTCTGCGCCAGCAGTATCTCGACTGGCTGGCGCCGCGGCTTTTGAGCTGAGCAGGCGTTTCAGGGGTTCAGCGCGTCGCGGGCAGCCGCGCTGCTGGCGCGGAAGAACGCGCTGCCGCTATCGCTCTCGCTCCAGTCGGCGTAGGCAGTGAGCTGCGCGTCGGTCAGGTCGCGATAAACGTAGGCCAGGGTCTGCGGCAGATTGGGTTCCATCTGTGCCCGTATGCTGCTGCGGCGCTGGTTGGCCAGACCGTCGGGAATGGTCAATAGGCCGCCTAGCATGTCGTTGGCGCTTTGCGTTGCCAGGCTGGCGAAGGCCAGAGATACCTCTTCGCCCATATCCAGCGCCGGCAGCTGCTGGCCCAAGCGTTTCAAATCGGCTTCACGCTCGGCGCTGACAGTCAGTGGTGGCAGGCCGTTTTGCATGCGGCTTACTTCCGCAGGCGAGGTGGCACGGGTTTCGGCCGCTACGACGGCTTCGCCCAGCTCGCTGCGGTAGAACTGCTGCGCGTCGAGTAGTTGATCATCGGACAGGTTGACTGCCAGGCTGGCCATGGCGCGAGCATGCATACGGTCAGCGTCGAAGCGTTCGCTGGTCTTGCGCACCAGGTTGTCGGCTACGGCTGCGGGCAATTGTGCCGCATAGCGGCTACGGGCTTTCTCCAGCGCCTGCTGGAAGTGTTTCTGATGGGTCTCCATGCCGGAGACGCGGTACAGCTGGGTGGTGTCGGCTTGGGCGCTCATGCCGAGGCCAAGCAGGCTGACAAAAAGTGCGCTCCAGAGGGCGCGCGGCAAAAGTCGGGTCATGGTGTTCTCTGCAAAAAAGCGTGGCTGTGGCACAGCTCGGTGAAATGTCTTGCCTGGGGCGCGCATTGGCATAACAATGCGGGCTCGCATCGTCGCTTGTCACGCCGTCGGTTGTCTACCGGGGTAGCGTGAATCAGCCCCTCCGCCTCAGCGACGAACAGGCGTTCTTCTCCTTTGAGTAGTGTCACTATGCCCGAGTTCCCTTTGGTGCCTGCCAGCCGCTTTGTGCGCATGGCTGATGAGCTGGCCGAGCGCGGCTGGTCGGTGCAGGAGCAGCTGCTGCCTGAGCCCCTTTCGCTGGCGCTGGAGCGGGATTGTCGCGCGCTGTGGCAACACGACGATCTGACCCCTGCGGCGATTGGCCGGGGAGACGGTCAACTGGTGATTCCGGGCATCCGTGGCGACTACACGCGATGGCTGGATGACTGTCCGCCAACCGCCGCCGGGCGTACCTATCTGGCTGTGATGGACGGGTTGCGAGAGACCCTCAATCGCAGTTTGTTCATGGGGCTTGATACCTTCGAGACCCACTACGCGCTTTATCCTCCGGGGGCCGGATATCAGCGTCACCTTGACCGTTTTCAGGACAGCCCCTTGCGCACCCTGTCGGTGGTAACCTACCTGAATCAATCCTGGCAGCCGGGTGATGGCGGCGAGCTGCGCCTCTACTTGCCCGAGGGCGAGCACGATGTTGCACCGCGTGCCGGCACGGTGGTCATATTTACCAGTGCCGATGTAGAGCATGAGGTGTTGGCCTCGCGCTTTGAACGTGCCAGCCTGACGGGCTGGTTCCGTCGCCGACCGATCAACCCGCTGCTGCGCTGAGCCCTGGCGCGCAGTCACCTGTGGAGTGCGCGTGGAAAAACTGCTGATCAGCGCCTGTCTTCTGGGGCAGCGTGTTCGCTACGATGGCGGCGGGTTTGATCCTGTGCAGCTGCTGCTGGACTGGCAGTCCGAGGGGCGACTGGTGGTGGTCTGTCCGGAAGTGGCCGGCGGCCTGCCGACCCCGCGCCCGCCCGCGGAAATTCCGGGCGGGCAGGGTGCGTTGGTGCTAGCCGGTGAACAGGTTGTGGTTACCGACCAGGGCGAGGACGTGTCGGCGGCTTTTATCCGTGGCGCTGAGCAGGCGCTCGCCCTGGTACGTAAACACCGCATCCGTTATGCGCTGCTCAAGGCGCGCAGTCCGTCCTGTGGCAATGTCGAAAACTACGATGGCAGCTTCTCCGGGGTGCGGGTAAGCGGAGAGGGGGTGACCGCAGCGGCTCTTCGGCAGGCGGGGGTGCGGGTATTTAATGAAGAGCAATTGGGCGAGTTGCGGGCGCTGCTGGGTGACTAGACCGCTAGCGTGATGGTTTGCATGTTTGCGCTGCTAACCGGTCGAGTTACGGCGCAGGCATAAAAAAGGGGCACAACCAAGGTTGCGCCCCTTTTTGCGTTACAGCTAGCTGCTTAGAACAGCACGCGAACGCGGATGGTGCCTTTGACCTGCTGGATCTTTTCCAGAGCCAGGTCCGAGTACTCGGCGTCGACGTCGATGACAACGTAACCGACTTTCTCGTTGGTCTGCAGGAACTGACCACAGATGTTGATGCCGTTGGCAGCGAACACCTGGTTGATCTCGCTCATGACGCCCGGCACGTTCTCGTGGATGTGCAGCAGGCGGTGCTTGCCCGGGTGCGACGGCAGCGCCACTTCCGGGAAGTTGACCGAGGTGATGGAGGTGCCGTTGTCGCTGTAACGTACCAGCTTCTCTGCCACTTCCAGACCGATGTTGGCCTGCGCTTCCATGGTTGAGCCGCCGATGTGCGGGGTCAGGATGCAGTTCTGGAACTCGCGCAGCGGGCTGACGAACTCTTCACCGTTGGCACGCGGCTCAACCGGGAATACGTCGATGGCCGCACCGCTCAGGTGCTTGTCGCCCAGTGCTGCAGCCAGTGCGTCGATGTCGACCACGGTGCCGCGAGCGGCGTTGATCAGGATGCCGCCCTTTTTCATGGTGCGGATTTCCTTCTCACCGATCATCCACTTGGTGGCGGCGGTTTCCGGCACGTGCAGGGTGACGATATCGGCTTCGGCCAGCAGTTCTGCCAGCGAGCCTACCTGAGTGGCGTTACCCAGCGGCAGCTTGGTGACCACATCGTAGAACAGCACCTGCATGCCCAGGCCTTCAGCCAGCACGGACAGCTGCGTGCCGATCGAGCCGTAGCCGATAATGCCGAGCTTCTTGCCGCGGATTTCATAGGAGCCAGTTGCGCTCTTGCTCCAGCCACCTTCGTGACAGGCAGCGTTCTTTTCCGGAATACCGCGCAGCAGCAGGATCGCCTCGGCCAGAACCAGCTCGGCAACCGAGCGGGTGTTGGAGTAGGGGGCGTTGAATACGGCTACGCCACGACGCATGGCCGCGTCCAGGTCAACCTGGTTGGTGCCGATACAGAAGCAGCCAACCGCGACCAGTTTGTGCGCCTGCGCAAAGACCTCTTCGGTCAGTTGGGTGCGCGAGCGAATGCCGACGAAATGGGCGTCGGCAATGGACTCCTTCAGCTGCTCTTCAGGCAGCGAGCCGGTGTGGTACTCGATGTTGGTGTAACCGGCTGCCTTCAGTGTGTCGACGGCGGTCTGGTGTACGCCCTCGAGCAGCAGGAACTTGATCTTGCTTTTGTCCAGCGAGGTGTTGGCCATGGTGTGAGTTACCCGGGTGCTGATATCGGAAAGTCCGAGGCAGGCCACTTTGGCTGCAGATGACAGAAGGGGCCTGTTTCGGAAGTCGCGTATGCTAGCATAATCTGCCTTTTTTGATGCCCGCAGACGCATGAAAAGTCTTCAGGTACTGCATTAATTCCCTTTGAGAGCGCACCATGACCCCTGATGCTGTGATTGAAACCCTCAAGACCCTGGTGGATGCGGACAAGGTCCGTGTGGATGCCGAGTCCCTCGACAACTGGGGCAAGGACTGGACCAAACACTTTGCGCCGGCGCCGCTGGCCATCGTATTTCCCAAGACGGTTGAGCAGGTGCAGGCGCTGGTGCGCTTTGCCAATGAACAGACGTTGGCGTTGGTGCCCTCCGGTGGGCGTACCGGCCTGTCTGCCGCGGCGGTAGCGGCCAACGGCGAGATTGTGGTGTCTTTTGATTACATGAACCAGATCGGCGAGTTCAACGCTTTTGATCGCACTGTGGTGTGCCAGCCGGGCGTTGTGACCGCGCAGCTGCAGCAGTTTGCCGAAGAAAAGGGCCTGTACTATCCGGTGGACTTCGCTTCTGCCGGTTCCAGCCAGATTGGCGGCAATATCGGCACCAATGCCGGCGGTATCAAGGTGATTCGCTACGGTATGACCCGCAACTGGGTCGCTGGTCTGAAAGTCGTCACCGGTACCGGCGAGCTGCTGGAGCTGAACCGTGACCTGATCAAGAACGCCACCGGCTACGATCTGCGTCAACTGTTTATCGGCGCAGAAGGCACCCTGGGCTTTGTGGTTGAGGCGACCATGCGCTTGGAGCGCGCGCCGAAGAATCTGACGGCGATGGTGCTGGGTACGCCGGACTTTGATTCCATCATGCCGGTACTGCACGCCTTTCAGGGCAAGCTTGACCTGACCGCCTTCGAATTTTTCTCTGACAAGGCCATGGCCAAGATCATGGGGCGTGGTGATGTGCCCGCGCCGTTCGAAACCGATTGCCCGTTTTACGCGTTGCTGGAGTTTGAAGCGGTCAGCGAAGACATTGCCAACGATGCGCTGGCCACCTTCGAACATTGCGTGGAACAGGGCTGGGTGCTCGATGGCGTGATGAGCCAGAGCCAGCAGCAGTTGGAAAACCTGTGGAAGCTGCGCGAGTTTATCTCCGAGACGATCTCCCACTGGACGCCTTACAAGAACGACATCTCGGTGACGGTCGGTAAGGTGCCAGCCTTCCTGCACGATATCGATACCATCGTTGGTGAGCACTACCCGGACTTCGAGATCGTCTGGTTCGGCCATATCGGCGACGGCAACCTGCACCTGAACATCCTCAAGCCGGAAAACCTGTCCAAGGATGAGTTCTTCGCCAAGTGCGCAACGGTCAACAAATGGGTGTTCGAGATTGTCGAGAAGTACAACGGGTCAATCTCCGCCGAGCACGGCGTGGGCATGACCAAGCGCGATTATCTGACCTACAGCCGCAGCCCGGCAGAGATCGCGGTGATGAAGTCGATCAAGGCGGTGTTTGACCCCAACGGCATCATGAACCCCGGCAAGATATTTAACTGACAGCGGCAAGCGGCAAGCGGCAACTAACGGCAAAAGCGAGAGCAGGGTTTATGAGCTACCAGCATCAGTATGTGGATGGCAGTGTGATTGATCTGCCGATGGGTAAGGTGGTGTGTGTCGGGCGCAACTACGCCGAGCATGCCCGAGAGCTGAACAATCCGGTGCCAACCGAGCCGCTACTGTTTATCAAGCCGGCTACCTCGGTGGTGCCGATGACACCGCCCATTGAGCTGGTGCAGGGGCGCGGCCCGGTGCACTACGAGACTGAGATCGCGTTGCTGATTGGCGCGCCGCTGAGCGGCATGGTGAGCGAAGAGCAAGCCGAGGCCGCGATTGCGGGCGTTGGGTTGGCGCTTGATCTGACCTTGCGTGAACTGCAGGATCAGCTCAAAAGCAAGAGCCACCCGTGGGAGCGCGCCAAGTGCTTTGACGGCGCCTGCCCGCTGTCGCCCTTTGTACCGAAAGCTGAGGCGGGTGATCTGCATACCCTGGCCTTGCAACTGGATATCAACGGTGAGCGCCGCCAGTACGGCACGGCCGGTGAGATGATTACGCCGATTATCTCGCTGCTGCGGCATATCGCGACCCAATTCACCCTGTTGCCGGGCGACGTGGTCATCACCGGCACGCCGGCAGGCGTGGGTGTACTTAACCCGGGGGATGCGCTGAGTCTGGCGATTCCTGGCCGGTTGCAGGTCGAAACACGCATCGCCGGGTGAACCGGCGGCGTTGGCGCTGGTCCGAGTGGGGCCGTTAACCTCTGGAGCGCCGATGAAAAAATTGCTGATTGCCCTTGTCCTGCTGCTGGTGCTGGGTGGGGGTGTACTTCATTACCTGCATCTGGACGTTCTGTTGTGGCATAGCTGGCGAGCGCAGCAGGCGCCGGAGCACCATGACTCGCTGGCCCTCGACGATTACCGAGTTGACCTGCAAGCCAAGGTCATTGAGGGGCTGGATGATGACGTTTCGGCGCTGACCTTCAATCCGCAAACCGGCACCCTGTTTGCGGTACTCAACGGCGAGCCCCTGCTGGTTGAGCTGTCGCTGGATGGACAGCTGCTGCGCAAGGTGCGTGTCAATGGCGTTCGCGACATGGAAGGTTTGACCCATGTGGCTGATAACCGTTTTGTGATCGCCGAGGAGCGCAGCCAGCGCTTGATTGAGGTGGAGCTGACGGATGGTGCCAGCGAACTGGATGTGGCCGGTGCGCCGAGCCTTTCCATCGGGCTGGATCTCAACGGCAACAAGGGGTTTGAGGGGCTGTCCTGGGATCAGCGGCAGCAGCGCCTGCTGGTGGTCAAGGAGCGTGACCCGTTGCGGGTGTTGGCGGTGAGCGGCTTTGTTGGTGCGCCCTCAGGTGCACCGATTAATGTGCGTATCGAGGAGCTGAAGGGCCCGGATTCGTGCTGGCTGTTCATGCGCGATCTGTCGTCCCTGAGTCTGCACGACGGCACCGGGCACTTGCTGCTGCTCAGCGACGAGTCGCACATGCTGGTCGAATATGACGAGCATGGCCATCCTCGCAGCCTGCTGGGCTTGTGGCGCGGCATGCACGGCCTGCAGCAGACGGTGCCGCAGGCCGAGGGGTTGGCGATGGATGGGCAGTCGCGACTCTATCTGGTCAGCGAGCCGAACCTGTTCTATCGCTTTGTACCCGAGTAGCGCGCGTCAGCTGCGCTCGATGGTGCGCACGCCCTGGGCAGTACCCAGCAGCAGTACGTCTGCCGGGCGAGCGGCGAACAGACCGTTGCACACGACGCCGACAATGGCGTTAAGGTCGGCTTCCAGCTGCTTGGGGTTGATGATCGACATGTTGTAGACATCAAGAATGACGTTGCCGTTGTCGGTCACGCAGCCTTCGCGGTACACCGGATCACCTCCCAGTTTGACGATCTCGCGTGCTACATGGCTGCGCGCCATCGGGATGACTTCAACCGGCAGCGGAAAGTTGCCGAGCACTGGCACCAGCTTGCTTTCATCGGCGATGCAGATGAAGGTCCTGGCAACCGCTGCAACGATTTTTTCGCGGGTCAGCGCGGCGCCACCACCCTTGATCAGCTCCAGGTTTTCGTTGCTTTCATCGGCGCCGTCAACGTAGAAGTCCAGCTGCGGTACGCCGTTCAGGTCGTAGACGGTGATGCCGTGGCTTTTCAGGCGCTCAGCGGTGGCTTCCGAGCTGGCGACGGCACCGTCGAAGGCCAGCTTGTGTTTGGCCAGTGCATCGATAAAGCAGTTGGCGGTAGAGCCGGTGCCAACGCCGACAATGCTGTTTTCATCCAGATGCGGCAGCAGGCGCTCCACGGCGGCCTGTCCTACCGCCTGTTTCAGTTCGTCCTGGGTCATCTCGGTTCCTCGTCACGGGCGGGCAAAAAACGCGATTATACGGGCTTGGCTGGACCGGCGTGTAGTCGGGCCGGCCTTGATTCGCTAGACTGGCCGCTTTCCCGTCCCTCTGCTAGCCGACTGCCTCCATGCTGGAAACCTACGTTAAAAAGATTCTCTGCTCGCCTGTCTACGATGTGGCGGTGGAAACCCCGGTCCATCCGGCGCCCTTTCTCTCCGAACGTCTGGACAACACGGTGCTGCTCAAGCGCGAAGATCTGCAGCCGGTGTTCTCCTTCAAAATTCGCGGCGCTTACAACAAGCTGGCGCAGTTGACCGACGAGCAGCGTGCCTGCGGCGTGGTCGCGGCCTCGGCTGGTAACCACGCGCAGGGGCTGGCCTACGCGGCCCGTCACATGGGCGTGAAGGCGACTATCGTGATGCCGCGCACCACCCCTGAGATCAAGGTCAAGGCGGTGCGTGCCCGTGGCGGTAAGGTTGTGCTGCACGGTGATGCCTTCGACGAGGCGCTGGCCTATTCGCAGAAGCTGGTGAAGGAAAAGGGCTACGTCTACATCCACCCTTACGACGATCCTGACACCATTGCTGGCCAGGGCACGGTGGCGATGGAAATCTTGCGTCAGGTGCAGGGCCCGCTGAACGCCATCTTTGTGCCGGTTGGCGGCGGTGGTTTGGTGGCGGGTATCGCGGCTTACGTCAAATACCTGCGTCCGGACATCAAGGTGATTGGCGTCGAACCGCAAGACTCGGCTTGTTTGCACGCTGCCCTGGCCGCTGACGAGCGCGTTGTGCTCGGTCAGGTCGGGCTGTTTGCCGATGGCGTAGCGGTAGCGCAGATTGGCGAGCATACCTTTGAGGTATGTCGTCAGTATGTTGATGAGGTCATCACCGTGACCACTGACGAGATGTGCGCGGCTATCAAGGATATCTACGACGATACCCGCTCGATCTGCGAGCCGGCAGGCTGCCTGGGCGTTGCCGGCATCAAGAAATATGTCGAGCGCGAAGGGTGCAGTGGTCAGGTGCTGGTGGCTATCGACTCTGGCGCCAACATCAACTTCGACCGGCTGCGTCACGTGGCCGAGCGTGCCGAGATCGGTGAGCGGCGTGAAGCGCTGCTGGCGGTGACCATTCCCGAGAAGCCGGGCAGCTTCAAGCAGTTTTGTGAGGCGATCGGCAAGCGTGCGATTACCGAGTTCAACTACCGTTATCACACCGGCAGCGAGGCGCACATCTTCGTGGGTGTCCAGACGCACCCGGAGCTGGATCCGCGCGACAAGCTGGTCGAGCAGCTGTCAGCTGACGGCTTCCCGGTGCTGGACCTGACCGATAACGAGCTGGCCAAACTGCATATTCGCCACATGGTTGGCGGTCACGCCGAGCACGTAACCGATGAGCAGGTGTTCCGCTTTGAGTTTCCGGAGCGTCCGGGCGCGCTGTTCAACTTCCTCAACAAGCTGGGCGGGCGCTGGAATATCTCAATGTTCCACTACCGCAACCACGGGGCTGCCTACGGCCGGGTGGTCGCCGGCCTGCAAGTGCCCGAGGGCGAGCGGCATCTGATTCCGGCGGCGTTGGACGGTATTGGCTACCAGTACTGGGACGAGACCGACAACCCGGCGTACAAGCTCTATTTGGGCTGATCGTCGGTGGTCACCGCCAGTTGCGAGCGGTTCCGTCCGGCGGCCTTGGCCCGGTAAAGGGCGGTGTCGGCCTGGCGCACCAGGTCATGCGGGCTCCACTCGGGCTGCGGCAGCAAGCTGGCGGCGCCAACGCTGACGGTAAGCAGGCCCTCGGCAACGGTGGTGTTGGGGTGCCGAATGCCGAGTGTGGCAATGGCATCGTGAATCCGCTCGGCCACCTGCACGCATTGCTGCGGGCCGGCGCCGGGCAGGATGACCGCAAACTCCTCTCCGCCGTAGCGGCAGACGCAATCTCCTTCGCGCATCAGGCAGCTGTTCAGCGCCGTAGCAACCTGCTGCAGTGCATCGTCGCCGGCCTGGTGCCCCAGCTCGTCGTTGAAGCGCTTGAAGTGGTCGACATCCAGCATCAGCAAGCCGAGCGGTGTTTGCTCGCGGCGCAGGCGGCGCCACTCGCTGACCAGTGTCTTGTCGAAGTAGCGGCGATTGAACAGCCCGGTCAAGCCGTCCTGATGTGATAGTTGCTGCAGGCGGGCCGCCAGCTGCAACTGTTCGCTGTTGTCGCGTCCGACGCAGATCAGGTAGTCGCGACCGATGCGTCGCAGGTGGCGAACACTGACTTCCAGGGGAGAGCTTCTGCCGTCACGGCGAATGATGCGTTTCTGGAAAATCGCGTTGCCCTGGCTATGGATCATGTTGCGCAACTCGGCCAGCCACTTGATGGCCCCGGGCATGACGTCGTCGGGCGCAATGCGTAGCACTTCGCGCAGCTCGATCTCGCTGTAGCCCAGGCTTTGCCAGCAGGTGCGATTCAAGTAGACAACTTCCATCGGGTCCAGGCCAATGATGAACAGCGCGTCATGGCTGTGATCTGTCATGTCGTGGATTAGCTTCAGTCGGGCCTGATTGTGTTTCAGGCTTTCCTCGGTGTCCTGGCGACGCTTTATTTCGGCCTGGAGCTGATGATTGCTGCGTGCCAGTTGCTGGCTGCGTTGTGCTCCGCGCATGGTCAGCAGCAACGAGATGCACAGCAGCAGCGCCGCCAGGGCGCCGGAGACGACAACCATCAGCGGCAGGTGGGTGGTGGTGCTGGCGAGCAATTGATGGGTGGGTTGCATGACCAGTACAAAGTTGCTGTTGTCGGCCAAGGTCACCGGGCTGCTAACGCTCCAAGGCGCGGCCTGGTAATCACTCTCGGAGGTATACAGCGCAAGGCCTTGCTCTTCCAGGCGCAGGCTGCGGTCGGCGGCCTGCAGTTCGCTGAGCAGGTCGTTGATCAGCACCTCGACGCGGAAGATACCCAGCAGAAAGCCGTCGAAGCGGCGCAGGTCGCCGCTGATGCGGTGCAGCGGTATGTAGTAGGCAAGGCCCAGTCCACCCTGAACCAACTCGAACGAGTTGCTCAGTCGCGGCTGGCCGGTGTCACGGGCCGCCAGCAGCAGCGGATAGTTGGGGTGGGTTCTGGGGTAGATCAGGCCGATCGCCGCCTCGTTGCCGTTCAATGGCTCGATCCAGCGCATGCGAAAACTGGCGTCCAGCCACTCGATGGCCTGAAAGTTGTGATAGTCACGTAGCAGTTGGTTGGCGTTTTCGGTCCACAGATCGCGATTGGCGCGGTGTTGTGGCCAGCGTTCGGCCAGGCGCAGGAGGGTGGCGGCCTGCTGCTCGAAGCGAGTTTGAATTTGATGGGCGAGGGCGTCGGCTTCCAATTGCAGGCGCGCACGTGCTTGCTCTTGCTCGGCATCCAGCAGTGCCTGCCAAAGCAGGTAGAGAGCGATTGCCATGATGCCAAACAGCGCAAAAATCAGCCGTGGGAACTGTGTGATTGGCGCGGGCATGGCGGGTGCTGGCATGGCAAGTCTCTAAACGTCGGAGGCTGGGCTGTTGCTGTTCTGGCGCGAGATCGAGGGACTAGCCTGGCTGGCTAGCGTCGCTTGTCTCGCCCGCAGTGCCGCCAACCCCTGTGACGATTCTGCGTGTGTTACCCAGCTTCGTTGGTTTAGTGATAGCACAGTGCTTGCAGCCAGGCCAGTGGCCAAGCAAGCACTGATCAATTTCGCACGCCTCTGGCGGCGTTTTGCTGCCGCCCGCATCTGCGGCCGCAGAGCTGCTGCGTCATTATTCGGTGCTACGTTCGGCGCGCAGCGGCCAGCAGAATTTTCCACTGGTCCGGTTCTACCGGCATGACTGACAGACGACTGCCGCGTTGCAGCAGTGCGAGCCCTTCCAGACCAGCCAGCTCGCGCAATTCGGGCAGGCTGAGCAAACGCGGGAACTTTTCCACGAAAGCGACGTCCACCGCGACCCAAGGCAAGCGCTCGGCATGGCAGCGCGGGTCGTGGTAGGGGCTTTCAGGGTTTAGGGCGGTCTGATCCGGGTAGGGGGCGCGCGTAATGCGGCCAATGCCGGCTAGTCCTGGAGGCTGGCAGCTGGAGTGATAGAACAGGAAGCTGTCGCCGGGCTGCATCGCCTGCATGAAGTTGCGTGCCTGATAATTGCGCACGCCGTCCCAGGGGGCCTCTTGCTGGTCTCGCAGGTCGTCGATGGAGAAGGTGTCGGGCTCGGACTTTAGCAGCCAAAAGGCCATGCAGGCCTCCTTTTTGTTGACAGTTGTGTGACAAGGGTGTACGAAGCGGTTTTATATGCAGCGACGGTGAGTCGAATTGGGGCGCTGCATCACGCATATTCATATTATTAGATTGCCGTATTTGTCAGGAGGCAACGCGTGCGACGCAAACCAGATTTGTTGTGGGTTTTGGTCATCGTATTCGGTTTGGGGGTGGTGACCACGGGCTATACCCAGAGTTATCTTGATCGCAGTGCCGAAGCGGAGCTACAGCGAGCGCCCTGACGCACCTCCAAATTAGCGGTTACTTGGAGCGCGGTCAGTCACTACTGCGTCGAGCGGGATGTCCCAGCTCGCGCCCTGCAGGTGATCCACCTGCTGACAGCGGTGGGCCAGCCCCAGCAGGGATGGCCTGCGTGTTGCAGTGCGCCAGCGCCGCCAGGCGAAGGCGCGATCATAAAAGCCGCCGCCCATACCCAGGCGATTGCCGGCTGCATCAAATCCCACCAGTGGTAACAACACCAGATCAAGGCGCCAGGCTTTGACCTGCAGGCGGTGCTGCGTCTGCGGTTCACGTATGCCAAAGCGGTTGTGCTGCCAGCGCTGGTCTTTGATCAGGCGCTGAAAGCGCATGGTCGTGCGGGGCCAGCGGCTTAGCACGGGCAGATAGCAGTGTTTGCCCATGCGTTGGGCTTGGCGCATCAGCAGGGCTGGGTTTATTTCACCGTCGTTGGCCAGATAAAAGGCGATATGTCTGGCGCGCAGGAAGCGCATGTCCTGCGCCATTACTCGCTGCAGGCTGCGCGCGGCGGCGTGTTGCTGAGCAGGGCTAAGTGCTCGGCGCCGTTGGCGCAGCTGGCGTCGTAGTTGGGAGCGTGAAACAGGCGGGTTCATGCTGAAAGGAGTCCCCAGAGTGCCGCTGCCGGGTTAGCCCTTGAACCCGAAAGTTCAAGGCGGAGAATACGGCGATACCTCAGGCTTTCCGTCATGCGGACATGCACACTGGCACCGCGCGTGTTCCCCTGGTACAGGAGTATCGGCTCAGGGACATCACCGGCTGGCCAACACCCCAGGGATGGAACCACTATACAGAAGTTTGTCGCCGACTTCGATGGCTGTCTGCCGCTGACTGACGCCAGAGGTGGTTAGCCCTGATGGCCTTCCAGGGCCTGGTCCAGGCGTTTGACCAGCTCGCTGATCTGCGCTTGCTGGGCACTCAGGTCGGCAGTTTGTTGGTGACTGCCGGTGAGCATGTCGTGGGTGATGTTGAGGGCAGCCATAACGGCAATACGCTCGACACCGACCACCTTGCCGCTGTTGCGGATGTCGCGCATGGTGGTGTCCAGGTGGCGCGCTGCCTGCTCCAGGTTGGAGCGCTCTTCCGGCGGGCAGCTGACGCGATACTCCTTATCGAGGATGTGCAGGGTGACGGTCAGGGGTTGGCTCATGAGTCGTGCTCCAGGGATTTGAGTCGCAGAATCATGGCTTCGACCTTCTGACGGGCCAAATCGTTCTTTTCAATTAACTGCACGCGCTCATCGCGCCACAGGCGCTCCTGCGCTTGCAGGTGCTGATTCTGCAGTTTCAGCTGGTCGCACAGGTCAATCAACTGGCTGATACGCTGAGTCAGTGCCTGGATATCCAAATCGTCCATTGCCGCCATTCTGTCTTCCCGGGGGGTTGAGCCACTATAGAGGCGCCCTGCAGGGTGGTCAAACCCGCAGCCGCAGGCTGCTTGGGGCGGTTGGCCGGCGCTGCATCAGCGGCCCGGGCGGTAGATTTCATCCGCTGCGCACAGGCACAATAGCCCCATTGGGTTCACCCGCTGCAACGCGGTGCCGGCGACAGCATACCTGTATCCGCGCCACTCGGCAGCGACTGTTTTTCGTGGGAGCACCGCATGGCCTTGACGCACGCTGTATTTGATTATGACCGTTACGCACAGATCTGCAGCGATCTGGCTGCCGTGGGTCGTCCGCCTGAGCTGCACGGCCACCTGGTCGGGCGCCTAAGCGCCGGCTCACGCCTGGATCACACCACCTGGCTGAATGTCGCCCAAGAGCTGCTGGACGGGCGCGGCAGTCTGTCCGAGGCCGGTAAGGTAGCGCTGATCCAGCTCTACGACGCCAGTCTCGCCGAGCTGGCTGGCAGCGGCTTCAGCCTGACCTTGTTGCTGCCCGACGATGACGCCGGTATTGACCTGCGCACCGCCGCCTTGGGGCAATGGTGTGATGGCTTTCTGGCGGGCTTTGGTCTGGTCGAGCGCAGCGCCGAGCTGAGCGAGGAGGCCGATGGCGTGCTGCGTGATTTTGCTGCCATTGCCCAGGTGCAGTCTGATCTGGATGACTCTGAGGCCAACGAGGTCGATTTTATGGAGGTCATGGAGTACGTGCGCATGGCCACGCTGATGGTATTCAGCGAATGTCAGAGCAATGATAAGCAACAGGACACCCCGCCCGCCGCACTGCATTGATTGAGGTGAAGATGCGAATCAGCAAGCAGGAATATGCCCGCCGCCGCAAGGCGTTGATGGGCCAGATGGAAGCCAACAGTATTGCCGTGCTGCCGGCGGCCCAGGTGTTTATCCGTAACCGCGACGTCGAACACAACTACCGTCAGGACAGCGACTTCCAGTATCTCACCGGCTTCCCCGAACCCGAGGCCGTGGCGGTACTGATTCCTGGCCGTGAGCATGGCGAGTATGTGCTGTTTTGCCGCGAGAAGGACAAGGAGCGCGAGCTGTGGGACGGTTATCGTGCCGGGCAAGAAGGCGCGGTTATCGAATACGGCGCCAACGACGCCTTTCCCATCAGTGATATCGACGACATTCTGCCTGGGCTGATCGAAGGCCGTGAGCGTGTGTACTACGCCATGGGCGCCAACGCCGAGTTTGATCGTCGGCTGACCAACTGGATCAACCTGATTCGCAGCAAGGCGCGCCTGGGCGCGCAGCCGCCCAAGGAATTCGTTGCGCTTGATCATCTGCTGCACGACATGCGCCTGTATAAGAGCGCTGGCGAGCAAAAGGTTATGCAGGCCGCGGCCGATATTTCCGCCGAGGCCCATGTGCGAGCCATGCAGTTCTGCCGCCCCGGTTGCTACGAGTACCAGCTCGAAGCCGAGTTGCAGCACTGCTTCATGCACCACGGCAGCCGTTCACCGGCCTATTCGTCTATTGTTGCCGCCGGCAAGAACGCCTGTATCCTGCATTACACCGAGAACACCGCGCAGGTGCGCGATGGCGACCTGGTACTGATAGACGCCGGTTGCGAGTTGGACTGCTACGCCAGCGACATTACCCGTACCTTCCCGGCCAACGGTACCTTCAGCCCCGAGCAGCGCGCCATTTACGACATCGTGCTGGCGGCGCAAGAGGCGGCCATGGCGGTGATCGGCCCCGGCCATAGCTGGAACGAATCGCACGACGCCAGTGTGCGCGCCATTACCGCCGGGCTGGTGGAGCTGGGTCTGTTGCAGGGCGACGTTGACGAGTTGATCGCCGGCGAGACCTATCGCCGCTTCTACATGCACCGCCTTGGCCACTGGCTGGGCCTGGACGTACACGACGTGGGTGAATACCGCGTTGGCGGCGTCTGGCGCCAGCTGGAGCCGGGTATGGTGATGACCGTGGAACCCGGCATCTACATCTCGCCGGACGACGACAGCGTGCCGCGCAAATGGCGCGGCATCGGTGTGCGAATTGAAGACGATGTGGTGGTGACCAAGACCGGCTACGAGGTGCTGACCTCCAAGGTGCCTAAAGATCCGGACGAGATTGAGGCGTTGATGGCCGCCGCGCGCCAGCCCGAGGCTGAGCCTGCGTGAGCCGCCGCATCAGCATTGTCGGCGGTGGCATGGTTGGAGCCAGTCTGGCGCTGGCCTTGCAGCCGCTGGCGGCCCGGCACGGCTGGC
>CERX01126566.1_pt1 | contig 16401 bp, 13 predicted proteins | sample 350251 | NCBI WGS metagenome assembly CERX01 (sample SAMEA2621044, study PRJEB7988) | marine metagenome | biome: marine biome (ENVO:00000447); feature: deep chlorophyll maximum layer (ENVO:xxxxxxxx); material: "saline water (ENVO:00002010), including plankton (ENVO:xxxxxxxx)" | depth 50 m
ATTCTTTGCAACATCACATTACTAGAATCTCCTCTCCAGTAAGCCCCTGCTACTTTAGTTAACTTAAAAGCTTTACCTATCTCGCCTGTTGAGTTTAGATGTGGCCCTTTACATAAATCAAACCAATCACCATGGTAATAGACCTTAAGCTCTTCATTTTCAGGTATATCTTTTATGATTTCTGCTTTGTAGTGTTCACCTTTGTCTTCAAAAAGTTTTATCGCCTCTTTTCTTGAAAATACTTTAAATGTTGTTGCTAAATCTTTATTTACTATCTCTTTCATTTTCTTTTCGATAGTTAGCAAATCCTTTTCTGTAAAAGGGTGGTCTTTAGCAAAATCATAATAAAATCCATTCTCTATAGTTGGTCCAATTGTAACCTGTGTACCGGGAAACAGCTCTTGAACAGCCATGGCCATAATATGCGCACAGTCATGTCTTAATATCTGTAAACGTTCAGCTTTTTCAATCATAATTCTTTATTTTAATCACTATTTATACCATCAAAATGTAAATGAGTATGAATTTTCTTAAATACTTCATTTGCAGATAATTTATTAAGATCGCTAGAGACAATACTTAAAAAATTTTGAGTATTAATGCTTACTTTCTCGGGAGAAGTGTGAGGTCCAAATATTCCAAGACCCCTACAACCAAGATGTGCTGCAAGATGTGCAGGCCCTGTATCATTTGATATAACAAAGGCTGAGTCTTTTAAGATTTTTGCCAATTGGAAAAAATTTGTGGACTTACCATGATCTGTAATAACACTTGCTTTATAACTTTCAGAATCTTCAATTTCTCCTGGACCAGGAACAATAATAAATTCAAGGGCTTTAAAATGACTTAAAATAATTTCTATTAGCTCATTATAGTAAGGCCACCTCTTTTGAGGATGTTTTTTTGAACAAAAAGGAAAAATAACAATATATGGCCTTTTACTAGAATGAATATCAAAATCATTATCAACCATCCACTCAACTTGAGGTGAATTTGTAAATTGGGTTTGTATTCCAGATCTACTAAGCTGTATCGAAAATCTATCTAATATACTTTTTTTATCAAAGTTAATCTTTGTTTCATCTTTTAAAAGAACTGACCTCGATGAAGACCAGTCTTTTATCTTTATTAAGTTTTTTCTATAAAATTCACTTCTAGATGAATTTTGCAAATCATAAACTTTTGTAAAACTAAATACACTTAATTTTCTTTTTAATTCATATAAATAAATCAAATTCCATCGGGGTTTTCTTTCATCAACTAAAATTTCATCCACAAATGGGCACTGACTCATTAAATTTTTATAAGGTGGAGTAGTAAGAAAAAGAATTCTACTTTTCTTGTGTTTAGCACGGATATCCTTTAAACATCCATTTATCTGAATAATGTCCCCAAACGATCCAAGTTTAATAACCAATATATTTTGCTTCATTTATTCCAAAACTTTTTTATAAAACTCATATGTTTCTATACACATTTTCGTCTTTGAGAAATTGTCTTTAGCATTTCTTATACACTTCTCTCTGACCTTACTAGACTTGTATTTTTCTTCTTCTATGGCCTTCAAAATCTTTTTTGACAAGTCAACTTCATTAAGAGGTTCAAATAAATAGCCTGTCTCTCCATCTATTATGGTTTCCTTGGAACCTCCATGGTTAGAAGCTATAACAAATTTACCCATGGCTTGCGACTCTACAGAAATTCTTCCAAATGCTTCAGGATCAGTTGATGGAGAAACAACTATATCTGCTTCTGTATAAAATTTATTTATTTCATTACTTGGTCCAATAATATGTAATTTGGCATAAAAATTATTTCGTCTAGCAAAATTAATAAGACTATTTTTTAAGACTTTATTGTTATCTGGTCCTACAAAAATAATTTCTATATCTAGTACTGTATTTTTAAAAATAATATTTAAAGCTTTTAACAATAACATATGGCCTTTCCAACCCGTCAACCGTCCTGGTAGGAGGATCTTGATAGCTTGTCTGTTAAAATTAAATTCATTGTAAATTTCATTATTTTTATTCTGATCAATTTTATTAGGATTAAAAAAATTAAGATCTATGCCTCGAGATATTAATTTAATAGTATTTGTTTTTTTTTTATATTTCTCACTAATCTCATTCATAATAAAATTTGAAATCGCAATCGTTCCATCGGTTCTTAACATAATTGAATTATAAAATTTTTTTAAAGGATTGGTAAAATTATAAGTACCATGAAAAGTAGAAATGAGTTTCACACCGGTTAGCTTAGAAACAAAAAAACAACTCCAAGCAGGTGCTCTGCTTCTTACGTGTAAAATATCAATTTTTAATTTTATTGTAAGTTTTCTTATTCTAAAAATGTTTAGGAACATCGTAATTGGATTTTTTGAATGAACAGGCAATAAAAAAACATTTTCACCATAGTTGCTTATTTTATGAACACTTGGACCTGACTGAGTAATGACATATGAATTATGATCGTTCTCAAATAGATAGTTAGCTACATCGATACAACCTTGAGCAGCACCACTTACATCGAGTTGAGGAATAACTTGCAATACTGAAATTTTTGATTGCATATAGCATTTGTAATCGTTAAATGACTCTTAGTAAATCATTATGGAAAATAATATTAAATATCTTAAATCCTCGTTAAATGACGAAATAGCTTATTGTCATGACGATATAGGGTCAGATATTTCTATATTTTTCTTTGGCGGCTACAGCTCTGATATGACTGGAACAAAAGCAACAGCTTTAAGTAAATGGTGCTTTGAAAAGAAATATAATTTTACAAGATTTGATTATTCAGGACATGGTCAGTCGAGTGGTGAATTTGAAGATGGTGGTATTACAAAATGGTCAGGTGAAGCTAATGAAATTTTTCAAAATTTTAAAAATAAAAAAAATATTATTATTGGTTCTAGCATGGGAGGTTGGATCTCATTAATTGTTGCAAAAAGAAATATTGAAACAATTCATGGTTTAGTTGGCATTGCCTCGGCACCTGATTTTGTTGTAGGTGAATGGAACAGACTTAGTGAAGATCAAAAAACTAAAATCAAAAAAGATGGGAAAATTATTATAAATTGGGATGACTATGAAGATGATTACGTAATTACGTATAAATTTCTGGAAGATGGAATGAAAAATATGCTTTTAAAAGATACAATTCCTATTACATGTCCTATTAGATTATTGCATGGAAAATTAGATACTGTTGTATCAGCAAGTATTTCACAAAAAATAATTGAAAAAATTGAGAGTAAAGATAAAGATTTACTCATAATAGATGATGGTGACCATAGTCTATCAAGAGATAGTGACCTAAATTTACTTTTTAATAAAATTGAAGAGTTAATTTAGTGCCTACTTTACTTAATAACTATGCTCTATTAGTTTTTCTAGGAGCAGTTTGGGGAGCATCATTTGTAGCAATCAAATATTGCAGTATATTGTTTAACCCTATTGAAGTAGGATTCTTCAGAACATTCATTGCCGCAATTTTTCTTTTGATTATAGTAAGCCTAAGAAAAGGTAATTATGATTTTTTTGGAAAGAATACATTTACTTATAGCATTGTAGGATTATTCAATGCTGCAATTCCATTTACACTAATTCCATATGGCCTTCTAGCTTTGCCAAGTAACATCGGGGTAATCATAATGTCAGCTAATCCATTTTTGGCTTTAATTCTCGCCCATTTTTTTACTAACGATGAAAAACTTAACCTTAGAAAAAGCATAGGAACAATTATAGGATTTTCAGGAGTTGTTTTTGCTGTAGGGGTTGAAGTTTTTGTTACCGATATGGATTCTTTGATTGGTGCTCTCGCAATATATCTAGCAGGATGTAGCTATGTAGTTTCCAACTTGATAATAAGAAAAATCTCAGAACAGCCATCTGACATGGTAACTATGAATAGCTTAATGTGGGGATCAGTATGGCTTTTACCGTTAATGCTCATGTATGGAAATTTTTCTAATTATGAACTTTCATACCTGCCAATTTCTGCAATTATCTACTTAGGAATTATTCCAACTGGATTAGCATTTTCTTTAAGACAAGTATTAATTCGTAACACAGGATCAACATTTATGATGCAAGTTGCATATCTAATTCCAATATTTGGAATATTTTATGGATGGCTCTTACTTAGTGAGCCATTAAAACTCTCATTATTTGCAGGATTGATTTTAGTAATAGTTGGTATTGCAGTTAGCAGAATGCAAATTGATTTTGACGCAAAATATTAATATCTATTTATTTTAAACCGTGCTTTCTCAATTCCTTTAATAAATCATTAAATTTATCTTGGCCAAAAAAGAATTTGTCCTTAAATACACTTAAAGGAACACCATGATGACCAGCTTTTAATTGATCTTCCTGATTTTTTTTAATTTCATCAATTAGTTTATCTTTATCTTCCAGAACTCTTTGTTTAATTTTATTAAAATCTAAGCCAAGCTTTGATGTCATTTTAATAATTGACTCGTCTGTATGCCAATCTTTTACTCCCCCAAAAATGCATTTAGAAGCTTCAAGAGCAAAATCTAACTGTTTTTCTTTCTCTACAGCTTGAAGAAAATGGCATATACCAAATATATATGGCTGGTGGTCAGATATCCTTCCTGTCCTGGTGTTTTGTTGTATCGGGTCAGGTCTCATTGGAAAGACCATTTTCATACCAAGTCTTCTGGCTTTAAATTTCATATCAATCATCTTCCACAAAAAATAAGTGAAAAAATTTTTCTTTTCAAAAAATTCAGGCATTCTAATTGCGATAGGATAAACAAGCTTGAAGTTAACATCAACATTGTGCTTATCTCTTAACATCATAATGCGTGGTAGTATTAAATACGAATATGGTGATCGAACAGAAAAATAAAAATCTAACTTTAATTGTGGTTCAGTTGTCACCTTTAATTATCTCCTCGTATCCTTCTTGATAAGATGGGTATTTCAAAATAATACCTAAATCTTCCTTCAAAAGTCTATTATTTATTCTTTTATTTTCAGAATAAAAACTATCTTGCTGTTGTTTCTTATCTAAATCTTTAAAGGATATTTTTTTAGGAATTTCACAAGAAGTTCTTTGGCAGATAAAGTCTACTACATCGCCCATGCTTGAAGGCATATCGTCAGCTATGTTATAAATGTTAATAGGATTTGGCTTATTCATAGACGCAAACAATATGTTGACCAGATCAGATATATAAATCCTCGAGAAATAATGATCGTTCTTAATAATATGATTAAATTTATTTAATCTAATCCTTTCATAAATATTTCTTTCTGGGCCATAAATTCCTGCAATTCGAAAAATATGTAGGGGTAGATTTTTTTCTTTACAGTATTCTGTCCATTGACCTTCAGCCTTTATTCGATTTATACCTTTAGATGTAGTTCCTTTTAGAGATGAAAACTCATTTACATATTCTCCATTATGATCGCCATAAACATTTGTAGCTGAAAGATATCCAATCCATTTTAAATTGGGCATACTTAATAAACTATCTTTATATTGTTTTAAAAATATATCACCTATCTCATTTGGAGGCACAGAAACAATTAAATGAGTTATTTCATCTTTACTATCAGCCAGCTTTAGGTTTACTTTATCCGGATAGATAAGGGTTAATTTTTTAATTTGAGCATTGATTTTATTGGGATCACGAGTGGTTGCTAAAACTCTTTTTCCATTTGCAATTATTTTTTCACTTAAAAAACGAGCTACATAGCCATATCCAAAAATTAAAACTTTATTCATTCCATTCCAATACTACATCTTTTTCCTTCTCGTTTATAAGATGAATTTCTCTTATTTTATTAAAATCAAAATCTTTCATTATTTTTTTCAAGGCCCAAACTGCCATTGATCTTACAATGATTGATGAATCAGTTAATAAAGACTGAACTGAGTCAATGAATTTCGAATTTTTACTATTCCCAATTGCTATTAAAACATTTCTGATAAACCGGTCTCTTCCTATTCTTTTAATACTAGACTGACGAAACTTTTTTCTAAACCCCTCATCATCTAAATGAACTAGATTTGCAAGGTCAGGTTCAACTAGATCTTCCCTCGGTTTAAACCCTATTTCATTGGTTTTCTTGGCAAATTTATTCCAGGGACACACTGCCAAACAATCATCACATCCATAAATTCTATTTCCAATCAAATGCCTGAATTTTCTATCAACTGTACCCTTATGTTCAATTGTTAAGTAAGAAATACACTTCCTCGCATCTATCTCATAGGGAGCAACGATTGCATTTGTAGGGCACACATCAATACAGCTAGAACAGGATCCGCAATGATCTTTTTCTTTTATTGTCTCAGGGACTTCTTTGTTTAGAAATATTGAGGATAAAAATAACCAAGAACCAAATTCCTTTGAAACTAAATTGGTATGTTTGCCTTGCCATCCAAGTCCTGCTTGCATTCCGAGTGGTTTTTCCATCACTGGTGCTGTATCAACAAAATATTTAAAATCACAATTAATTAATTCAGAAATTTTTATTGATAATTTTTTAAGTTTCTTCTTAATTACTGAATGATAATCTTCATTACGTGCATAAACTGAAATAATTGCTTTTTCTTTATAACTAAGCAATTCTAAAGAGTTGCAATTATCATGATAGTTATTTCCTAAAACAATTATTGATTTTACATCTGTCCATAATGTTTTCGGATCAGACCTTAAGTGAGATCGTTCTTTCATCCACTGCATCTCACCATGATGATGCTGGTTTAGAAACTGGTTTAACTCTTTTTCAAAATTAGAAATTTTAGATGTATTAACGACTCCAAAAGTATCAAATCCATATTCATGAACTAATTGGTCTAAAGAAAGATCTATATGATTATTTTCTAATTTGCCTTCTCCAATTCCATTTGGAAACCCAGAGGTTGAGGCAACGTTGCTACGACTTCTTTTGGACATACGTGTATAAATTTTTTCTTCTCATTTTCCCAACCATCAAGAATTCTCTTAGCATGTTGACTTGCAGTATTCTGATAGTGCCTTAGAATAATTTGATGAAGTTCGTTTGTCCAATAATCTGAACTAATCTGATTAAAAAACAATGTTTCAGGGTTTATTCTAAGATGAAATTTTTGATCTTCATCATATAAAAATGCCATTCCACCAGTCATACCAGCTCCAAAATTATCTCCCGATTTACCTAATATAACTACTGTTCCTCCTGTCATATATTCACAACCATTAGATCCACAGCCCTCTACAACTGTTGTAGCGCCTGAATTTCTTACTGCAAAACGTTCACCTGCTTGTCCAGCAGCAAATAATTCGCCAGAAGTTGCTCCATAAAGAACTGTATTTCCTACAATCGTATTTTCATTAGTGATTAACGAGCTGTTCTTTTGAGGTCTAATTACAATTGTAGCTCCGGAAAGTCCTTTGCCAACATAGTCATTAGCGTCGCCTAACAAATTAATCTTTAAACCTTTTATTGCAAATGCCCCTAATGATTGTCCTGCCGAACCTATTAGATTAATTGTAAGATGATCTTTATTTACTTCTTTATCTTTAAAAGCTTTATAGATTGTGGATGATAACTTTGTACCAACTGCACGATCTGTATTACAAATAGGATAATTTAATTCTGTATTCTGACCAGTTTGCAGAAATTTAGATGCATCTTCAATTATTTTTTCATCTAATGTTGGAAGTACAGGATTAATTTCTGTATGATTAAAATATTCTACATTTGGATTTTTTTCTGCTTGTATTAGTAAAGCATTAAGATCTAAATCATCTAATGAACTTGAACCTCTTGAAATTTGATAAAGTAAATCTGTTCTACCAATAATTTCCCTTAAACTTTTAAATCCAAGTTGAGCTAAAATTTCTCTTACTTCCTCAGCTATAAAACTAAATAGGTTAACAACCTTCTCAGGTGAACCAGAAAATCTTGCTCTCAGATCTTCATCTTGTGTGCACACACCAACTGGACATGTATTTGAATGGCATTGTCGAACCATAATACATCCCATAGCAACAAGCGATGTAGTTCCTATACCAAACTCCTCAGCCCCCATAATTGCTGCTATAACTACATCTCGACCAGTTTTAATTCCACCATCTGTACGAATAACAATACTCTGCCTTAAATCATTAAGCGTAAGAACTTGATTAACTTCAGTTAAGCCCATTTCCCATGGAATACCTGCGTATTTTATTGATGTTTGGGGGCTCGCGCCAGTTCCTCCATTATGTCCAGAAACCAAAATAACATCTGCTTTTGCTTTTGCCACGCCTGCGGCAACTGTTCCAATTCCTGAAGATGCTACTAACTTTACACAAACTCTGGCTTTGGGATTGGCTTGTTTTAAATCGTATATAAGTTGTGCTAAATCCTCGATAGAATATATATCATGATGTGGCGGAGGGCTTATCAGGGTTACTCCAGGAGTAGAATGTCTTAGTTTTGCAATTTCTTCTGTCACCTTAAAACCTGGCAATTGTCCGCCTTCTCCAGGCTTCGCTCCTTGAGCAATTTTAATTTCAATTTCTTCACAATTATTTATATATTCTGTCGTCACTCCAAATCTTGCAGAAGCAATTTGTTTTACTTTAGAATTTGCGTTATCCCCATTCTGTCTCGGAAATGATCTTTCAATTGATTCGCCTCCTTCACCTGAACACGAAGCTCCTCCAATTCTATTCATTGCAATTGCAAGAGTTTCGTGGGCTTCTTTCGATAATGCACCATGAGACATGCTTCCAGTTCCAAATCTTTTTCGAATAGAAGTAATTGATTCAACTTCAGATATATCGATCGATGAGTTGGTATTTTTAAATTCTAGAAGATCCCTAATGTTAATTGGAGAAACATTTGACATTGATTTAGAGTATTTTTTATACATTTCATAAGAATCACTAGCTACAGCTGTTTGAAGTAAGTGTATAAGTTTGCCTTCAAAGGAATGAACCTCTCCACCATTTCTATATCTATAGATTCCCCCAATAGGCAATGTTCTTACAGATTCAGAATATGCGTAGTTATGTAAATCCATTAATTTTTTTTGAATACCAGTTAATCCAATTCCAGACATCCTACTCTGAACTCCCAAGAAATATTCATTAACCATTGATCTGCTTAATCCTATAGCCTCAAAATTAAAACCGCCTCTATATGAACTAATTACTGATATACCAAGTTTTGACATTACTTTTAACAGACCTTGATCAATTGCTTTCTTATACCTTTGAACACATTCCTCAAAAGTTAGATCTCCAAATAGACCTTTCTCAAAACGATCGTAAATACAGTCTTGTGCAAGGTATGGATTCACCGTTGTAGCGCCAACTCCCACCAAAACTGCGAAATAATGTGTATCAATACATTCTGCAGAACGAACGTGAATCGACACAAATGATCTAATTCCTTTTCTGGTAAGATCAGTATGAACTGCAGATGTTGCAAGTATCATTGGCAAAGCAATATGGCTTTCATCTGCTTCTGTGTCAGATAAAACAATATGAGATTTTCCACTAAGAACAGCCCTCTCAGCTTCTTCTTGCACTCTTTTAATTTCACTTTTTATATTAAAATTTTCCTTTTTAACCACACAACTAATATACGCAGTGGTGTCCTGACTACGACTATTGATTTTTTTAAATATTCCATTCGTTATAAATGGACTATCAATTACAAAAACGTGATCTTCGTAAGGGTTGTGACTGAGAATATCTTGTAAGTTTCCAAACCTTGTTTTTAAACTCATTCTGTTTTGTTCTCTTAAGCTATCAATAGGTGGGTTGGTAACTTGGCTAAATTTTTGCCTAAAAAAATGTGAGAGTGGTCGATACTTATCAGATAAAACTGCAACAGGAGTGTCATCCCCCATACTTCCAGTCGTTTCTTTCGCATCTGAAACCATTGGATGCAAAATTAACTCTAATTCCTCCATAGTATATCCTGAAGCAATCATGCGTTTTCGCAGATCTGATGGTTCAGTAAGCGTCTGTTCTTTATTAACTGTAATGCGTTTATCTAATCTAATTATTTTTTTTACATATTCTTCGTATGGAGCTCTTGAAGCTAATCGATCTTTTAGCTCTCTATCTCGATATAATTTTCCTTCCTTTAGATTGACGCCTATAATATCTCCTGGGCCTAACCTTCCCTTCTCGATAATAGTCAATTCGTCAACATGAACCATTCCAGTTTCAGACCCAACAAAAACCAGTCCATCTTTTGTTACAGAATATCGCATTGGCCTTAAACCATTTCTATCCATTCCACCTATAATCCAGTCGTCATCAATTGCTGCTATAGCGGCTGGACCATCCCATGGCTCCACAATCGCATTAGAAAACTCATACATATTTCTATGTTCAATAGGTATAAGTTCACTTCTTTTGGACCATGCTTCAGGCATAAGAAGTGTTTTAACTAGTGGAACTGAGCGGCCAGCTCTGACATATAACTCAAAGGCCGCGTCCAAGGCAGCTGAGTCAGAAACATTTTTTTCAATAATTGGTTTTACTTGCTCACTGTTTTCACCAAATATCTCACTCGCAATTCGTGTTTGATGATTTCTCATCCAATTTGTATTTCCAGAAATGGTGTTAATCTCACCATTATGAGCAAGCATTCTAAAAGGCTGGGCGAGTCCCCAGGAAGGGAAAGTGTTCGTTGAATACCTTTGGTGGAAAAGTGCATACGAAGAGATAAAATCCTTATTTGCCAAGTCAGGGTAGAATATTGACAATTGCTCAGCTAAAAATAGACCCTTATAGATAATTGAATCAAAACTTAAAGAACAAACATAAAAATCACTAATCTGTTGTTTTTGGATTCTCTTCTCTAGTCTTCTTCGTATTAAATATAATTCTTTTGCAAAATCAAAATTCTTATCACGCTCCATATTATTAACGAACATTACCTGTTCAATTTCTGGTCGAGTTGAATTTGCTTTATCTCCTATAACGCTATTGTTAATAGGAACTTGTCTCCATCCGTAAATATAATACCCATGATCTAACAGTTCAGACTCTATAATTGTTCTACATTTTTCAAGCGCGGAATAGTCATTCCTTGGTAAGAACATCATACCAATACCTAAAGGTTCATCTTTTTTTTGATGTCCCGTCTTTGCTATTTCATTTTCAAAAAAATTATTTGGGATTTCTGTAAGAAGTCCTGCTCCATCACCTGTCTTTCCATCTGCATCGACTGCCCCTCTATGCCAAACTGCTTTTAGCGCATCAATACCACCTTCAACAACCTCTCTTCTTTGACTCCCATCAATAGACGCAACAAACCCTACACCGCAAGCATCATGTTCATCCTTAGCATTGTACAAATGATTTTCTTCAAGAATCATTTTATTTTTTTGATATCTTTTAATCCAATTTTTCATGAAACTTTCTTCACGTTCATAAAATTATTTTTGTTCATTTCAATGTAGTTATGTATTGAATTTGCTACTTCTCTACCATCACGGATCCCCCATACAACAAGAGAGGCCCCTCTAACAATGTCTCCAGCAGCAAATACTCCTTCAATGTTAGTCATCATGGTATCAAAACCAACTCTAACCGTGCCCCATTTAGTTACAGGGAGCTCAACTTCATTGAAAAGTTTAGGCAAATCTTCTGGTGAAAATCCTAATGCTGCAATAACCATATCTGCCTTTAATGAAAATTCTGATCCTTCAATTATCTCAGGTATTTGGCGTCCATCCTCATCTGGGTTACTCAGCTTCATTTTTACACATTCAACTTCATCTACTAATTCTTTGCCTTTTAACTCCTTAGGAAGTGCTTTCCACAAAAATTCAACACCTTCTTCTTCTGCATTAATCACTTCACGAGCAGAACCTGGCATGTTAGCTCGATCTCTCCTATAAAGACATTTAACAGAATTAGCTTTCTGTCTAACAGCTGTACGGACACAATCCATTGCTGTATCTCCCCCACCAATAACAATTACATTTTTTCCTTCAGCATTTAAAAGACCATTATCAAAGGATTCAACCGCATCGCCTAGACCTTTTCGATTAGAAGCAATTAGATAATCAAGAGCAGGAACTGAATTACTAAAATCATTTTTAATACTAAGTTTTTTTGCTTTATAAACTCCAGTAGTGATTAAAACTGCTTTATGTTTTTTTCTTAAATCTTGAAATGAAATGTCGGTACCAATGTTAGTATTTAGATGAAATTTAATTCCCGAATCCTCTAGGTATTTCATTCTTCTTTGAACTATTTCTTTCTCTAATTTAAAATTAGGGATTCCATATATTAATAATCCTCCTGAACGATCATGCCGATCATAAACGTCAATTTGATAACCTCTTTTTCTTAATTCTTCTGCTGCTGCAAGACCAGCTGGTCCGGCCCCTATAATTCCTACACTCTCATCTCGTTCCAAATCTTTCTGAATAGAGATTGGATTAATCCACCCTTTTTCAAATGCATTGTCTGTTAAATATTTTTCAACTGAGCCAATCGTAACTGAACCATGACCAGATTGTTCAATAACACAATTCCCTTCACAAAGTCTGTCCTGGGGACAAATACGTCCACAAATTTCAGGCATATTATTTGTACTAGCAGATAGTTGGAAAGCTTCTTCTAAACGATCTTCAGCAGCTAATTTTAACCAATCAGGAATATGATTATGTAGAGGACAATGAACAGTACAATAGGGAACACCACATTGTGAACAACGACTTGATTGCTCTTTTGCATTGTTTTTTATGAAATTTTCATAAATCTCTCCGAAATCTTTACGTCGGTCATCCGTAGATCTTTTTTCAGGATAGTTCTGATCTAATTTGGTGAATTTAAGCATATTTATCTATATATGTCATATAGGCTGACTTATATTCGACTCCTCTCACAATAATTAATTTTTATATCATTTTAATTACTAAATAATAGTCAGTATTACTGACTTAATAACAATAATAAGTTGCCTATTTGGCGGAAAAATGTATTTTTTATCTAAAATTATGAGTTTTCTGCCAATTTTTATTTTAAGTTTAATACAAGGAATTACTGAATTTCTGCCAATTTCTTCATCAGGACATCTGTTGGTTGCAGGAAATTTATTAGATTTTAAACAGCAAAGTCTCATGATTGACGTAAGTCTTCATTTAGGAACGCTTGGAGCAGTGTTATTATATTTTAGCAAGGAATCTAGGATTCTCTTACTAAATGCTCATAGTGTTTTTACAAATAGATCAGATGAAAATGCTCTACTCACTAAGCATATTCTCTTTGCAACGATCCCTATTGTAATTATTGGAGGACTCCTTTTTGTATTTGGAATCGCTAATATATTAAGAAATCTTCAAGTTATTGCCCTAGCAACAATATTATTTGGAGTTCTCTTATATTTTGTAGACACTAGGTCTAGTGGTCACCTAGCGATAAAAGAATTAACTGTACGAAAATCATTTTTAATTGGAATGTTCCAAATCTTATCAATAATTCCCGGAACAAGTCGGGCAGGTATAGTTTATACAGGATCAAGATTAATTAATTTAGATAGAATTGAGGCTGCAAGGTTCTCAATGATTCTTTCAATCCCTGTAATCATCATATCATCTGCAATACCAATAATTCAATTAGTGAAAACACCTACACAAGAAAATTTCATTTTCAGCGTAGTAGGATTTGTTGTTTCGTTTGTGGTCGCCTATTTCTCCATTGACTTGCTATTAAAATGGCTCAAATCGCACTCTATGACTCCATTTGTTATCTATCGAATAATTTTTGGAAGCATCCTTTTATATATAACTCTCTAATAAAAATTAAATAAAAGTTTGCAGAATATCCTTAGCTGAATGCTTCGTTATACCAAGTGACTCTAGTGTATTGTTCTTTTCACTAACTATATTATCTTGCCTAAGCAACTTAACTTGATCATAAGTGATGATTGGACTTGGCAAGTATTGCATAACAGTTCCCATCATAGCAGCTATAGATAATGGCATTGGAAGTAAAATCCTCTTAATATTAAGTGTATCCATGATTAACTTGTAAATTTCTTTCATAGATAAAATATCAGGTCCTCCAAACTCAAATATTTGACCTTTGGTTTTTTCTATTTCAATAATTTTACTAATACCATAAGCCAGATCCTTTACATAAACACATTGAAAACAATTGTTACCTCCTCCAAAAAGAGGAATAATAGGTAGCATTTTTACAAGTCTAGACTGAACCGAGAAGAATCCATCGCCAGGTCCAAAAACTATTGAAGGCCGTATGATTGTTGAATCAGGAAAAATCTCTGTAATATGTTTCTCACCTAAGCCTTTTGATTTTTGATACTTTGATTCACTATCAATATTAGCTCCAATTGAAGAAAAATGAATAAGTCGCTCTACACCATATTTCTTTGAAAGTTCAGCAATATTTTTTGCTCCTAAAGTATGACAGTTTTGAAAGGTTTGGTTTCCAACACTTTCAAACAATATACCTACTAAATTAATAACAATATCTGAACCTCTAATAAATGGTTCTATAGAATCCTTGATCGCAATATTGCCGCTGTTAATATCTAGTTGATCTAGAGACCCCATCATACGTAAATCGCCTGCTAGATATGGGTTTCTACAAACAACTACAACTTTATGGCCATCTTTTAATAATTCTGAAATACAGTATTTGGCCAAAAACCCTGATCCTCCAAGAAGTGTTATGGTTTTTTTCTTCATATTTGTTAAATATACCTTTATGTACATCTTTGAAATAAGCTAATTCTCAAGCAATGCAAACTATTTTACATAAAAATGATCTGAGTAATGATGTTAAATTTTCTGATGTGATTGCTGCTGACTGTGAAATGATGGGACTCCAACCAAAGAGAGATCCTTTATGCTTAATACAATTGTATGATGGAACAGGTGACTGTCACCTCGTTCAATTTATAGACAAAAAATATAATTCTCCAAATTTAATTAAACTACTTAGTAGCGATAAAACATTTATATTTCATTACGCGCGTCATGACCTTGCGGCAATAAAACATGATTTAAATATTATGATAAAAAATGTATACTGTACAAAAATAGCATCCAAAATTGCAAGAACTTACGCTCAGGGCCATGGTTATAAAGATTTAGTGCGTGAGCTATTAAATGTCGACATTTCAAAGAAACAACAATCTAGTGATTGGTCAAACCCAAATTTATCTAAGCAACAAATTGAGTATGCAGCAACAGATGTACTATATTTACATGATATTAAAATGAAACTAGATGAGATACTTTTAAGACAAAACAGAGAGTCTCTTGCCAAAGCATGCATTGCATTCCTTCAGCATCGAGTAGATTTAGACTTGGCTGGCTTTGAAAATGATATCTTCTCGCATTCATCATAAGGTTATGACAAACAAAAATATAATTAAAGATGGAAAAAAAGTTATTGATATAGAGATTCAAGGAATCAAAAAACTCTATAAATCAATTGATAGTAATTTTAAGAAAGCTGTAACAAAGCTATCTACAGTTAAAGGCCGCGTCATCTTAACTGGAGTTGGAAAATCTGGTCACATTGCAGCAAAAATTAGTTCGTCAATGAGTTCGACTGGAACCCCCTCTCAAAGCGTAAGTCCTACAGATTTAAGTCATGGGGATCTTGGAATTATTACAAAAAACGACGTCTTGATTATAATTTCTAATTCAGGAAATAGCTCAGAGCTTAATAAAATTATAGATTTTGCTAAAAAACACTTGATAACTTTTATTGGGATTTCTCAAAATCCTAAGGGGAAGCTGCTAAAGGCTTGTAATATTCCACTTTTAATACCTAATTCAAAAGAAGCTTGTTCTGTTGGCAAGGCTCCCACTACCTCCACGTCTCAAGCGCTTGTTTTAGGAGATTCACTCTGTGTTGCATTAATGAAATTAAAAAAATTTAAAATAGAGGATTATAAACGTATTCATCCATCTGGCTCCCTTGGGCTAAGTATGCTTCAGGTAAGAGATATAATGCATTCAGGCAATAAAATGCCTTTAGTAAAAGAAAGCTCAAAAATGAAATCATCAATTTTAGAGATGTCTCGAAAAAGTTTTGGAGTTGTTGGAGTAAAAAATAATAAAGGTACTTTGATAGGAATAATTACTGATGGTGATCTAAGAAGGAATATTAATAAAAACTTTCTTGAATTTAGCGCAAAAGAAATGATGACACATAAACCAAAACTTATAGATAGTAATGAATTAATGTTAAATGCTCTAAAAATAATGACTAAAAACAAAATTACTTGCTTGTTCGTAACTGAGAAGAAATCGAAAACAAAACCCGTTGGAATTATACATATCCACGATTGTTTAAGATTTGTGAACTAAGTATGTATTTTAAAAATATAATTAGCTATTTATTATCTTTTTTGTTTATTTGTAATATTCTTTTTTATG
>CERX01038086.1_pt1 | contig 16392 bp, 14 predicted proteins | sample 350251 | NCBI WGS metagenome assembly CERX01 (sample SAMEA2621044, study PRJEB7988) | marine metagenome | biome: marine biome (ENVO:00000447); feature: deep chlorophyll maximum layer (ENVO:xxxxxxxx); material: "saline water (ENVO:00002010), including plankton (ENVO:xxxxxxxx)" | depth 50 m
CGCGGGGAATACCACCTCGGCGCCACCGGTAATTTTGATGTTACCGCCGAAGGGCAGCGATTCCTGGTCAGGGTCAGCCGCGTTAGGCGTACTTTTTGGACCCAGGGTACCGTCCTCGAAACCACGAACCGAGCCGATACCACCGGCGTAGTAGTGCTCATAGAACGGCATCTGGTCAGTACCACCCAGCCCGCGACCGAAGCCCAGGTCAGTATGCAGGCGCAGAGTCAGGTCTTCGGTCATCGGGAAGAAGCGCTGAGCCTTGTAGTCCATGGTGTAGAACTCCAGATCGCTGCCCGGTACGGTCACGCGCCACGACAGGTTCTGGGAGTAACCACGATCAGGGAACACACCCCGGTTCAGAGTGGTTTGCGACCAGGATGTATCAAAGAACAGGTTGGTGAAGTTGTCGCCTTCGTTCTGGAGGAAGTCGAGAATCTCCTGCACCGTATAAACGCCGCTCTTGATCTTGTCGTGCTGTGCACTCATACCAAAGGACAAGCGCGAGTTGTCGCTGATCGGGTAACCGAAATTGAAGCCCGCACCGTAGGAGTCAACCGCATAGCTGGTTACATCAACATCCAGCTCGTCGTAGTCAGTAGTGCGGTAAAAGGCGTTGTAACCAAAGCTCAGACCGTCGACGGTGAAATAGGGGTCCATAAACCCGAAGGACAGCGAGGTCTGATAGTCGGAGCGGTTAGCGCCAATGCTGACACGGTTACCGGTACCGAAGAAGTTGTTCTGACTGATTGAGCCACCCAGGATGATACCGGAGCTCTGCGAGAAACCGAGGCTGGCAGTCACCGAGCCTGAGGGCTGCTCTTCTACGCTGTAGTTAACGTCAATCAGGTCATCGGCGCCCGGCACCGGCACGGTCTCAACGTTAACTTCCTTAAAGAAGCCAAGACGCTCCAGGCGTGTCTTCGATTGATCGATCAGGTAGGTCGAGGCCCAGCCACCTTCCATCTGGCGCATCTCGCGACGCAATACCTGGTCTTCAGTCTTGGTATTGCCACGGAAGTTGATGCGATTGACGTAGGCGCGCTTACCTGGATCGACGTAGAAGGTAACCGAAACGGTTTTGTCTTCTTCGTGAATCTCGGGAATGCCGTTGACGCTGGCGAAGGTATAACCCTCGTTGCCCAGGCGGCGGCTGATCAGGTCGGATGTGGAGGTCATCACCTGACGAGAGAAAATCTGACCTGGCTCGACCAGCATCAGGCGCTGCACCTCAGACTCGGCCACCACCAGGTCACCGGAGAGGCTGACATCACGAATGCTGTAGCGCTCGCCTTCGTTGATGTTGACCGTAACGTAAACGTGCTTCTTGTCCGGCGTGATCGACACCTGGGTAGAAGCCACGTCCATGTTGATGTAGCCGCGGTCCAGATAGTAGGAGCGCAGGCGCTCAAGGTCACCGGCCAGCTTCTCACGCGAGTATTTGTCATCGTTGCGCAGGAAGGACAGCCAGCCGCTGGTCTTCAGCTCAAACAGGTCGACCAGATCTTCAGTCGGGAAAACGGTATTACCCACGACGTTAATATGAGAGATCGAGGCGACCGAGCCCTCATCGATAACGATCTTCAACGCCACGCGATTGCGCGGCTCGGGAATCACTTGGGCGTCAATATCCGCCGAGTAGCGGCCTTGGGCGACGTACTGGCGAAGCAGTTCGTTGCGCACACCCTCCAAGGTCGCGCGCTGGAAGATCTCGCCCTCGGCCAGACCCGCTGCGCTCAAACCGGTCAGCAGATCCTCGCTCTTGATGGCTTTGTTGCCTTCAAGCTCGATAGAAGAAATGGAGGGGCGCTCGACCACGTTAATGACCAGTACATTGCCGTCGCGGCCCAGCTGAATATCCTGGAAGAAACCGGTACGGAACAGCGCGCGGGTTGCGTCAACCAACTCCTGATCGTCAACCTCGTCACCGATGTTCAACGGTAGAGAGGTAAATACGCTACCGGCAGACACCCGCTGCAAGCCATTAACGCGAATATCGGAGATCTGGAAGGCGTCTGCAAAGGCGCCCTGCGCCATCAACATGGAGAACAGCGCAGGCAATAGGTAACGTTTCATGAAATCCGTTCTGAGTCAGCTGATTGAAGTCTTAATCTGCACGCTGGCAGCTCGTATTCAGGCAGTGCACGCGTCAGCCGCCGAGGCGACTAATATCGTTATAAATGGCAAACAGCATGACACCCACAATCAGGCTCAACCCGATCTGCAGCCCCCATGTCTGAATTCGCTCGGAAAGAGGCTTGCCCCTGATCCATTCGGCCACGTAGTACACCAGGTGACCACCATCCAGAACCGGTATCGGCAGGAGGTTCAACACCCCGAGACTGATACTCAAGTACGCGATAAAGCTAAGAAAACTCTCGAGCCCCGACTTGGCCGAAGCGCCCGCCACTTTAGCAATGGTTATCGGGCCACTCAAGTTTTTTGCCGAGACCAGCCCGGTCAACATCTTCTTCAGAGAGTCCAGGGTGAGAGCTGTCATTTCCCAGGTTTTATTTACCGCAACCGGTATCGCAACCAGGGGGTTGTAGCTAATTTGGCGGCGCATATGCGGGGGCATCTCGACCCCTTCTACACCGGCGCCCACGTACCCCACTACAACGTCATTGGCAGCCTTCGGGCGTGGCGTCAGGGCAATCTCAAACTGCTCGCCGTCGCGTTCGACCAGAATATCCAGGGTTTGTTGCGCGCTCGCCTGAATTGTCGGCACAACCTCGGTCAGCCAGTCGCGGACCGGCTCGCCGTCGATCGCCAGAATCAGATCTCCCGGCTGCAGACCAGCCTCCGCAGCGGCACCATCACTGGCTACCTGACCTAGACGCGGCGGAATCTCCGGCTGCCAGCTGGTCAAGCCCAGGGCCGCCATCGGGTCCGGTTCCTCTACGCCTTTGAGCCAATCATCCAGACGCAGCTGATAACGGGTCTCGGCGCCCCCTTCAAAGGGTTTCGCTGTCACTTCCAGCGTGCCGCTTTCGCCTAGCCGGCGAATCAGCTGCAGATTAACGTCCTGCCAGGTGCGAATCGAAGTGCCGTCGACGCCGGTCAATTCCAGCCCGGAGTGCAGGCCCGCTTCGGCAGCCGGGGTGCCCTGCGGCACAGGGCCAAGCACCGGAGCGACGGTACTGAAACCCACCACAGCAACAATCCAGAAAGCCACAATAGCGAGCAGAAAGTTGGCAATCGGGCCGGCGGCGACCACCGCAATGCGCTGCTTAACGGTTTTGCGATTGAAAGCCTGGTCCAGCTCGTGCTCGGCAACTGGCGCCTCACGCTCGTCCAGCATTTTGACGTAACCGCCCAAGGGAATGGCGGCGATGGCGTACTCCGTGCCCTTGCGGTCGTGCCAGCGCACCAGCGCCGGGCCAAAACCGATAGAGAAGCGCAGCACCTTAATGCCACAGCGCCGGGCCACCCAGAAATGTCCGTATTCGTGAATGGTGACCAGCAGCCCCAAGGCAACCACGGTAGCCAGCAACGTAGACAGCAGATCCATTCAATACCTCACAAGGCGGCGAAAACCACCTATCAACAAGACGTACCTCGCGTGCGCACCCACTGCTCTGCACAAGCGCGCGCCGAGTGGTCGACCGCCAGGATGTGCTCAAGCTCACGCACCGGCTCACCCGGCAAGCGCGACAACGCGTCCTCGATAATAACAGGGATATCGACAAAGCCCACTCGGCCATCAAGAAAGGCTTGCACCGCCACTTCATTAGCGGCATTGAGCACCGCGCAACTGGTCCCCCCCGCAGCAGCAGCCTCACGCGCAAGGCGCAGGCAGGGGAAGCGCAGCGGATCCGGCGCTTCAAAGTCCAACCGCGCAGTCAGCAGCAGGTCCAGTGCGCTAACACCGGAATCTATACGCTCCGGCCACGCCAGTGCGTGGGCGATCGGTGTACGCATGTCAGGGTTACCGAGCTGCGCCAGCACTGAGCCATCGACATAGTCGACCAGCGAATGCACGACGCTCTGCGGGTGTACTACGACTTCGACCTGATCAGGATGAGCATCGAACAACCAGCAAGCCTCGATCAGCTCCAGCCCCTTGTTCATCATGCTGGCGGAATCGACAGAAATCTTCTGCCCCATCGACCAGTTTGGATGAGCGCAGGCCTGAGCCGGGGTTACGCTGGCCAACTGCGCTTGCGAGAAATTACGAAAAGGCCCACCCGAGGCGGTCAGCAGGATACGCCGTACACCGACGCGCGCCAGACCATCGGCATAATTACCAGGCATGCACTGGAAGATCGCGTTGTGCTCACTATCAATCGGCAACAACTGCGCACCCGAGGCCTGCACGGCCTGCATGAAGAGCGCCCCCGACATCACTAGCGCTTCCTTGTTGGCCAGCAGCACCCGCTTACCGGCCTGCGCAGCCGCCAGCGTCGGACGCAGACCGGCAGCCCCCACGATCGCGGCCATCACTACATCAACTTCAGGCGCCGCAGCCACCTCGGCCAGCGCAGCTGCACCCCAACCGACCTCGGTGCCCAGACCGGCTGCGCGCAGTGTCTGCTGCAGAGCAGATGCCTGCTCGGCGGTCGCGACCACTGCGCGCTCCGGGCGGTGCTGACGGCACTGTTCGGCCAGCTCCGTCATACGGCTATGGCCGGTCAAAGCGTGCACACGATAGCGATCTGGATGCCGAGCGATCACATCCAGGGTACTGACACCAATTGAACCGGTCGCCCCCAGCACAGTTACCGACAGGGTCACGCCAGACGGCTCCCAAGCACCAACCAGACGGCGACATACATGGGAATGGCCGCCGCCAGACTATCAATGCGGTCCAGTACACCGCCGTGGCCAGGCAACAGGCTGCTGCTGTCCTTGAGGCCTTCTTCGCGCTTGAACAGGCTCTCGGTCAGGTCACCAACCACGGAAATCAGCACCACCAATGCGGCGCCCACCAGGCCAAGCAAAATAGACTGCAGCCCCCAGCCAAGGTAGAGCATGGCGGCCAGCGCCAGGGAAAGACTCAGTGCCAACCCACCAAACAGCCCTTCCCGGGTTTTGCCAGGGCTGACATTGGGCAACAGCTTGTTACGACCAAACGTCTTGCCAGCAAAGTAGGCACCAATGTCTGCACCAAACACCAACACCGCCAGGCCCAGCAGCATCCAGAGACCTTGCTCCTGAGCACGCAACCAGACAATACCCGCCCAAGCCGGCAGCAGTATCAGCAGACCGAACAGCTGACGTACAAAACTGCCCCGCCACAAACCACCACCGTTGGGGTAGCGCAGAATCATCACTGTCGCCATGCACCACCAGACCAATGCCGGCCCGACGAAGAAGACAATCGGCCAGGCATCGCGATATAGCCCGACCATAAACAGCCCGAGAGTAGCGGCATAGACAACGCGGCCCGCCTGGCGGGTTTCGCCGCAGAGCCGGGCCCATTCCCAAGCCGCTAGCGCCACGATGGCGCCAATGAAGAGGGCAAACCACGCGCCTTGCAGAGCGACGAAGCCAGCAATCGCGGCAATCGCCAAAATGACCCCGGTAATAACCCGTTGCTTGAGCATCAGGACCCCGCTGCGATCTGTTCGCTGGTTTTGCCGAATCGGCGTTGACGACCGGCAAAATCGGCCAACGCCTCACGCAGGGCTGCCTGCTTGAAGTCGGGCCAATAGAGGTCGGAGAAATACAGCTCGGCGTACGCCAGCTGCCACAACAGGAAGTTACTAATGCGTTTCTCGCCGCCTGTGCGAATGCACAGATCCGGCAGCGGCAGGTTGGCGGTGCTCAGGCGCGCCTCCAACTGCTGCTCAGTGATCGAGTCCAGCGTGCGCTCCCCGCGCACTGCTTCCTCGGCCAACGAACGCGCTGCTTGAGCAATATCCCACTGACCACCGTAGTTGGCCGCGATCACCAGCGTCAGGCGACTGCCTTGAGCGGTTGTCTGCTCGGCCTGCTCCATTGCGACCTGCAGCTCGGGGGCAAAACGGCTGCGATCACCGATGATCTGCAGCCGCACGCCATTCTCACGCAGCTTGCGAACCTCGCGGCGCAAGGCCCCGAGAAACAGCTCCATCAGCGCGCCAACCTCTTCTTCCGGGCGGCGCCAGTTTTCGCTGGAAAACGCAAACAGGGTGAGAACCTCTACCCCATCCTCAAGGCAGACCTCAATCATCGCCTTGACGGCATCCACACCAGCCTTATGGCCGGCAACGCCTGGCATCAGACGCTTGCGGGCCCAGCGGTTATTACCATCCATAATGATGGCAACGTGACGGGGCAGGCTTGCATCCTTGCCGGCGGGGTTTGTCTTGTTCATTCGTTACTCTTGCAGCTGATAGCCTTAGTGTCTGTTGACGTCATCAGACTCTAGATGGCCATCAGGTCCTTTTCCTTGGCTTCCAGCACCTTCTCGATCTCAGCAACGAACTTGTCAGTCAGCTTCTGGATCTCGTCAGCGGCGCGACGCTCTTCGTCCTCGCTAATCTCTTTTTCCTTCTGCAGGTCCTTCAGCTGGCCCAAGGCATCACGACGAATGTTGCGCACCGCAACACGACCACCTTCAGCCTCAGCGCGAGCCTGCTTGGTGTAGCCCTTACGGGTTTCTTCGGTCAGTGCCGGCATGGGGACCCGGATGGTGGTGCCAGAGGTAGCTGGATTCAGGCCCAGATCAGACATCATGATGGCCTTCTCGACCGCCTGAATCATGCCCTTGTCAAAAACACTCAATGCCAGGGTACGGGCATCTTCGACATTGACGTTGGCAACCTGACGCAGCGGAGTATCGGCGCCGTAGTAGGACACCATGATGCTGTCCAGCAGGGCCGGGTGTGCGCGACCGGTACGAATCTTGGCGAAGGCGTGCTCCAGCGCTTCGACGGACTTTTTCATGCGCTCCTGCGCGTCTTGCTTGATTTCGTTGATCATTTACTCAACCCTCGATCAGTGTTCCTTCGGCGCTGCCGACTACCGCATTGAGCAGTGCACCGGGTTTGTTCATGTTAAACACCCGCAGGGGCATATTGTGGTCACGGATCAGGCAAATGGCCGTCAGATCCATGACTTCCAGCTTGAGGTCCAGCACCTGGTCATAGGTCAAACTGGCGAACCGCTCGGCGTTCGGATCTTTCATCGGGTCAGCGTTGTAGACACCGTCCACCTTGGTTGCCTTGAGTACCAGATCAGCATCGACTTCGATGCCGCGCAGGCAGGCTGCAGTATCGGTGGTGAAGAAAGGGTTGCCCGTGCCGGCGGAGAATATTACCACGTCACCACTGGCCAGGTAGCGCATCGCCTTACGGCGATCGTAATGCTCGGTGACACCTTCCATGGTAATGGCAGACATGACGCGGGTCTGGATATTGGAGCGCTCCAGTGAGTCGCGCATCGCCAGGCCGTTCATCACCGTCGCCAGCATACCCATGTGGTCACCGGTCACTCGATCCATGCCTGCCGCGCTCAGCGCCGCGCCGCGGAACAAGTTACCACCGCCAATCACCAGACCAACCTGCACACCAATACCGATCAACTGGCCGATCTCCAGCGCCATACGGTCGAGCACCTTGGGATCGATACCGAAATCCTCGGTCCCCATCAGGGCCTCACCGCTGAGCTTGAGAAGGATGCGCTTGTACTTGGGTTGGCGGCTACTGGGCACCTGGGCCATGCTTGACTCTCCTGTTCGGGAATGGAGAAAGACTCAACGAGTTGCACCAGACCACACGGGCGCGAACTTGTTCAGTGTTTCTTGAAAAAGAGGCTTCACGCCTGCGCGGGAAGCCTCTCATATCAACCTTGTCGCCCCCACTTGACGGCGGGGACGGCGCACCGGTCAGCGTGCACTATAGCGTATTACTGCTTGGCAGCAGCCAGCTGAGCGGCAACTTCGGCAGCAAAGTCGGCCTCGGCACGCTCGATGCCCTCACCCACTTCGAAACGCACGAAGGAAACAACTTCAGCACCGGCTTTCTTGGCCAGCTCGCCAACTTTGACTTCCGGGTCTTTCACGAACGGCTGCTCGATCAGGCTGCCTTCGGAAACGAACTTGTTCAGACGGCCCTTGACCATGTTCTCAACAATGTTTTCCGGCTTGCCAGCGATCTTGTCAGCGTTCAGCGCCAGGAAGATCTCTTTCTCTTTGGCAATCGCTTCCTCAGACACCTGCGAGGCATCCAGGAACTGCGGGTTGCTGGCAGCAACGTGCATGGCGATATCGCGAGCCAGTTCTTCGTTGCCACCTTTCAGAGTAACAACCACACCGATGCGGTGACCGTGCAGGTAAGCACCTACAACATCACCCTCAACGCGGGTCAGGCGACGGATGTTGACGTTCTCACCAGTCTTGGCAACCAGCGCTTCGCGGGCAGACTCTTGCTCGGCGATCAGCGGAGCAGCATCGGTGTAGCCAGCGTCAAACGCCTTATCCAGGCTGGCGGCTACGAATGCCTTGAAGTCTTCCTGCAGAGCCAGGAAGTCGGTCTGGGAGTTGACTTCAATAATCACTGCGGACTTGTTGTCAGCAGCAACCTTGACAGCGATGGAGCCTTCAGCGGCAATGTTGCCGGCTTTCTTGGCAGCCTTGATGGCGCCAGAAGCGCGCATGTCATCGATCGCTTTCTCGATATCGCCTTCAGCGGCAACCAGGGCCTTCTTGCATTCCATCATGCCCTGACCGGTGCGCTCACGCAGTTCTTTGACCAGTGCTGCAGTAACTTCTGCCATGGACTCTTCCTCACATAACTGGATTAGTTCCTGCTTCCTTTGCAAAGCAGGAAGCAACGAATCATCTTGCGGTAAACATATTGCAAAAAGGGGGCAAGGCCCCCTTTTTGCTACGGCGTTGTATTAGCCGTATGCACCTCAGCCTTCAGAGGCTTCCGGAGCAGCTTCTTCCACGAACTCGTCGGCAGCGCCGGAGTTGTTCTTGCCACGCAGTACTGCATCAGCAACAGCGGCAGCGTACAGCTTGATAGCGCGGATCGCGTCATCGTTGCCGGGGATGACGTAATCAACGCCTTCCGGGCTGCTGTTGGTATCAACGATACCGATGACCGGGATACCCAGCTTGTTAGCTTCGGTGATGGCAATGCGCTCGTGCTCGACGTCGATAACGAACAGGGCATCAGGCAGACCGCCCATGTCCTTGATACCACCCAGGCTGCGATCCAGTTTTTCCAGATCACGGGAGCGCATCAGCGCTTCTTTCTTGGTCAGTTTGGCGAAGGTGCCGTCCTGGGATTGAACTTCCAGGTCACGCAGACGCTTGATGGACTGACGGATGGTCTTGTAGTTGGTCAGCATGCCGCCGAGCCAACGGTGATCAACATAGGGCTGACCTGCACGAGCCGCTTCATCAGCAATGATCTTGCTGGCAGCGCGCTTGGTACCAACGAACAGGATCTTGTTCTTGCCGGCAGCCAGCTTCTCCACAAAGCTCAGAGCTTCGTGGAACATCGGCATGGTCTTTTCCAGGTTGATGATGTGAATCTTGTTGCGAGCGCCGAAAATGAACTTGCCCATTTTCGGGTTCCAATAACGGGTCTGGTGGCCGAAGTGCGCACCGGCCTTCAGCATGTCACGCATAGAGACTTGAGTCATGATTACTCCAATAAGTCGGGTTAGGCCTCCACGCATCCCAGCATCCAACCCCGAAGGGCACCCAGGACACCGTGTCGATACGTGTGCGGTTTTAGGTTAATTCGCCAAGCGAGCCATCAGGCTGATTGCTCGGCGGGGCGCTTTATACCACATCCCCCATTGCGAATAAAGCTTTGGCCAGGCACTGGCGACGCACGGGCCGCTCAACAGCAAGGCGCAGGTCTGTTAGAATCCGGTGTTTTTCCATCAACGCCAGCCGGCGCCCAATCGAGAGAGTCCAGCCATGACCGTTACCATCAAGACCGCTGAAGACATTGCCGGCATGCGCGTTGCCGGCCGCCTGGCGGCCGAGGTTCTGGAGATGATCGGCGAGCACGTCAAGCCTGGCGTCACCACCGAAGAGCTCGACCGCATCTGCCATGACTACATCGTCAACGTGCAGAAAGCCATTCCCGCCCCGTTGAACTACGGCGGCGCACCAGGCCGCATGCCCTTCCCCAAGTCCATCTGCACCTCTATCAACCACGTTGTCTGCCACGGCATCCCCAACGAGAAGCCACTGAAGAACGGTGATGCCCTGAATATCGACGTCACGGTTATCAAAGACGGTTACCACGGCGACACCAGCAAGATGTTTATGGTCGGCGACACCCCAGAGTGGGCGCAGCGCCTCGCGCAGGTAACCCAAGAGTGCCTATACAAGGGCATTTCTGTGGTGCGCCCGGGTGCGCGCCTGGGAGACATCGGCGCCATCATTCAGGAACACGCGCACGCCAACCGCTACAGCGTGGTACGTGAGTACTGCGGCCACGGCATCGGCAAGGTGTTTCATGAAGACCCGCAGGTACTTCATTACGGCCGAGCTGGTACCGGCATGGAGCTGCAGGAAGGCATGACCTTTACCATCGAACCCATGATCAACCAGGGCCGCCCGGAAACTCGCCTGCTCGGCGACAACTGGACCGCCATCACCAAGGACCGCAAGCTGTCCGCGCAGTGGGAACACACCATTCTGGTAACCGCAGATGGTTACGAAGTACTGACCCTGCGCACCGAGGAAAGCTTCCGCTGATTCGCTGTACGGCCACCTGCCGAGGAACTGAATGATGGATGACGCGCTTTTCGATCCCGGCCAGTTTCAGGCCGAGCTGGCAATCAAGAGCAGCCCGATAGCGGCCTTCAAGAAGGCCATTCGTCAGGCTGATAACGTAATAGCGCAGCGCTTTACCGATGGCCGCGACATTCACCAGCTGATCCACGAACGCGCCTGGTTCACCGATCAAATTCTGCAGCAGGCCTGGGCGCGCCTCGATTGCGCCAACAACCCGGGCATTGCCCTGCTGGCCGTTGGCGGCTACGGCCGCGGCGAGCTGCATCCGCATTCGGACATCGACTTGCTGATTCTGCTGCGTGGCGACGCCGAGCCGTTCCGCGACGCCATCGAAGCCTTCCTGCTACTGCTCTGGGATATCGGCCTGGAGGTCGGCCAGAGCGTGCGCAGTATCGAGGAGTGCCAGCAAGAAGCGGCGGCCGACATCACCGTCATCACCAACCTGATGGAATCACGCACCTTGGCCGGTGATGAGGCGCTACGTCAGGACATGATGAGCGCCATCGGCACCGAGCACATGTGGAACGACGCCGAGTTCTTCCGCGCCAAGCGTGCCGAGCAGCAAGCACGCCACGCCAAGTTCAACGATACCGAATACAACCTGGAGCCCAACGTCAAAAGCTCGCCGGGCGGGCTGCGTGATATCCAGACCATTGGCTGGGTTGCCTTGCGCCACTTCGGCACCAACGACCTGCGCGAACTGGTGCAGCAGGGCTTTCTGAACGAGCCCGAATACACCATTCTGGCGGACGGCCGCGCCTTCCTGTGGAAAGTGCGCTTCGCCCTGCACACGCTGGCTGGTCGCGCCGAGGACCGACTGCTGTTCGACCACCAGCGCGCCCTGGCCAAGCTACTGGGTTATGAGGGCACCGACAGCAAGCTGGCGGTCGAGCGCTTCATGCAGAAGTACTACCGCGTGGTGATGTCGTTGTCGGAGCTGAACGATTTGCTGATGCAGCACTTCGAGGAGATCCTGCTGCGCAATGCCGAAGCGGCGGACATTCGCCCGCTCAACAGCCGCTTCCAGGTGCGCAACCACTACATCGAAGTCACCAACACCAACGTTTTCAAACGCACGCCCTTTGCCATCCTGGAAATCTTCCTGCTGATGGCGCAAAACCCGGATATTCGCGGCGTGCGGGCAGACAGCATTCGTCTGCTGCGTGACCACCGTCACCTGATTGACGACGAATTCCGCAGCGACATTCGTAACACCAGCCTGTTCATCGAGCTGTTCCGCTGCAAGGAAGGCATCCACCGCAACCTGCGCCGCATGAACCGCTACGGCATTCTCGGTCGCTATCTGCCCGAGTTCGGCAAGATCGTCGGCCAGATGCAGCACGACCTGTTCCACATCTACACCGTGGACGCGCACACGCTGAACCTGATCAAGCACCTGCGCAAGCTCAGCTGGCCCGAGTATCAGGATCGCTACCCGCTGGCCTGGCGCATCTTCTGCCGCCTGCCCAAGCCGGACCTGCTGTACATGGCCGGGCTGTATCACGACATCGCCAAGGGGCGCGGCGGCGATCACTCGGAACTGGGCGCGGTCGACGCCGAACTGTTCTGTCAGCGCCATCACCTGCCGGCCTGGGATACGCACCTGGTCAGTTGGCTGGTCGAGAACCACCTGCTGATGTCCACGACGGCGCAGCGCAAAGACATTTCCGACCCGCTGGAGATCCACGACTTTGCCACCAAGGTCGGCAATCAGGTGCGGCTCGACTACCTCTATGTGCTGACCATCGCGGACATCAACGCCACCAACCCGACGCTGTGGAACTCCTGGCGCGCCTCCCTGCTGCGCCAGCTCTACACCGAAACCAAACGCGCCCTGCGCCGCGGCCTAGACAATCCGCCAGACCGCGAGGAGCACATCCGCCAGACGCAGCAGGCAGCGCTCGACATTCTGGTGCGCAACGGCGTAGACGAAGATGACGCAGAAGCCCTCTGGGTCGAGCTGGGCGATGACTATTTTCTGCGCCACACCGCCAGCGACGTGGCCTGGCATACCGAGGCCATCGCCCAGCACGGCCAGCGTCAGAGCCCACTGGTATTGATCAAGGAAACCGCCCAGCGCGAATTTGAGGGCGCCACCCAGATCTTTATCTATACCCCGGAGCAGAACGACCTGTTCGCGGCGACGGTGTCGGCCATGGACCAGCTCAACCTGAGCATTCAGGATGCCCGCATCATCACCTCGACCAGCCAGTTCAGCCTGGACACCTATATCGTGCTCGACTCCGACGGCGGCTCGATTGGCGACAACCCCGAGCGCATCCGCCAGATCAAGCACGACCTGGTCGACGCCCTCTCCGACCCGGACGCCTTCCCGACCATCATCCAGCGCCGGGTGCCGCGCCAGCTCAAGCACTTTGCCTTCGCCCCCGAGGTCACCATCTCCAATGACCCGAGCGGCCAGCACACCATTCTTGAACTGAGCGCACCGGACCGCCCGGGCCTGCTGGCCCGCATGGGCCGCATTCTGCTGGACTTCGACATCAGCGTACAAAACGCCAAGATCGTCACCCTGGGTGAGCGCGTGGACGACGTCTTCGTCATCACCGACGCCAACAACCAGGCGCTGTCGGACCCGCAGCTGTGCGAGCGCCTGCAGCAAACCATCATCGACACACTCAGCAGTACCCAGCCGACCGCGCAGGAGTACAGCAGCCCCATTGCCATCGGCCCCTGAGGACACACAATGAATCACGACCTGCAGCGCCTGCAGCCCTACCCTTTTGAAAAGCTGCGCGCCCTGATCGCCGACGTTACCCCGAACCCGGCGCTGCGCCCGATTTCGCTGTCGATCGGTGAACCCAAGCACCCGTCACCGCCGTTCGTACTGCAGGCACTGGCCGACAACCTCAACCAGGCAGCGGTCTATCCGACTACCCAGGGCAAGCCCGAACTGCGTCAGAGCATTGCCGACTGGCTGACCAAGCGCTTTGCGCTGACTGCCGGCAGCCTGGATATCAGCAGCAACATTATTCCGGTCAACGGCACCCGCGAGGCGCTGTTCTCCTTTACCCAGGCGCTGATCGCCCGCGACCCGCAGGGCCTTGTGGTCAGCCCCAACCCCTTCTATCAAATCTACGAAGGGGCGGCGTTTCTGGCGGGCGTGGAGCCACATTACCTCGCCTGCGACGGCAGCAACGGCTTTATTCCGGATTTCAGCGCGGTGCCGGCCGAGATCTGGCAGCGCTGTCAGCTACTCTTCATCTGCACCCCGGGCAACCCGACCGGCGCGGTCATCCCTCTGGAAACCCTGCAACAGTTGATCAAGCTGGCCGACCAATACGACTTTGTCATTGCCTCCGACGAGTGCTACAGCGAGATCTACGCGCCAGACGGCCCGGCCCCGGTCGGCCTGCTGCAAGCCTGCGCTGCCATGGGCCGCGACGACTTTGCCCGTTGCGTGGTGTTCCACAGTCTGTCCAAGCGCTCCAACTTGCCGGGCCTGCGTTCCGGCTTTGTCGCCGGCGACGCCAGCCTGCTCAAGCCGTACCTGACTTACCGCACCTATCACGGCTGCGCCATGCCGGTTCACAGCCAGATCGCCAGCATCGCGGCGTGGCAGGATGAAGCGCACGTTGCCGACAACCGCGCCCAGTATCAGGCCAAGTTTGACGCCGTTCTCGCCATTCTTGGCGAGGTCATGCAGGTCGAGCGACCCGACGCCGGTTTCTACCTGTGGCCGCAAACACCCATCGACGACGAGACCTTCACCACCCGCCTGCTGGCCGAGCAGAACGTCGCCGTGGTGCCCGGACGTTACCTGTCACGGGAAATTGATGGTTATAATCCCGGCGCCGGACGGGTCCGCATGGCGCTGGTCGCCCCGCTGGACGAGTGTATTGAAGCTGCCGAACGCATCCGCGACTTCATCAGGAGCCTGTAAGCAATGATCACCCTGTACGGCATCAAGGCCTGAGACGCACAAGAGAACGCCAATTCCCCTTTTGAATCATCAGGTTAGGCGCAAATCAGCTGTAAAAATAAACAGCGGTTTGCGCGCTAATCCACTCCTTTAAAATCAAAGGCTTGCGTTCTGTTTTGGGGAGGATTTACCCCGAAATTTGGCGCTAGACTCCTTCCTTCCTGACTTAATCTGCGCCCTGCCGCGCGCGCTCCAGCTCCTGCAGATAAACCAGCTTGGCCCTATCCTCGATCATTCCGGCTCGGATACTCCAAAAAGCTCGTCCAGCTTCTGGACTGAGTTCGAGGGCGGCGACATCGCCCAGGCCGCTGCCGCCTGTGGTTTCGGACACGACAGCGTCGGCGCGGGCAACTCTGACTTGGATACGCAGCTCGCGCCGCTCAGCGTCAGCACCAGCATACATACCCCGCAGCCTTTCATTATCAGCCTTTTCATCTTGCAGCTCCCCGTAGTATTTCTGATCCAGCGCCTGCAGCCGCTCGCGCTCGGCCACCAGCAGCTCCTGCTGTTTCTGCAGCTGACGCTGCCCTGCCCTTGCAATCTCCCCTAGCGTGTTAGCGTGCGCAGTGTTGGCCCGGTCCAGCGCGGCCTCGCCGTTTGCGCCCTGCCAGCTCCACCCCACTCCAAACCCCAGCAGCACCAGGGCTATCAGGCCGGCGACCTGCAGCCACGCCTTGTACTTAGCGATCATTTGCGACCCTCATGCTCGAGCGAATAGTGATTGCCGTCGTTAAAGCGTCCGCCCCAGCTGCCGCCGAGCGATTCCCAGTATTCGCCAAGCGGCCGATGATCTTCCGTCTGCTGCAGAAACCTGTCGTTGCGGAACAGATTGAAGTCCACAGCCAGGCGCTGTTTGTGCAGACTACCCGCTGCCCCATAGCCCTTCTTCTGCCCGACATCGCCGTGCAGGCGCGGGTCGCGGTAGGCATCACCGAACGTCAGTTCATAGCCGTTCTGATATGCGTATTCGATCAGCAGCCCGATCATTTTGGTAAAGCGTCGCTGCTTGCTTCCGAGTGACATATGTTTTCTCCAGGCACAAAAAAACCGCCGAAGCGGTTGTGATGGGGTTAGCGTTTTGTCGAGCTGGCCAGCGACAGCTGCGGCCCGGATGGGCATGCTGGCCTGGCTCTACACGGATGTGGGCATGTTCCGATGTACCGCCGGGTTTTGTAGTACCGGCTCTATCCCAGCGCGGCGCGCGCGGCGCTCGCAGACATGCCGTGGCCAACCATGGCTTTCACTGCGAACTCGTCACTGACATAGCTCCCCGCTCGCAGCTGAGCGCGGTAGCAGTCCAGCTCAAACCAGATGCGCAGCGCCTTGACCCGGTACGACCAGTGATAAACCCACGGCGCGGCCAGAGCGATCAGGCCGTATGCCGGCGCGACCAGCAGTACCAGAGCGCCGGCCAGTGCCAGGGTCAGCACGACGAAAACCCACCAGTGCAGGACGTGACGGACCTCGTGGGTCAGCAGGCCCACATCACCCTTGTACTTGCTGTCGATGGTGATGCGCCAGAACTTCTGGCTGCCCGGAGACTTCTGGGCAGCTTTATATTTCACAGAATATAACTTCATGCGATCAACCTCGCAATCAGTGACGAAGAGAGGACTGTACGGAAATATGTAATGCGGCGGATGTAACCGTTCAGGTTTGCGCCGATTATCAAAGAAGTTGCGGATGGGTCAGAGGTATAGGCCACTGCGTACTTCTTATTTGATGCGCTATCAACAATGACCTCAATCCCGGCAGCCTTTAGTGC
>CERX01144997.1_pt1 | contig 16374 bp, 16 predicted proteins | sample 350251 | NCBI WGS metagenome assembly CERX01 (sample SAMEA2621044, study PRJEB7988) | marine metagenome | biome: marine biome (ENVO:00000447); feature: deep chlorophyll maximum layer (ENVO:xxxxxxxx); material: "saline water (ENVO:00002010), including plankton (ENVO:xxxxxxxx)" | depth 50 m
GTCTCTCCGAAGCTCTTGTTGCGATACCACCACCTGAACTTCAAAGGAATGCTCTCACCAAATCGAACACCCACAACCTTCTTCCGCTCCTTGTCGCCATGCCAACCTATGCCCGTCTTCGCCACATCATAGTACAGGTTGCCCTCGCACACCAAACCCTTCCCCTTCTCTCCCAACAACACCGGAAGCGCCCGAGCCACCGCATGAGTTGCCGGCACGCTGTCCCAGGCCACGATCGTCCCCTTCCCCTCCGGGAAATTCGCTTCCTGCGCTTCGTCTGCATAGCAGACATTGTGCCGAGCGTGCTTGTTCTGCACGACCTGCTGCTTCCAGTTCCACAGCTGCTTATCCCACTCGAACGCCATGTTCTCCTCGAAGATCTCGTTCGCCCGTTTCTGGGTCAAGAAGTGCCGAAACACCAGCAGATACGCCGAAGAGGGCTCCGGAACACCCTCCGGCCGAGACAACGCCAAATCTCTCAGGTCTATCAACTCGCACATGTGCCCATATCCCAGGGCCTCCATGTACTCCACGATCCTCACCAAGTCCGCGTGAGTGAAACCCTCCGAGGCCCCTTCACCCAGCATCTGCATGCCCTGGTGATTCTCGGCGCGGTCCCCAAACGTCAAAGTCATCGCCTTGTTTCCGAAATCCATGTTGTCCTTTGTTGCCTACTCCTTAAATCTAGAAATACCCATCAATTTCATAGTACTCGACTACTATGTCATCTACATTCACCACCCCACCTACTCTAGCCAGAGGAGAGATTGCCCTCTTTCATCCAGAAAAGGGCGAAATGAGAAATGAGTGGGATAATGAGAAACCAGTATTTAATTTATAAGCATTCGAATGCGATCTCTCCCCTGGCAGAAAACACATCTAATCTATCTAGTAACTCTTTAGGAACCTACCTGTTGTTTAGTCGAAATCGCTGGCTGGCAGCTCCTCGATGCGCTGCTCGCTTTCGCGCCACACACCTACCTCCTCTTGCGTCTCCGGATCGTAGAGAACGTTGTCCGCCGCACGCAGATACGTCCGTCCCTCCCAGGCGAACTCGCTTACCGTGACATCCTCGTCGCTTTCCGAATCCAGCTCCTGGTGCTGTGCCTCGAAGGCCGCATCGAGAGGATCGACGGGAGCGGCTGCCGGTGAAGGCAGGAGCTTGGGGAAGAACCCTGGGTACTTCTCCTCAAGCACACCCCACATCCGCGTCCGCGCCGCTGACCCGGGGGGCCGTTTGGCAAGGATGGCATCGATGGTGGACACCTTTTCCGGGGCATACTTCGCGTACAGCGCGGTTAGGCGGCTCTTGTCTGGATCGTCCACTGGCTCATCCAGGGTCATGGTCGCAATGCTCTCAACCACGTCAGGAAGCGGAACAGCCAGTCTCGCGGTCGAGTTCCCCTTGCGCTGGTGCTTCGGGGGAGCGACCTCCTCGTCGGACTCGGTCGCCGCCTGCTGAGCGTTTGCGAGGAGTTGCGCGATCAGGTCATCTCCTGCACTGCCGCTTTCAACGACCCGCTCCTTGCGGGGACGCCCCCGGCGCTTCGGACCCGTATCACCGTTCTCCGACTCCGTATCCGAGGCGGCCGTGGACTTCTTGGGGCGCCCAGCGGAGCGTTCGGTAACCACGAAATGCTGTTCAGGGATGGTCCAGCCGAACTTCATGGCCTCGGCCTCTGCGTCCGAGCGTGTGATGCCGAGCTTGGTCATGATTTTGCTGTACGGGGTGACGAGCTTACCGCTCGGATCTCTCCAAGTGTTATACTCGGCACCTGAATTGACATGCTGGACGCGATCTTCGATCCGCCCGTATGTCGGCTGCTCAGTCCCGTTCTTCGCGGCCTGTCCCGCGCAGGTCTTGCAGAGCTGGTGGGGGCCGGATCCAGGTGGCTGTGTGCACTGGGTGTGTAGTCCGTGGTTTAGGCGAACTCCGTGGCACCAGTGTTCATTGACAATGCCGCAGAACGGGATGGGGATCGAGGGCAGGATGCGCTCCACGCCCTTCTTCCCCTTTTCGGTTGTCTTGTTGATCTTGGGTGAGGGTTCTAGATCCAACGATTTCAGTGCCTCGGTCGCGTCGAATGAGTACCGCTCCGCCAGTCGCATCACCACCGACTGCGTCACTTCCGATACCAATTCCTTCATCGCTTGTTCGACTCTGATCGCTGTCATCTCTGACTTCTTTCCTCCCTCTTCCCTACCACATTTACTTCAATTTTTTGGCTCCTCAAATCAGAAAACTTCCTAGAAGGAATGGTTAGCAGGACGCCTGCTCATCCTGGGTCGCGACACAGGGGTCCACGCAAGCGCCAGATGGACGTGCACTCCCCCGCGAGCGCATAAGTCTAGCATGCTCACCCCCAGACACACGGCGGCGATCCTTTCTAGGTCTGCGAGCGATCTCGAGCTGTTCCTCAAGCTCCGCGATGCGCCGCGCCTGCTCTGCATTGCGCTCCTCGGCGAGCTCTAGGTCTCGCCGAGCCCCCTTGAGTTTCCGAATCCCATCAGTGATCACACCCTCATACTTGCGGCACTTTGCCTGTATCTCGCGCAGGGAGGCTCGGTCACCCTTAGCCTGTGCGGCAATGGACGGGCGGCGAGGAGGGATCGGCTTGTCGCAGCATGTGCACACTCCCCCAGCTGGTGCCTCCCAGTTCATGGTTGTTAACATCATTTAACTCCGGAGATACGAGAGAAATTGAATCAATTTTACCAGGAGTGGACGTGATTACCGCTTATAGGGTCTTCGCCTATTATCCTACGTACTAATAGATGAAGATACTATGGTACAACGTGTGGACCTATCCGTTCCTGACCAGCAACAACCATGTTAACCGCGTTGTCGACTACGTTCTCAGAGCAGTGGAAGATCACCAGATAGACGTCGTAGTTCTCGGAGAGCTTTTCGACAGGTCTATACGTGAAGTATTCAAACAGCAGCTCCGCAGAGGGCTTCACGGGTGGAAGGTGGTACCGCGGGGCGAAGAGACTGATTGGCCTGGTCAGCAGCCCGGAGGACTCCTTGCGATGTACCGCGAATCCGGTTTCTCCCTGATAGACTCACGGTACCATATCCTTTCGGATGGAGTTATGCAAGACAGCCTCGCAGCCAAAGGAGTCATGGGACTCCGCTTCACGAACGATCATGGAACACCCCTATGGGTCTGCGCGACCCATCTCCAAGACCCCGATGCCGGGTTCCCGGGGTTGTGCAAGGGGAACACGCAGAGACAATTCTCCGAAGTGCTCGCCGTGACTGGGATGAACGGTCCAGGGTGGGCCAAACACGAGGACGCTGTGATCTTCGGGGACTTCAACCTAAGCCCAGCAGACTCCGCCCACGCTTGGGCAAACGCGCGAACGACCCTCCTCCTGCTGCACCCCATGGAGGCCACTCACGCAACCACTGCCGAGACCCTCGACTATGGAGTCACTTCGTGTTCACCCGAAAGAAACGTGGAGATCGGCCTCGTGGACGACCATCGCAACCCGTCCGACCACCGCGCTATCTGCCTCTCGGTGCCCGACTTTGGACGTCCGATTCCCGCACGCGTGACCCAGGTACCGCACCTGCGCCCGGAGCTGTCATCCATCCTCTTAATCGCCCTGGCAGTTTGCTGGACGTGGAAGTGGGTATTCACCTGATGGAGGGCTACCAAGGAAAGCTCTTGTACCTCGTGGTGAATAATCGCTGGTCGCTACAACCCGCGATGTCGCTCCCTCCTCCGAAGACTTGCCATGGACCGTCTTTGTGGTAGCCCTTGTCCGAAATATGCAACTCCTGACGCTCCTCGAAAAGTACAAACATCTGACGCGCGGAGCCCGCCTCACGAGGGTCAGCCGCCACCGGCACGTAGTTCACACCAGGTGACGGTTCATAGCCCAACATTCGTTCTAGGTGGGAATAGAACTTATCAGTAAAGTAAGTGAAGCTCGCCAACCCTTTGGTTGACTGCATGCTGGTAACATTATGGGGAGCTGTCATGAAATCTTGGATAAGTATCCCGACGAACGGATTTCTCCTATACGTTGCCATGACGCTTTGATTGATATGAGGTCTCGTTCCCAGACAGGTATACAGACGGTTGTGTGCGAAGTGGTCGAATACTTCGGCGAAAGGGGCTCGTGGGACCATTTTGAGATCTACGTACACACCACCCTCGTTGTAGAGTACACAATACTTAAACATATCCCGCCGATGGTCAGGTGTGGTCAACCGTTCATAAGCGTTGGCCAATTCCATCCCGCACTCTCTCTTTATATATTCCTCGCACATCTCGTCATCATAGATACGGATATCGTACCCCTCGCCAGCATCACTCAAGTTCTTCCACACTTCAGGCGGCACCCTGTTGGTATCTGAGTAGCATACATGTAGACTCCTGGGAATAACCGGGTGATCACTCTCCCCTTCGGACGCCGCGCTCTCCATTGCAATACTGTAGATATTCCACCGACCTTGCCAACGATTTTTTCTTAACATATCGCATATGGCAACCCGGAGACATCGTCGCCCGAGAGGGCAAAAACCCAAGAGAGCAGCGCGCACGAGAAGAGGAGGACGCAGGCGGTCTAGGAGACGCAGACCGTCTAAGCACAGAGGGGGCAGCGCGAAGAGCGCGTGGCCTGCATGGCTAGGTTGCTTCGGGAGTAGTTCCCACCCATGCTTGAAAGGCACTGCCTAGTAAGCGAAACCGGGCTAAGAACTACACACTTTATAAGTATAGAGGTTATACTCTTATGTAAGAGTACAATGGATCTGTGCGCAGCAAAGACCGCGTTCGGAGTTCTACTTGAGCACCTGGCTACCCACGGCGTTCTGCAGGACTGGCAGCAGAACACCTATCGCGCCAACTGGGGAGATCCAGCGAGCGATGACTGGAAGTACCCCCGAGCGGATCTACCTGTGGTCATCGATGCTGAAGGCGAGGAAGTCCCCGGGGACGTGCAGCGGAAAGTATGGTGGGACAGACTAGTTAAGGAAAGCGACGACAACTTACAGAGAGAAGACACAGCAGCATCTCTCATACAGGCAGTTATGCGAGGTAGGCACGCAAGGAAATATGCCAACGACGCCTTGAGAGCAGAAATGCTTTCAGAACTGGAAAACTACCGCTTTCGCGAATGTCACGGTGGGTGCTAATGCTACAGCCTCGATCTATGTACAGGATCCTCCCTTGTCATCTTCCCAGATTCGCGTAGCCAGGTGTAAGGTATCGAGGCAAAGGGACCTCTAGGGAAGTAGTACTTCAGAAGAATAAATGGTGTTATTGCGCTGATCGTATGCACAACTCCTCCTGGTATCCTCACCGTGTAAGGAGCCTCAACTATCTCCGTAGTGTTACCTATTCGCATCAACCCTCGTCCGCAGACTAGCTCGTATACTTCATCAACGGGATGGTGATGAGGATGGGCTCCATGTTCGCGAGTCACGAGACAAACGCCGCGAACGCATTTCTCCGTATCGACGTAGTTCTTGTAGTACACCATCACTATATGGTATACTACAATGCTTCTAACTTAAATTAATACCTTCCATAATGCTATACAGATGTTCTGGTGCGATTGTTTGCGTATATTCAGTTGCGGGCTGTTTGGAACACCAGAAGGGTCTGATCTCGAACTGGCTCCCGTGCACTCAGGAGTGCACGCGGAAGTGAAGTACACATTCGCGATTGAAGATAGCACCAGTTCGGACGAAGCCCCCTCGCCCGCTCGCAGCGACCGCTCATCAGACTGTCAAGATTTCCTCTCGCCCGGGTCGGAAGGTAGTTCCGGCTCCCCATGGGAAGTCCTAGATGACCAGTAACATAATGGACACATTCTAGCGAAAAATTGATTGGTCCTACTTCAATCCTATTTGGCCACAGACGAGAATGTGCGACGCCAGAGGCAAAACACAATGGCGAACCTGCTTCAGCAGCATAAGTCACTCGGGCCTCAAGCTAGATGTGCTCAAGAGCGCGATGCAGAAATACGCTCGCAGGCGCGAACTCGAGAAAATGCTCTGGTGCGTGAGTGAGATATACTTGTTCAAGGCGCTGGCCCAGTCTGATCAAGAGCGGGCTGCCGCAAAAGGCATAATCACAAACCTACTCAACAGACTTATCATCATTCTGGACGAGGAGCTAGTGTTTGCGGACTGGGGAAGGTTCCTCAAATGTCGCGAGTGGCTAAAGTCGTTCGAAGACGGCCAGCGCAGTGATATCGCGCTGCTGATGAAAGTCTGCAAAGCTATCACATCCGGAAGGCTTCTCCGGCTTGCGAGCGACGTGAGTGCGTACTGGTTTCGTGGCGTGACACGCGGGCGCGTTCCAGTGCCACGAACAGTTACGGAGAAGGTCGATATTGTCTCTCAGATCACGAAGAAGGGTGACTTCGAGAGCGGCCCAGACAGCGAGATCTGCATGCATAACTTCGCACGCACATTGCTGAACGAGTCTAGCCCCGAGTGCTACTACTGGGCGCATCGTCTCTTCAACTGCGGCGAGACGGGGGCCAGGCGTTACAAGCGACGCGACAGCATCTATATGCTGTGGGAACTGTTGTTCAAGATTGCGGAGCCCAACACACGGCTGACCACGTGTCTTGAGATAAAGCTCGAGGAGTTCTTCGTGAAAGGGCGAAGTGAGCGTCATATGTGGCTCTCGAATGCAGTCGCTTTGGTGCTGAACCGAGACAATATCGCCTGGGACGATTCACAGATGGACCTGGACATCGAAGTGTCGGCAGACGAGATCAAAGGACTCTTTGATAACAGGCAACGCCTCGAGATCGACTCCTATGCAATCGATATGCACTGTAGTGCTGGTCGCAAGCAAGGGCGCTCAAAGAAGGATTTCGCCAAGGAAGGAGCCCTTGTGGTCGACGAGGACGAGGAATATCTCGTACCGGAGTGGAGAGGGTTGTATGTGTCCGAGAAGGTCAAAGCAAAACAGCCAACATCAGATCCGGAAGACCTTCTCCAGCTAGTAACACTCGAAAGCGTGAACGCGGGCGAGATAGAGTTGTGCGCGCAGGGTTGCAAAGGTGGCTCTAAAGTCGTGTGCTTCAAGCTCGGGGGCTTAGTCTGGAAAGAGGGTCGCCCGAGCATGAACCTAAACCGCGACTACAATTGTGCTGATGCGTGTAAGTCCGTGTTCGGACTCAGGCCAATTGGAATGGACCGTGTCAAATGCGACTGGCATCTCGAGAAAATCGATGCAAGTCGAAAGGAGTGGGAAGGCAACTGGCACGCGGTCAAAGTGTCGAAGCCTGTGATATATTCGCGTATGCGCGAGATTGGCGAGGGCACGATGCTCCAACACCGCAAGGATATTCTAACGGACCCCGAGCGTGTGGGCGATCTGCTACGAATTGCATTGTTTCGAGGCATCCTCCGGGTTACCGACTTCTGTTTGCGTAATGTTCTCGTTGATAACGACGGTGGTTTCGTAAGCATCGATGAACACGACTTGGGTAAGCGAAAAACCGTGTTCGGGACTCGCGAAAGACACCTGGTGTCCCTAATCAACAATTCGGGACAGGTAAAATCCGTAGTTGCTGACGTTATATCCGATAAGGCTGAGAAGCTGAAGGTGATCAAAACACAAATGCGGCTGCATGGGTTCTCTGACGAAGAGTTCGCCAACGTTGCCCACAACTTCGAAGATCTCGAAGACACCATTCGCGCAGAGGGTCTCGAATGGTGAGGTATAGTAGTTAGTCTAAGTAGTTGCTTAACAGGGTATCGGTTCCTTTTCTTCTGTAACAGCCTAAACGCTCGGCCACATCCACAAGTAATGCCCCATAAACCACCTCTTCGGTTCTACCCACTAGCAGCTCTGCACGTGGCCGTTACCGAAGCATTCAATGCCGGAGTGCGACTCCATCTCCACGAATGGAGAAAGAACTGGATGAACGAGGAGTGCAGACGTCTTTGGCTCAGACTGAGCTACAAGACGAACGACTCCGATCGACAAGCTCTTGTAGAGATGATGCGAGAGGAGTACGGGGAAAACTCCACTGCGTACGCTGTGATACTGGAGTTCGAACGCTTGTGCGAGAACCGCCTCAGACTCGAGCGCAGGGATAGATATTACAAGTCGATGCACATAGAGAGCGATGATGAGGACAAGGACTAATCATCGCCCCGTCCACAGGAAGACCCGCCTCGAAATCTTCTCTCCCATGCGTGGGCACGTTCCGGGTATGGGGACATGCGGCAACTGTTCGTTACCCTGACAGTTGTCCCCTCGTACGTTTCGTAATAAGTATGGGGAACGCCACAATACTTGCATGCTAGTGAACCAAATACGCTTCCCATTATATATATGCATACTTCCATCCTTAACCCATTTTCGCGTTTAGAACATCCTAGGTATTCGAGCTCTACGAGCAAAATTGAAATAAAGATGCCCCCGGTGTTTCTCCAAACCATGACTAGTTACCCCAGTCCGGGACAGGAGTTTCCGCCTCCCTACCCTCTGGAGGACGACTGCGGGGCAGTCTTCCGTGGTCCTCCGCCGAACTATTATCCTTCTACCGAGCGCGGCAACGAGGCCCTCGAGAACGCCTTACGAGAGTTGGAGGAATGCATCGTCGACCTCGAAAGCCTGGATCGCACGGCCCGTCAGTCCACCCCCGGGCGGGTGCTCTGCTGGTGTTGCCCATCGTGAAACAAGAACGCTGCCCGCTTATTTCTTAGCGAATACTAGATTCTTAAACAAGCATACAGCCATGAAGGAGAATGCCGCACCCACAATGACATCGGAAGTATAGTGTAGCCTCGACGTTATTACCATGATGGACGTTGCTACGGCAACCACACTTCCGATGATTTTCTCCAACCTGTTATTGGAGAAGAGTAACAGGGTCGTGACCCCCGCAACTACTGTGGCTGCGTGTCCCGAAAACATGTTGTCTAAGCAGGAATCGTCTTCGTTGCTAAAGGATATTCCGAAGTGCGTAAACATGGTTCTCTTGCAGAGATGCTTACTGCCGTTCGCGTCGAATCGCCGTGGCGGTGGAGTCTGGGTCAAGGTAAATGTAAACAGCCGCACGAAGAGCATCGCGCTCAACGCGAAGAAATACACGGCAAGTATTCTCAAGTCCACTGTCGCCCAGCGGGCCAGAACGTAAACCATCGAGAGGGACACCAGGAATGTGGGAACCTCCCCCCGCGGGACGTGAGGGGTGCTATTGTGAATGACATCGTATAGGGTTTGACGCCTATAGGACATATCAGGAACGTTCTCTGCGACGAACACACTCAGTATACCCGTGATAGCGTATGCGAGCAAACTTGTAGCGAAGAGTGCCTTAGCCTCCATTATAGACTGTCGAGGTTAAAAAACCAAGGAATAGTCTGGATCGGAGGTTGTTAATTTCTGCTGTCCTTCTTCCTGAAGATTTGGTAAAACTGGTGTCCACGTGGAAAGGAGTGCCAGCTCTGCAGCGGGGCCGAGAACCATAAGTAAAAGCCCGCCTTTTGCAGAGCTAGCATGACGTTGGTGGCAGACGCATCGACATTGAAGTCGTTCTCGATTTGCACGACGTCCACGGTTTCGAGGAGCTCCGGCCATTCTGCCAGGACCCCTTCAAAAGCCCCTTCGCAGTCTACTACAAGAGTATCGAAATCTCCTTCTTTAGTGAGTTCCTCCAGAGCCACGGTCTGAACGTCCCACCAGCCCTCGGTGCCAGGTGCGCCCTTGGGAGCTGTATTCCACCCGTACTGGACTAGCTCGGTGCGCGAGAGGGCCGCATTCACCACCTTCACAGGGAACCCATTCGTCCGGACGAGTTTCTCCAATCGACCTGCCTCGTCCTTCAGAGTCTCCAGAGTAGTGATGGATCCCCCCGCCGCCCTCTCCTTCATTATTTGACCAAGAACAGCTGTATTCCTGCCAACATTGCCGCCAATTTCCAATATACGCTCGGTCCCACGCACGTGCATGCAAGACATCACCTGCTCCATATGCTCGAGTGCGTGATCCTCAGGGAGTTCCACCATGCCATCGTGCAACCTGGACAGCCTGTCCGTGGCCCTCCTAATGGGGTCTTCATCGAGGGCCAGGTGCCCATCGGGGGATATACGAGCGGACTGGGCTGCAGGGATGGTGGTAAGAACCTGGCGTCCGTCTTCCAGGCACTGATGAACGACGATTACCTTCTTCACTCCGGGGTGAGGATCCTTATCAGCACCTACTGTCCACAACCTTTCTAAGTCCCCTGAAGGAATGAAGGCGCCCATCCCTTCGGTGTAGAAACGCTCAGTACATTCGATCATCGGCATACCGTGGCTCCCATAGAGGATACTGATCATTGTACACACTTCCTCGGTAATAATCGGGAGATCCATCGCTATTCACGACTAGAAAGCCCTAAACCCCAAGTATGACCGCCACCCAGAGCAGTTGGGTGGGCGACTATCGCCGCCTGGTTCTACACATCCGCCTAGATTTCCCACACCGGTTTCTGCGCTTTTTGCAGCTCGGGCGTCTTGTCCTCCTCCTTGTGCGATGCTTCCTAGTTCCTCCCCCTTCGCGCCCTCGCTTCCGTGGAGGGTACGTTGCTGTCCGGTCTTCATCCAGCGGATGGTACGTTGCTGTCCGGTCTTCACCCGGCGGATGGTACGTTGCTGTCTGACTTGGACGCCTCGCTCTGCGCGTCACTCTCGATACAGTTTCGTCCTCTGTGTCCATCTGCGCCGCAATTGTCCCCTGGATCTGGCTATCCTGGCGACTGAACTCCAAGCTGTACGAAAGAATCTGTTGGAACTTTTTCTCGCACTCCGGGCCCGTCTGCTCATACCCACGTGCTCCATCGAAATACCAGTACATTACCTGCGGACCCTTATTCAGCGGCTCCTCTACGCACCAATACCCCTTGAGAACATTCGCGACCTCCTTCACCGCAGTTGCAATATTCTCTTTAGCTGCGACATAGTTTGCGGGGTTTCCTTCGCGCTCGGCATCCGCCTTTTCCTGGAGGGCTTTTTGTAGGCGCTCGCACGCCTCGCACCGGTGCCGGACATTGGCCCTGACGTATTCTACCAGCTTATTGAGAACCACCCCGGAAAGGTAGTTCTTGTCCTTGAAGAAGCACAGATGAGCCCCAAGAAGTATCAGCATTAGAAGCTCCGCCTGGGTGGGGGAAGTGCCCGCTGGGAGCGGCCTCTTGCACCAGTCACCGTCCCAATCGATGAACCTTGGTTGGCCGTCATCGCTAACGACGATGTTGGCAGGCTTAACATCGAAACACATCATTCGCATTGTGTGGGTCATGACATTGATGATTCGCACCGTCTCGTCCTGAAGTATAGCCTCCTTCACAGGATCACTCCCCCAGGCATGGTTATCGAGGTACTCCCCTAGGTTACGACTGTATGCATCGTTCGCTATCATGAAGTCATATCGGAGATTGTCCACAGCCGCGTTCCCGAAACCCTTGAAATGGCTGCTGCTGTCGGTTATATAGAATCCTATGTACCTTATCCTCGGAGACAGATTGAGAATGCTGGAGGCTATCCAAATCGCCATGTCCCGGAGAAGGCAAGCGGGTATGTCTTCGTGAAGTTTCTGGATGTCCGTAACTCGCGCCGTGCGTATGGCTATTCGATTCGCGGCGGGATCGCATTCATCGGTCGCATCACAGTCGTATATACTCACTGTACTATTCGCACCACTATCTCTCTTCATCTCGGTACTACAATTCAGAGCACGACGGCAATCCTGACTGGTATCTCCGGTATTCCCTAGGGCCAACACCTCTATCTTAAGAGCATCAACCGCAGTCTCTGCCTCTGCATTTCCGGCCACCATCGCCCTCACCTGGTTCAAGAGCTCGCCCTTCTGGCCCTCCGTACCAACAAGCTTGACGACCATTCCCCCTGCGACCGACACGGGTGGTAGGCACGCAGGCACGCCACACGGTGGTGCTTCGAGTTTAGGGACGTCGCACTTAGTGACCTTCGCTCGCTTCGCTGCACTGCCATCCGTACGGTACATGTCGGCAGGTGGGCTGGAATTTGGGAGAAAATCTGCGGGATCGAGCCCAAAACTGGGAAACTGAGCAATAGACATATACTGTATGCTGCGATAATATATCGCGCTCCCGCGCCACCTCATGCTACTCTCCATGAGGAAATTGAAATGCTTTTCCCGATCCTCGAGTCAGCAACACAGAACAACATGGAGCTTACCGACTACCTACCACTCGTGAACCCGCGCCAACCGCTCCGCCCGCCTTCACCCGATGTGCTGAAGCGGATGACGGACCGAGCGTTGTCGGCGACAGAGGAGGGAGACAGCGACCGACTACAACAGATCGAGGCAGTGCCCTCCCTCTCCGAGCTGCAACAGCATGCCGGAAGGCTGTGGCTGCACACCGAGAGCAAGCTTTTGTGGAGCAACGTGTCCTGGAGCTGGATCGGTGTCGCCCGCGCCTGGCGCGGTGTGGACGCGGAGGGAAAGCAGCACTCCCACCACATCAGTGCTCGGACTATGTGCCAGACGCTCACGACGCTCGGCTGCCTTCCGGTCTGGAGCACGCTCCACTCACCCTCTCCGCCTTCGAGGCGCAGCTGAAGCACCGAACCCTGATCCTAACCCTAACCCTAACCCTAACCCTTTTCTCTCGCCCCGGACTTTTTTTTTACCTTAACGCATGCGTTAAGTGCATGCGTTAACACATGTCAGTTAACACATCCAGTCGGTAACGCAAGAGGAAATTGAAATGCTTTTCTTGATCCACAGGTAAGCAACTCAAAACAACATGACAACATTCTTAGCATACATGCCTTTCGCATTCAACCAACGTCACTTCAACTCAACATCTATTACACCCCCCGCCGACTGGCTCCGCGAGCTAGACCACGTTGAGCACGGTGTCACCGTTCCCGTCGACGAGGCCTGGTGTCTCATCAAGCTCCAGCCGGGTCCTCACGGGGTCTTCCGGGGATCCTCTCTCACCCGCCAAGACCGCACCGTCTGGTTCAACCAGGAGACTGGCCTCCTCTGGGACGAGGAGGAGAACGCTTGGCTCGGTGCCATGTGGGAGGGCCGGCTCTCTGAGTCTGTGGTCGAAGCGGCCGGCGTCAAGGTGCAGAAGCGGCCGCGGTCCAAGCGCTGCTATGCTCGCGGCGTTTGAGCGACCCCCAAGTATCCTACAGAACTGGCCTCGGCCTTTTCTGACGCCCCGGGCTGAGCATCGCCACGAAATTGAAATGCTTTTTCAGTTCACTCTATAGAGCAAACAACATGCCACAAACACTCACTATCCGCATCAAGCGCACCAAGACGAAGAAAAAGACACCGTTGATCACTGTCCCGAAACGCCAGAAACGAGGCAAGAAGGTCAGCCTCGTGATCATAGAAGCGCCGATGAAGACAGAGCCTGAACCAAACGTCCTCGCGAACAAGGATAAGGTGAAGAAGGCCTGGGTGCTCGAAGTGGCAAAGAGCGGTCGCAGCAAGTGTTGCTACTGCAAAGACCTGATCGAGAAAGGCGATCTGCGCATGGGAGTCCTGACGTTCTATCCTCATCGCAACTGCCGCTGGCACCACTATGGGCCCTGTATGCATCGTGCCATGCTCGGAGCTTCCGTGGAGCGCGTCTGGGGGTTGAGCAAGATCGACCAAATCACGACCTCGGAGCTCGCTGGTGAGTTGACTCGCATCAACGCCACCGTTCCCCGCATCTCTCTTCCAACCATCACTGGAGCTCTAGACCTGCCCCGGTTCGCCAGCAGCCTCACCAGCCGGTATCGCCGATTCCGGAGCTTCCGCTTCGGGCTTCCCGAGAGCGACATGTATAGTGCGAACTGGAACTGGAGATGCTTCATGGCAACCATGTTCGTGTGCAACACGCACGAGACAGCCATGCTAGCATTCACCGACAAGTTCTTCAAGGTCTATCCAACACCGAAATCCCTACTCGCCCTTGAAGGCGACGAAGATACTCAAGATGCCTGGATCAAGCACGCAACGAAGATGGACCTCCGCCACGCTGGCAAGAAGATGGTAAACACTATCAAGGCCACGAAGACACTCCTCGAGAGATTCGGCGGCGAAATTCCCAATGACCGCCGGGCTCTCCAAGCTATGCGCGGTGTCGGACGCCATGTAGCCAGTGTCACAATGGCATGGGTACATGAAAGCCCCGAATTCGGCATCGATACTCACGTAAGCCGGATACTGAAGCGCTTCGGCTATGTCAGCAAAGACATGGATGAGCTCCAAGTTGAGCAGGTCATCAAGCAGGCGCTGCCCGAGCAACAGATCGGAGCCTTCTCACGAGCATTCGTGGATCATGGCCAGCAGATCTGTGGCTTCACTCCAGACTGTGAGAACTGCTTCCTCCGCGCATCCTGTCCAACCGCCGCAAAGCACTTAGATTGGTAATTGCTCACGCGGCTCGGGAACTGCTGTCCTGCTGCCATTTCGGGACATACGGTTGTGTACTCCCCAATCTCCCGTGGTCTCGCCCTCTCCCCCACTCCCCGCCCCCTGAGTCACCCGCACCCTGAAACTCCCCATGCTTAATTTCTATTTCCGTCTGTCGGCGGCCCGACTCAAGTTTAACCATTTCTTGCTCAGTAAACCCCACGTAAACGTCATCGAATGTCTCTCCCGCCCAAAACCAACTGACGATTAGCAGATCTGCCCCAGGCACATTGAGGATATAGTACACCTTTGGCACTACGACTCCCACCGGATTCCGCCACCAGGCACCCGACCAGGCGCTTCCTCTTCTCATGGCCATCTGCAGCCATTCGCGCACCTCGTAGGTGCCATCTGGTGCCCTGTAGTTAAGCAAGTTCTTCCCTTTCTTGGGAACCATCTTAATGGTGCAGAAGGGATTAGGTGCATTTGGCATAAGCTCTGAGCGGCGACAGGCGCGGTGATTATCCTCCCATCCATCATTCAACATATCACCCTTCTCCTGATCATCCGTAGTCATAGTAGCTATCATCATAAATGGCTGTCCCATCGGCCCCTGCCGCCCATTCAGCCTCTTGATTGTGTTGAGTCGAGTTTCCTTACTCGCCAGAAGCTCATTCCTCAGACCCTCAACGAATTTCGCAGTCGAGTCCATTAGCTTGGGAAGTGCTTCGATACTATCGTGGTCCACATATAGCTGTCCAGTAATGCCAGAGAACTTCCCGAACGAGCAACTAATATCTCCTTGACCCCACTTCACTGCAAGATATAAGCCAATAACCGCGACTATGATTGCGGCTACGCACGCTAAGCCCATCACCGCGATCCGCGGATCAACATGCTTCCGCTTAACCATTAGTATAATACTTAGTCAGATAATAACGACGGCGCCGGGATAATATAACGACGTATAAACAAAGGAATGAAAGTCGCGGTGATACTATGTGGGCAGCTCCGTACCTTCCCCCTGACAAGATGCGTCATCCAACGAATCAAGGACGAATACTCCTGTGACGTATTCATGGGTGTTGACTCCAATAACCTGCTCCGAAACGCGGCTAATCGAAGCGGCGACCGACCCACACAAGTCAAGGCGATCTCGGAGGCTGTAGACTTCGTAGATCCGATAGAAAGCTACGTTTTCGACGAAGATGAGTTTAAGAGCTCTCTTGCGCACGCCAGGGTGAACCTGCAAGTGTCTATCCCCTTAACTCGACCAGATACCGCATCCATCGAGCAGCTTGTCACGAGAGACGGGTCTCACTGGAAGATTAAAAAGCTATTCGACGATTCTATGCAGGTCCGTCCCGCATACAATATGCTGCCCGATGAAATTACGATCCTACTCAGGCAGTACTTCCTTGTTGACAAGTGCTACGAAATGCTGCTCCGCCACATGAAGACGACAGGTGCTACATACGACGTCGTGATGCGATTACGGTTCGACCAGCTCTTGTGGGGTGACGATGGAAAGGTCTGGACGTTCGAGGGGGAATACGATGGTTGCGAGGTCGACGAGTTAGGCATGCCACTGTATACGCCGGGTAATATTGACCTCTTCAACACCACGTATGCAAGCTCGAACATTGAAATGGTCAACCAGGACCCCAACACCATATCCGTGATCGGATGTGGTCAGGTCATGACTTACGCATACGCAAACGACTTTTTCTGGACACACGGCATGGACTTGACGGAGACGATGGACGCGTTCTACAATAACTTGCCAGGAATCATCAATCAGGCCAATAAGGAGCATGGGTGCTACGCCGGCGCAACTATCGAACACTGCTTTCTCAGGTACTTGGTGAGAAACGGCGTGAACATCAAGCGAAGCAACCTCGATGGCCTGCCTGTGCGAGAGCTAGCGAGCACACGCGGAACGGTAAGGAGCGAAAGTGGCCGTCGGGTAGCGGACCCACCTGCATCTCAAGACCCCATCCACGCCGTG